>Ga0066833_10000038_pt1 | contig 39830 bp, 33 predicted proteins | sample ETNtaG_13_FD_66728 | JGI IMG/M metagenome (GOLD analysis project Ga0066833, IMG submission 66728) | Marine microbial and viral communities from oxygen minimum zone, Eastern Pacific Ocean - ETNP201306PF47B | ecosystem: Environmental > Aquatic > Marine > Oceanic | place: Pacific Ocean: Eastern...
GGGTTCAATCCCGTTGCCCGCCGTGCCCGTTGCACCGAAATGGCCAGCTGTCACCGTCCATGCCGCCTCGGCTGAGCCATCACCATTATTTCCAAAGTTCCAAGTTTGAACAGTTGAGCCGTTTGCCGACACAGCGACAAGAGCCAAGGTCCCTGCTGCGAGGGCGATGCCTTTTGAGATTGGGTTCTTCATAATAGCGATGTTGCTTTTTCTATTGGTAGTGTGACTGGGTTGCGGGGTCTGTTTTTCCATAATTCGGAAGCGTTGCAAGATGTTTCTCGACAAAAACTCATCCCACTATCAGCTTCTAGCTGGAAGTGTTCTTAAGAACACCTCAGGCGCCCTGTATTTTCGAATATATTAGCTCCACAAATTCCTGGGAAATCGCCTGCCAGGCCCTGATTTCCAGGAAATCCAGGCATGTCAGCCCCTTTGAGGAATTCACTCACCGAACCCCTCCTCAAGAACACGACTCCGCACCTAAAGGGAAGATTGATAACTACGTGGTGAAACAATGGGAAGCCAAGAAGGTGCAGGCGCACCTTGGCGTCAGCAGACCTCAGCGACCGGATCAAAGAGACGCACGTTTCGGCACCAGTTGAGTTTCCTGGGCGGGTCAAACACGGTGAAAATGATGACTCCTCGGCGACGTGGTGTGAGACCGGCCAGAAGTGGGCCGGGGAATACTACAAAGACGGAGAATGTGGCCGGCTGGAAATACTGGAACCGCAAAGGCGATCCGGTTGAGACGCGGACAGGGCTACGCACCCACCGCAGGGATCGCCACCCTCTTCAATATCGTTCTGAGTTTCACTCTTGCCTGGTGATCTGCTCCGGTCGCAGAACCTGCTTCTTGCGAACCCGACCGGCATATCGAGGAATTGCTGCGTGGGCTTGCCAGAGGCAAATCCGCAGGCATATTAGCTCCCTTCCCGGTGGCATCTATTTGGTATCACAGGGAATCAAACCAAAGCTCCAACCCGCTGGAGCTGATCTGAAGGAGGGGTGGCAGAGTGGTCGAATGCACCGGTCTTGAAAACCGGCATAGGGCAACCTATCGTGGGTTCGAATCCCACCCCCTCCGTTTGCCCCTCTCTCCGCCGGGCAAACCTCTTCCTAGGGAACCGGGAACTCTCCGGAAAAAAACCGGTCATACTGTTCGCGCAGACCCACCCCCGCGTCGGAACTTGATCCGCCGTGAAAGCTCTCCTGGACCGCCTTGCGCGACCAGGCAATCGCCTCTTCGCGATTACGCTTGGCGAACCAGACTTCCGCCATGGTGTCGAGGTAGGCCGCCTGCCGGGGACGCATTGAGAGTGCCTTGCGGATCTTCTCGTGGGCATCGGGAAGTTCGCGACAGGCACGGGAGGCCATCCACGCCGCGCTGTTGTAGGTGTTGTGTGCCCGCGGGTAGGCATCGATCGATTCCTGGAGACGCTGGTAGACGATCTTGAAATTGCGATCGTGTTCCTCGACCAGGCCCGCTTCCCGGAGCAGTGGAAAATAGTCATCGGCCAGGATCCCGTCACCGTTCAGAATTTCGAACGAGCTCCGGAAAAGTTTCATGGCCTCCTCCGTGTTGCCCTCCTGGTGCAGGGCGAGGGCGCGATAGAGGTCTGCTATGAAACGTTTGCGGATGAACCCTACCGGATTGATGGTGGTGGAGCGTCCCTTCAGATACTGCATGGCATCCACTTCCGCGAAGGCAGCTGCCACCCTCCACTGTTTGTTGTGCCGTGCATGCTTGGCAAAGTAGGAGGCCGCCGTCTGCCAGTACCAGTCACTTGGCCCCCCGGTCATGATGAGCTTTCTCCAGAATCCTTCCGCCTCCCTGACTGCCCCACTGCGCTCCACGTCAATGGCCAGTCGCAGCAGGCGAATGGGCTCGTCGAGCGAGAAGGTCTCCACCGTCTCAAGTGGCCGGGCGGATTCCTCGATCCGATCCGCCCGCACCAGGACCCCCCCGTAGAGAGCCAGGTAGCGCAGGTTGGTTGGCTCCTTCTCAAGAATCGACCGCAGGGAGGCGGCGGCCTTCTCCCAGTCCGAGACGTAGCCGTAGTAGGCCGCCAGCTTCTTGCCCCACTTCTCATCCACATCGAGTTTGACGAGTTCTTCCAGGAGCTTCAGGGAAGTCTTGGCGTCATCCCGCGCCTCCGCCGCTTCCAGCAGATCTGCCAGGGTCTGCACCCGGGCTTCCTGCTCTCTCCCCTTTTTTTCCAGTTCCTCCAAAAACGCACGGAGCTTCCCGTCCTCCAGATGCACAAACCCATAAAGAGCTCCCAGAAGAATGATCCGCTTGGCCTTGTCCTTCTCCAGTGAATCCAGCAGGTGCCAGAGCCGGGGCGCGGAATCTCCCTCTCCAAACAGATGCGAGACGATCCTGAGATCGTCCCGCTCCTTCGAATCCGGGGTCAGCTTCTTTGTCGCAATGAAGAAGGCCAGTTCATAGAGACTACCCCCGAGGTCGTTGAGGCGCCCAATGAATTCCAGCCAGTTGGTGTGGCCTTCGCCGGAAGCGATTGCGGAAATCTGTTCCATGATTCCGAGCCCCTCGGCATTCTCGCCCCTCGTATGGAGGAACGAGGCGATTGTGAGCGCTTCGTAGCGTTCCTTCTCCGAATCAGCCCAGTCGTTCCGCATCGCCTGGTAGCGTTTCTCCAACCACTGCGCCTTCTCCTCGGCGGTCCCGACATAACCCAGCACCTGCACCGCCTTCGTGGGTTGCTCAACGGTCTCGTAATAAGTGAAGGCGGCATCCTTGTTGGATTGGAACAGAGGGGGAAGCCCGGCCTTGAGATTGCCATTGAGCAGAAGCGAAAGCATCGCTTCGCGTCGCTCGTCGACTCCGCCTGCGGCCTCCTCCGCCATCCTCCCCATCAGGCGATCGGCCTCCTCGTGGTTCAACTGCCACCTCTTCAGGACGATCTCAGCATGCACCCGCACGATGGGCGATTCCTTGGGGCGGTCCATATACCACTGAAGATAGGGGGCGGGATCTCCCTCGAAGAGCGCCATCACTGCCACAATGTCTGAGCGGTCCATTTTTTCAGCGAGCTGGCGCGCTTCAGTGTAACGCCCCTTGGAACGGAGCAGGGCCAATTGGAGGTTCGCAAATTCGCGGGTCGCCTCCGTGACCTTGCCATCGTCCCGGTAGGTTATCGTGGGAGCCACCATGTCCATCTCATGGTCCAATTTGTCCTGCACCCGCAGGAGGCAGGCCAGGCGACGACTGTTCTGGTCACTTGCCGGCGCCAGCCGCAACATCGCTTCCGCCTGGCTCACATTCCCCTCAACCAGTTCCTTGAGGGTGAGTGGCAGAACCGCCTTCTCCACCAACTCCGCACAACTCTGCCGGGCCTCCTCGTCTTCTTCAAAGCGGTAGATGCGAAGCAACTGGACAAAGGCCTCAGCATCGAGAAGGGCCTGGAAAACCGCCTTCTTTCCACCCACCCCCGAGCGAAAGTAGCGTTGGACGAGATCCACCACTTTCCGGGGCGTATCAGGAGTGATCCCGGTGAGAATACGGCGCAGAAGAATCCGTGATCGGTGAGCCACCTCCGGATCGTCGGTTTCCATCCCTTCCCTGATCGCCACGATTCCAACTTCTCCGAGCCCCCACAACCCCTTGGTGGCCTCCTCCCTGACGCGGTAGGATTCGTCGCCCAGTTGGAGGACCAGTTTGCGCGCCTGAAGGAGTTTCTCGTCCGGGGCATCAAGCTCGTCTGCCGCTCCCGTTCCTGACTCTGCCACGGCGCCCTCCGCCTCAGCGGTCACCGGGTCCGGAGGTTCCGCCTCATCCTGAGCCGGGGATACCAGCCCAGCGCCGAGGAGGGCCGTGCTCAGGAGGAGAATGAATCGTTTTCCTTCCATGGGGGGTCCTGCCGTTTACCAAGCCACAACCTCGTGATTCTTCAAGTCTCTCCTCACGGAATTGCCGGAGAAGATGATGTCGAAATCTTTCCCTCGCCTCCCCTCCCTCATTTCCTCAAGAAAGGCTCCCCCCCGGCTGCCGGGGGCGGGATATCCACTTTCCAGCTTCGGAACGGGCTCACCATGGCAGTATTCCCCCGGGTATTGCCGTGGGAATACCACACACCTCCCCGCCCCGACTCTCCCACCGTTACCCGGAAACCAAGGGGTGATCCATTTGCTCACCATTAGAATTCTATTTGCCAATACAGAAACGTCCGAAGATTTCACCGAGCAATTCTTCCGTTTCCACCTTCCCGGCCACTTCGCCGATGGCATCGAGTGCAATTCTCAAATCAACAGCCGCCAATTCCGGGCCCTCCCCCGTACTTAATTGCTCCCGGGCCACCAAAAGCGCTTTCTCCGCGCGCCGCAGGCAGTCCTGGTGCCGCGCATTGACAGCCACTGCCTCCTGCCCCCAGCTGGCAGCCCCAAGGGAGAGTTGGTCTCCAATCGCTTCGCCCAGAGCATCCATGCCGGTTCCCTCTCGGCAGGAAATCGCAACCCCTCTGCCCTCCTGGTTCCAGTCAGGATGGGCGCCCAGGTCGCTCTTGTTGAGCACCAGGAGATGATGGCGATTCTCACGGCTTTCGCTTGATAGCAGGTTTCCCTTTTCCCGGCTTGTGTCCACCACCTCCAGAATCAAATCGGCCTCTGCCAGGTGTTGCCTGGTCCTTTCCACCCCCCGTTGCTCTATTTCATCCACCGATTCCCGCATCCCTGCAGTATCAATCAACCGAACCGGAATTCCGCCGACGTTCAGCACCTCCTCGACGGTATCCCGGGTCGTCCCGGCCACTTCACTCACAATCGCGCGCTCATAGCCCAGAAGCACATTGAGAAGGCTGGATTTTCCAACATTTGGTTCACCGCAAATAACGGTCCGCGCACCCTCACGCAAAATGCGTCCCTGCTCGGCAGTCGCCAGCAACTTATCGATTCGCGCCTTCACCCCCTCCAGTCTCCCGATCAACCCGGCTCCGGTATCCGGATCAATATTCTCCTCAGGAAAATCGATGTGAGCCTCCACGTGGGCCACAATTTCCAGGACTTCGCCCCGCAGGGTCTCCGTCTCCACCCCAATGCGGCCACCCAGTTGATGCTGGGCCGCCCTCAGGGCAAGTTCGGTCTGCGCCGAAATGACATCCATCACCGCTTCCGCCTGGGTGAGATCCAGTTTTCCGTTCAGAAACGCCCGTTGAGTGAACTCACCGGCTTCCGCGCTCCGCGCGCCGCATTCCAGCAGACGTTCCAGCAACCGCTGAACCACCAGCACCCCGCCATGGCAACTGATCTCCACCACATCCTCGCCGGTGTAGCTTCGCGGGCCTCTGAAAACCGTCACCACCACGTCGTCCAGTACCACGCCATTCTCAGCGCACACTTTTGCCCGGTGCGCATGCCGTTCCTCAAGACCTTCAGGGGCGCGCCCCAGGGCCTGCCCCGCCACCGGCAGAGCCTCAACCCCGGACAGGCGTATCACCGCAAGGGCACCCTGACCAAAGGGAGTGGCGACCGCGGCGATCGTCTCGTTCACGGAGCGACGGGGCCCTTCGGGCTCTCCTCATTTCCCTCTTCGTCCTCGCCACCGCCGCTACGGTCAGGTCCACCCTCATCCCCGATGGGGCCAGGGGGAATCTCCTCCCCGGGTTCCCCCTCACGAATGGAAACCGGGTTGATCGGCTCCTCGGGAGCAAAGGACGCGGACTTCCTGGAAGCTGGTTCGCCCGCCACATCCTCTCCGAGGAGATCGGCGTTTCCTGCCTCACCTCCCAGGCCGAGAAACTCCCAGCAGATCACTTCGTCGAGATGGATCTGACTTTCGGAAGCGTTCGTCCAACTGAGGCGCACGGTCGCGTAACGGTTCTGATCCCGTCGGTCCGGAATATTAATCCATGCCAGTTCGGAGAGTATGCGGCCCGGGAGCTCGTCGTTGAGCACGCTGACCGTAACCTGGTCCCGGGCAAAGGCCGGATCGCTCAGGCTGAAGGTCCGCCCAGCGTTGGTATTCGTTCCGGTCTTCGTGACAGGCAGGGTCTCCCGGATCATCACGCGAAACACCCCGCCCGCACCAGGTCGGGGGGCGTTGATGAAATGCTTGAAAATGCGATACTTCGTCTGGGTGTAAACCTTCCAGTCCAGAAGCAGTTTGCCCTCCTCCTCCTTGAAGAACGCCATCACCCGCACTGGTTCCATCGCAAAGCGCTCCCTGGTAGAAAAGGCGGAGAGGAGCAGGCCTGGTTCCTTCAGGTCGTGCTGGATCTCAAGCGGGGCCACGGGCCGGAAGAATTCAGACATCTTCAATTGCGAGGGTCTCTCGAAACGCATGAGGAAAAGACCTCTCCGACGGTCCATGATGTCGAGTTGCTGATGACTGAAGGCATTGACTGGAGTGTCTGACTCGTCGATCTCGCTGACCCCGGTGTAGAACTTCTCCATCTCGCGCATGAGCACATCCCCGCCGATGACATGACGCGCCTTCTCTTCAGAACTGCGAGCCTGCAGGAATCCGGCCAGGGCATTTGAAGCCTCCGACTTCCACCCCTGTTCAAGGAAACGCTCCCGGCCCTCTTCACTCACCTCTCTCTCAAGCGGAGCCGGAACCTTCTTCCTCGCGTCAGCCACCACGAGCGGACCAGGATCTGGATCCTTGCGATTCAGCACCACCAGGGTGATCAACACCCCCACAATGAAAACCACCGCAGCCAGGAATGGAATCGCTGGATGCAGTCCCCTCCCCTGTTTTGATCGACTGCGTTCCGGGTTCGACCGACTGCGTTCCGGGTTCGGGAGGGACGCTTCCTCCGGCAGAGACGCCGGCGCTGCCGGCACCACCGCTTCTTCGGATACGGCCGGAGCAACACCTGCCGGAGCGGGAGATCCCCCCGGGACAGATGGTGGATGCACAGGCTGTTCCAACGGCGGGCGGTCCGCAAAGACAACCGGGGGCGCGGGGGAGGAGATCCTGGTCCCGCAGTGGGGACATGGGGCGGTTGTCGGAGGCAGATCAAACGGGATCTGAATTTCACCGCGACAGGAAACGCAGTGAAAGCTCCGGGTGGCCGGAGAGGTAGTTTGGGACATCGGATTATTAAGAAGTACTAATAGACTAGTCCCATGTCTATTGCGTGTCAATTCGCGAGGGTCGCCCCTCTCACTCGACCAGAACCTGGTCCAGAACCTCCAGGCAACGCTCATTCTGAGCTCGGGTTCCCACCGAAATACGGACCCAGCCGGGCAATTTGTAGCCCCGCATGGCCCTCACGATGACCCCATGGCCAAGCATTTTCTGGAAAACCGCATCGCCGTCTCCCACCTCCACCAGGACAAAGTTGGCCACACTGGGCACGTAACGAAGCCCACGCTTTTCGAATCCGTCCTGTAGAAGAGACAGCCCTTCGTTGTTATTGGCGACCGTGCGGTCCACGTGCTCGAGATCTCCCAGGGCGGCCAGGGCGCCGGCCTGCGCAATACCGTTGGCGTTGAATGGCTGTCGGGCCCGGTGCAGGAGCTCCGCCACCGGCTCAGAGGTGATGCCGTAGCCTATCCGCAGGGCAGCGAGACCCTGGGCCTTGGAGAAAGTACGCATGACACAGACGTTCCTCCCCTCCCTGACATATTTCACCGTATCCGGCGGATCGCTCAAAAACTCATGGTAAGCCTCGTCAAAGACTGCCACCACGTGATCCGGAAGACGATCCATGAAGCGGTCGATTTCGGCCTGGCCCACGAGTGTCCCGGTCGGATTGTTGGGATTGGCGATAAATACCAGCCGCGTATCAGCAGTAATCGCGTCCGCCATGGCATCGAGGTCATGCACGAAATCCGGATCGGTCACCTCTACGTATTTCGCCCCGAAGAGCGTGGCCATCAACTTGTAGACGACGAAGGCGTGCTCGGCCGCAATAAGGGACCTTTCTCGATTGAGAAAGCAATGGCAGAGCAACTCGATGATTTCATTCGATCCGTTGCCCAGCACCACGTGCTCCATTCCCACCCCACACTTTTCGGCAATCGCATTGCGGAGGTTCCACCCCCCTCCATCGGGATAGAGTTGCCCTTCCTCGATGGCAGCCCGCATGGCCTCCTTTGCCTTCGGTGACGGACCAAGCGGATTCTCGTTACTGGCCAGCTTGACGATCTCCTCAGGCCGCAAACCCAATTCACGCGCGGTCTCCTCGACCGGCTTCCCTGGCTCATAAGCCACGAGGTCGCACACGAACTGATTGGCTGATCCCTGGATCGGCATGCAGGAAGTGTGGCCTGTGGAGCGCTCTGTGTTAAGCGTTAAGACGGCGGGGCGGCAACTTGTCCGGTATAAATGGAAGCGATCCCTGCGCTGAGGGGCAACCACTCCCTCTCCTGCAATCCCGCCCTCGAAAACAACTCAAGCATGGCCTCCCCGCAGGGAAACCGATCGATCGATCCCGCCAGATACTCATACGCGTCGCGCTCTCCGGTGATCACTCCGGCCATCCGGGGCAGCAACTTGTTGAGATAAAAGGCATACGGTCTTCGCAGGACTCCCCCCGGGAGCGAGAAATCCAGGACCAGCACATGTCCTCCGTCCCGCACAACCCGGGCCATCTCGTGCAAACCGGCCTCCCAGTTCCCCATGTTACGCAACCCGAAGGCCACCGTGACCACGTCGAAACTTCCATCCTCGAAGGGAAGATCAAGCGCATCGCCCACGACGGTGTGGCGCAGTCCACGCTCCCTGGCATGCTGGAGCATCTCCTCGCAGAAATCGACCCCCATGACCTCCGCCCCGGGGCAACGCCGTTGCATTGTGAGGGCCAGGTCACCGGTCCCGGTTGCCACGTCAAGAATTCGGTTCGGTTGCAGGTTCGCGACCATGCGACCGGCTTTCCGTCGCCAGAGAATATCCGTCCCTGCACTCAGGAGATGATTTGCCAGGGCGTAATTGTCTGCAATCCGGGCAAAGGCTCCCCGGACATACTCGGGATCCTGACTTCCTCTGGGAACGGCTTTGGTCACCAATTTGAAACGTGAGATATGAACCTGCGTGTCTGCTCGATCAGGGATCAGGCAGGAGATCAGCGAAAATCCCCGGGTCACTTCCTGGGATTTCAATCGCCCCGCATGCCTTCTCATAGAACTCCCGCGGACCCACCCCTCCGATTATCGCATAGGCGTATCCCTCCTCACGCATGGCTTCCAGGGCCTTGTAGAGAAGGGCCTTGCCAAGACCGCTGCCCCGCTCTCCTTCCGCCACCCCGGTCGGTCCGAAGTAGCCCTTGCCCGTTGTCTCGTAACAGGCGAACCCGAGTATCTCCTTCTCCCTGGTCGCCATGAAGGCGCTCACTGGTTGCCGGGTGAAGGCCACCTTTGCCTCGCTGACCCACTTTGGCGAAAAGTGCTCGCCCACCCAATGGGCCAGGATGTGGCGCTCGTAGCCCTGCGGCCTCCGCAGGATCACTCCCTCCTCCTCCACGGCCCGGCAGGTCTCCAGGGTCTCGGGCAGGTCGTAGAGCCGCACCAGCATGTCGATCATGGAACAAGACTACGTCCTGCGCCATTCAGAGCAATCGGGAATGATCACGCCGCTCTCCAGGGCAGGGTCACTCGATTCGTCACCGTCGCCCCCGGTCGACCCGCCAGGGAAGAGATGAGTCGTGACGGGAGATCCTCACCTGTCATCATCTTCTGCAGATCCCTGCCATCATGCACATCCTGAGCTTCCTCCTGGCCCTCGCCCTCCTTGCCACGGGAATTGTGGGGATCCCGGAGGGGGGCTCGACCGGGGAACTCCGTTCCATTGCCATGCCGGGCATCTTTTTCGGAGGGGCGGTTCTCATTGCCTCCCTCTACGCCATCATGGAACCCCGTCACGGGCTGGCTGGAGCCACCTTCCTGGCCTTCCTGGCCTTCCTGACCAACGCTGCCACATGTATTGGCGCCACCACCGGGGGAACCTACGAATGGGCCAGCCCTGAACACCGCAACGCCACCCTTGTGCTGCTCATGTGCACTTTCTATCTCGGAGCCGCTTTTCGCTCCTGGAAGCACGCCCGAAAGCAGCGGGTTATCGCGGAACTGGAAAACGGTTCACCCTCCTGAGTCGGCAGCGGCAACGTCCCGAACACCGGCCTGCGTCCCCTGAACCGGATGGACCCCCGGACTGGATCCGGGAAGATTCCCGGAAATTGATTCGCTGGATATATCCGCGCTCAATCCCCGGCCACGGCGAAACGCTTCCTCAGACCGTCATCAACTCCTGTTCCTTCTCCGCGAGCTTCTCGTCGATTTCCTTGATGTAGGTGTCCGTGAATTCCTGAACCTCGCTCTCGAAATCGCGCATCTGGTCCTCGGTCAGCACATTGTCGGCCTTCATCTTCTTGGCGGCGTCCATGCCGTCCTTCCGATTGGCCCTCACCCTGATCCGTGACTCCTCCGCCATGTTCCTGATGACCTTGACCAGTTCGACCCGGCGTTCCTCGGTGAGCTCGGGAATGGGGAGGCGGATAACCTTGCCGTCACTCACAGGATTCAGGCCCAGTTTGCCATTCTTCCGGATGGCTCGCTCGATATCACCGGTCACTCCGGGATCAAAGGGTTGCACCATGATGGTGCGGGCTTCAGGGGTGGTGATCACCGCCAGTTCCTTGAGTCTCATGTTGCTGGCGTAGGCCTCAACGTGCACTTCCAGGTTCTCCACCAGGCCGGGAGAGGCTTTGCCGGTTCGCACCCCCACAAATTCCTGCAGCATGTGGTCAACCGCATTGCCCATGGCAGCGCTTACTTCCTTCTTAGTGTTTTCCGGGTCCATGTTAACTGAAGTGAGTGGAGTGGTGATCGGGCGGGAATTCTACTCCCCACAGACGATCGTGCCAAGCTCTTCGCCACGCAGGGCACGCTCGATATTGCCGGGTTCGCCCAGATCGAAGACAATAACAGGCACGTTATTGTCCATGCAAAGGCTGAACGCCGTCGAGTCCATCACTTGCAGCCGCTTTGTAATGCACTCGTGAAAACTTACCTTCTCGTAGCGCTCGGCATCCGGATCCTTCTTCGGATCCGCCGTGTAGACCCCGTCCACCATGGTCGCCTTCAGGATGACGTCTGCGCTCATCTCGCTGGCACGCAGGGCGGCGGTTGTATCGGTGGAGAAGAATGGGCTGCCGGTTCCGGCGGCAAAAATGACGACCCTCTTGTGGTCGAGATGCCGACTGGCCTTCCGGCGGATGAAGGGCTCTGCCACATTCTTCATTTCAATGGCGGACTGCACAATGCACATCACCCCTTCCTCCTCCAGGGCGGCCTGCAGTGCCAGGGCGTTCATGACGGTGGCCAGCATGCCGACGTAATCAGCGGTAGCCCGGTCCATTCCACGGGCACTGGCTGACGCGCCGCGCCAGAAATTACCCCCTCCTACCACAATGCCCAATTCCACTCCTGACTCCAAGGCCGTCGAGATCTCGGAGGCGATGCGCTCCACAATCTCAGGAGAAATGTTGTCCTTGCTTCCCGCTTCCCGCAAAGCCTCCCCACTTAACTTCAATATGGCTCTCTTGAAAGAGCGTCCCTTTTCACCCATGCAATCAGAAGGTTGTGGCATTTACCCAGTCCGGTCCAGTTCTGCAAAGTGTAAAGACCGCGTCCATCGTGTGGATTTCAGGCCCCATCCCGACTCCGCATGGCATTCGTCTGAGAAATGCCCTCCCCTGCCCCTCACGCAGGCTGAAGGAGTCCCCGGGCGCCGCAGGATGATGGTCACAAGTCATCCTCTCCCTCTTCCCCGGCCGGTCGGGAACCTCCAAGATTAAAGCGCTTTGCCAGGTCCTTGAGCGTTTCATTCCCCTCATTGGTTCCCTTCACTCCGATCGAAACGCCCAGGGCCTCATTCTTGTTATTCCGGAAGTAGTCCTTGAGCGTGCGCTCTATCGCCAGAATGGAGAGGGCCACGACCTGCCGGACAGTCAGGTCTAGTTCTTCCGGCAACTCGAACTTGCTCACATCGAGCCGCACGAGCAACCTGGTTTTCTTCATCTCCGCGCTCAGGGTTATCTTGCACAGGTTGAGCAGGTTGGCATCCTTGACGTCGTAAGCCTGACCATCGCTGGCGATCCGGTGCGGAGTCGCCACCGCCTTGACCAGATCCTCCGGCATCGCTCCACCCACGGCGCAGGGACGCGACATCACTGCGGCCTGGATTGGGTCGTTTTCCCCGAGATCCTCCCCTATGCCATCGGTATTGTGGAGCGACAGCGGTTGATAAAGGTTCACCACTTCCACCGTCACCGCCGAACAAAGCGCAGGAAGGAGAAAGGCTGCTGCCAGAACCCTCAGGACCATGGCGCTACTGTGCTCCTATTCCGGGGAGCTCGCCAGCGAAAAGAACCGATCCCCGGCTGCCAGCGAATTTCCCTTGATGAACTCCGGGACCGGGAGCCGCTTCCCTCCCTCTATCTGCACTTCATTGAACCGGATCCCGCCCTTCCCGCAGGCTACGGTAATGCCGGAAGAACCGACGCTAATCAGTTCTCCAGGAGATTCGTTGGGCGTTTCCTCCAGCAATCTCTCCCCGGGAAAGATTTTCAAGCGCCTTGCTCTGCCCCGGCCATCATTGAATGATGTGAATGAACCCGGCCAGGGATCATGTGCCCGGATCCGGCGTTCCAGGAACCTGGCAGACCGGTTCCAATCCACCTCTCCGTCACCCCGGTGCAACTTGGGCGCGTAAGTCGCCTGACTGTCGTCCTGAGGATTTCGCGATACTTCACCCCCGGCGATCCCGTCCACACACTCCTTCAGGACCACCGGAGCGAGTTCCGCCAGACGGTCATGGACGATCCCACCAGTGTCATCAGGATGCAACGGGACCGCCTGCCTCGTGATGATGTCGCCCGTATCCAGTTTCTCCTCCATGTAGATGACACTTATTCCGGTCTCACGATCACCAGCCTCTATCGCGGCCTGGATGCAGGAGGCTCCCCGGTGTCGTGGGAGCAGAGAAGCATGCACATTGATACAGCCGTAGCGGGGCATCTCCAGGAGAGCCCGGGGCAGGATCTGCCCGTAGGCCATCACTACAATCAAATCGGGTTCAAGCGCAGCAACCTCAGCGAACCCCTCCCCCAGGCCCACCTTCTCCGGTTGCACCACGGGAATACCGAATCCGGCGGCGACTTTCTTGATTCGCGGCGGACACGGCTTTGCACTTCGACCCACCGGTCGGTCCGGTTGCGTCACCAGACCTGCCAGATCCCCCTCTTCGGCCATCATTCGAAACGACGGCAGGGCAATCTCCCCGGTCCCCATGAACAACTTGCGCATGATATGATTTCAGATGACGAATTTCAAATTACAGCACAGCCGGCATTCGAAATCTGGAACCTGAAGTATCAGGCAACCACCTTGGCCATCTCCCTGTAGACGTCCAGTTTTACGATCTCCGCTATGACATCAGCCAGCACCTCGACAGGTTGCTTGGTGGCATCGATCTCGCTCACCTTGCCCTCGTAGTGATCGATCAGGGGGCGGGTCTCCTCGACATAGGTATCGATTCGGTGAGCGATCACTTCGTCACTGGCGTCGTCGTAGCGGTTATCCTTCAGGGCGCGCTTGCGCATTCGTCGGGCCAGTTCCTCGCGATCGGGACAGGTCAGATGGATGACCTGGTGAACCTCCAGGTAGTCCTCCAGGATTTTGGCCTGGTGCTCATTCCGCGGAATGCCATCCAGGATCAGGATGTCGATGTCGGGCTTGTAGTGATAGGTCTCGATCCAGTTGTCGATCTGAGCCTTCCAGAGTCCGATGGTGATTTCATCAGGCACAAGTTCACCCTTGCTGGAGAACTCCACGAACTGCTGACCGAGTTCCGTCCGGGTATCCAGGGAACGGAAGACATCCCCGCACGCACAGTGGAAAAACCGGGGAACCGTTCCCAGCACCTTGCCCTGCGTGCCCTTCCCTGCACCAGGGGCTCCAATGATCAGGACCGAGGGATGAAGTTTCCGGGAATCTCCGCTCACAGTATCGTTTTTGTGGGGCGGCAACGCTACCGACGAAAGCTCCGGGCTCCAAGCTTCAAATCACCCGCCCCCGGTGATTTCAGCAACTGCGGAATCCGGTTGATTCAAGTTCCACCCCAACTTCCCGAATTCAATGATCCCGTAATCCACAAGCAACCAGTAAAAGAAGGGCAACGGCACGAGCATGGCGACATCGGCAAGCACCCGGAGAGATTCGGAAGAGAACAGGTGGCGCAGGAGAGCGAGGAAGGCCAGACACCCGGCGCCCACCATGACCGAGAGATAAAAGGCCTTGTGGGTTTGCAGGGTAAAGTCTTCCGCCCGGAGCGCCAGCCAGTAGCAGGCGCCCACCAGCACAAGGAGGAGAATGAGCAGGACGGTCTTGTGAAATTCACTGGTTTCTTCTTCCTCGTCGTCGCCCGAAGAAGCTTCCCAGTGATCAATCGCGATCATGTTGATCATGCAGAGACCGGCAAAGACAACCACCTCGGGAGAGAGAGCCAGATCCCAGATTGATCGTTCCCGCCGAAAATGAACTCCGACCGTAGTCCCGTAGGCGAAAGCCGTCCCCGCCAGAATATTCTTGAACCAGGACACCCCCCGTCCGGCATCGTAGAAACTCACTGCGAAGTAGGCTGCCACCGGAAGCAGGACGGGCATTCCATACAGGAGGAGACCCCTGGATTGAATGGCCATCAGGAAGAACACCCCCAGACTTCCGATCAACAGGCCGATCTTCATCGGATTCCGCAGCTGCCGGTGGAAGCGGTGGCGCGCCGTTGTCCGCCCAGCCTCCAACTCCGCCAGACGTTCGTCCATGAGGCGGTCTGCAACGTAGATGCACCACACAGTGAGGGCCAGAAACCACGGGAGGGACGGTTGATGGTATTTGACCAGCCATACCTGCTTGAACATCCAGAACCATGCGAGCGCCACCAGAGGGGCGTCGAGGCTAAGGAGATTGGGCCAGATCCAGAGGGGGCGTCGTGCCATGGGCGCTGGTGGACAATCTCCGCTGGAACCCGACAAATCAAGCCTGTTCGGTGCCCGCTTCCTGCAATTGGACGTCCTGGACAAAGGGCGGCAGACTGACCCCGATTGCGTCCGCCACCGCTCGCAGCAGCTCCGCCTCCCGACTGGTGAGGATTCCGTCCTCGGCCGCGGCAAAACCACACCTCTGCAGAATGGTCTTCTTCTCCATGGGAGCGGCCGTCTCGAACTCGACCAGAGCCGAATGGATCTCTTCGGGACCGAATGAATCTTCAGGAAGTAATTCCGGGCTCCAGCCCTCAAAACCATGCCCCCCTTTCACCGCGGCCTGGAAGGCCCTTGCCGCACTCTCCTCGGTCCGCTCCATCCGTGCCATCACGGTGAGCAGCACATTCCCCGCTGCGGGCAGGTCATCCATGCGCACGGGCAGGTCATCCATGCGCAACCACGGCGCAACCTTTCGTCGATCCGGTTCAAAGTGGCCTGCCAGGTGCCGGGTCACCGCGTGCTGCAGCATGAATTCGAAGAGGTCAACCTTCTCATCCGTGGCTATGATCCAATGCATCAACTGAACGAAGCGGTCATACTCCGGCTGACTCATGTGTCGGAGAGCGGGCATGCAGAGGTCCAAAAGGGCAATCTTCTCGGCTGAATGGAGCGACTCCAGCAGTTCCTGCCAGTCCTCACCTTCCCTCAAAAAATCCGAACCCATTCCCTTCCGCAGTCCCTCAACCTGCTCCTGGCGCTGTTGCCTGTCCCTGGAAAGGAGCATGGCGAAGATCAGTCTCTGGGCCCCTCCGCGATCCTGCGAGGCGGAACGCAATCTCTCATCCAATCCGTCGTGAATACGCTGCCCCGCCTCCAGAGACCACCGGGTTTCCTGACCCAGGTCACTCAATGCCACCATTGCGTTCACGCTTCCGCTTAAGCGCTGAACCGGAGCGAGATTCGCGACCGCCCCCGATTCCCCCTCCTCCTCAGCGACCGCCCCAACCTCTCCCCGTTGTCGCTTCAGAATCTGCTGACGCGATTCGTCGTACAATCCCGCCAGGGACTGGTTCTTGGACTGGTTCTTGTTCAGGGCCACAGAGTCAAACCCTCCAACCCAGTCCGGCTCCAGGGCCCGGATCCGCACTTGTAGCGGCGGATGAGTGGCCATGCCCCACTTGAAAAGACCCCCCTCGGCAAAGAACATGTGACTGACCGCAAGGGCCTGCGGACTCCGTACCCTTGATCCATCATTCCACCCCCCGATTTTCTTGAGCGCTCCGGCCAGTCCCGCGGGTTCCCGGGTGAACTGCACTGCCGAGGCATCGGCCAGGAATTCCCGCTGACGCGAGACGGCGGCCTGGATGAGACGGGCAAAGATCGAGCCAATTCCCCCGACAAGGAAGAATACCCCAGCGATGACAACCACTATGACCAACGCCCGGACATCCCCCCCATTTCGGTTCCGACGGCTCCCGCCCAACGCACGCGGATGGAACGCAGAGCGGAGAATAGAGTGGAGAATGGTGCGCCCGGTGAGCATCAGGATGAGAAGCCCGAAAATCACCGCGATGAGGCGCATGTTCAGCCGCATGTCCCCATTGTGGATGTGGCTGAATTCATGTGCCACGACCCCCTGCAACTCGGAACGGGAAAGGAGTTGGAGGCACCCCCGGGTGACTCCGATCACGGCATTGGAGGGCTTCGTTCCCGCCGCGAAGGCGTTGATCCCCGCTTCCTCGTCCATCACATAAACCTGCGGCACCGGGGTCCCGGACGCGATGGCCATTTCCTCCACCACGTTGAGCAACTGCCGTTCCTCCAGATCCCGCGTATGGGGGAGGACGAGGCGTCCCCCCAGATCCTTGGCAACCACCCTCCCGCCCTGCCGCAACTGGCTCGACTTGTAGATGCTTCCCCCGAAGACCAGGAGGCAGGTCGTGGTGGCGATGAGGATGAACCTCCCGGGATCCCAGAGATCCAGTCGGTCGCCGGACAGAGCCATCCCGAAGGTCACCCCCAGATAGATTGCGAAGACGATGGCGACCAACGCACATATCAAATAAAACACCAGCCACTTCGTCCGGCGACGAGCCCGGTCCTGTGTCTCGAAAAAGTTCATGAAGACAGGATCGGTTAATGCCTCAGCAGTCCGCCCCGCTACGTCCTAGTCGAAACTGACATCCACCCGCTCCCGCTCCTCCGCGTTGGCAACCTCAAAGAGAACCGCCTGCCGGAAGCTGAACATCCCCGCAATAATATTGGTCGGAATGGTCTCCGTCTGGGTGTTGTAGAGCGTGACTGCATCGTTGTAGGCCTGACGCGAAAAACTCACCTTGTTCTCCGTGCTGGTGAGCTCCTCACTGAGTTGCATCATGTTCTGGTTCGCCTTGAGGTCCGGATAGGCCTCCGAAAGAGCGAAGAACTTTCCGAGCATCGACCCCAGGCCGGCCTCCGCCGTCATCAACCCCTGCATCTGACCGGCATCATCCGGGCTCAGTCCCTCCCGCGCGCTGGCAGCGGCATTGCGGGCCTTGATGACCGCTTCCAGCGTCTCACTCTCATGTTTCATGTAGCCCTTGGCCGTCTCAACCAGGTTCGGAATGAGGTCATGGCGCCGCTTGAGTTGCACGTCGATCTGGGCAAAGGCGTTGCGATAGCGGTTGCGCAACCGCACCAGACCGTTGTAGCCCCCGATCAACCAGAAGATCAGAAGGAGGACGATCGCGCCCAGCACGATGAGAATAACCCCGTTTGTCCCCAACGCCGCCAAATTGCCAAAAAGAGATTCAATCATGATACGATGTGAGGGATTCTAGCGCTCCTCTCCCCCTGCGCCATTACAAAAGGAAAGACAATTTGGAGCGCCCAGCCCTCTAGGAACTTCCCTGCATGAACCCGTCCACTCCCATCGCCGATCAGCGATTCGCCGTCATTGACTTCGAGTCCGCCGGGGCCAGTCGGGGACGCACTGACGTGCCCGTTCAGGTGGGTATTGCCCTCTGGTCGCCGGAGGAAGGACTGGGAGACTCCCTCTGCTCCTTTCTCTCCACTGACCAGAAAATCACCTGGTCGGCCAGGAAGGTTCACGGCATCAGCGCTGAAGACCTTGTCCAAGCGCCATCTCTTCTCTCCCTCTGGCCCGAGATCCGGCGTTTCCTTGCCGACCGGGTGGTGGTCGCCCACGGGCACGGCACCGAAAAACGCTTTCTGCGCGCCTTTCCGGGACATTCCTTTGGACCCTGGATCGACACCCTGAGCCTGGCCCGGGCGGCCTGGCCCACCTTGCCCTCCTTCGCTCTCGGCGACCTGTGCCAGCACTTCGACCTGGTCCCCCGTCTCGACGGGATCCACCCGGAACGCCGCTGGCACGATGCCCTCTACGATGCCTCCGCCTCCGCTCTCCTCCTCGATCATCTCATCGACACTCTTGCTCTGACGGAGAAACCCCTCGACCTTCTTCTCCACCCCGATCTGTCGGCCTGGCGGACCCTCCGGAATTCGTAGTCCTTGCCAAGCGAACCCTCGCCGTCCAGAAACCGCCTGCAACCAATTGCCCGTCGTGCCAACCATCCCTGTCAATCTCCCCGACCGCTCCTACGACATCCTCGTCGAACCGGGCTGCATCAACCGCACGGGCGAATGCATCAGAGAGACCGGCCTCACCGGACGGGTGGCTCTCATCACTGACGCCAACGTTGCGCTCCATTACAGCGAGACCGTGCAGTCCTCCCTCCAGGAAGCCGGATTCGAGGTCAGCGCCCACCTCATCCCTCCCGGGGAAAGCTCCAAGTCCATGGAGCAGGTGCAGTCCCTCTGCCGATCACTCATCGAGCATCATCACGATCGCGGAAGCTTCATCGTCGCCCTCGGCGGCGGGGTCGTCGGGGATGTGGCCGGCTTCGTGGCCTCCATCTTCTACCGGGGCATTCCCTTTGTGCAGGTTCCCACCACCATCGTGGCCCAGGTCGACAGTTCGGTCGGGGGGAAGACGGGAGTGAATGTTCCCGAGGGCAAGAACCTGATCGGAACCTTCCAGCAACCCCGCCTCGTCCTCGTGGACCCGGAGGTTCTGGCCACCCTGCCCGACCTGGTCTTTCACGAGGGCTTCGCCGAGGTGATCAAGCACGCTGCCATCCGGGATGCCGGCATGCTGGAAGTCATCGAGGCCATGGATCCGGACGACAGAAAGGTCGATCCTGGTCTCATTGCCGACAATGTTTCCATCAAGGCCCGCATCGTGGAAGAGGACGAAAGGGAAACCTCGGGTACCCGCGCCCTCCTCAACTTCGGCCACACCATCGGACATGCCATCGAGTCCACCGCCGAGTATGGCACCCTCCTCCATGGCGAGGCCATCTCCCTCGGCGTGCGGGCGGCTCTCTACCTCTCTGAAAAAAAAGCCGGCCTGTCGCGGGAGGACACCACCCGCCTTCTCGCCATCCATCGGCAGTGGCATCTGCCCCTCCTGCTGGATCTGGACATCAGCACTGAGTCCATCATGGCCGCCCTCGCCCGCGACAAGAAGTTCACCTCGGGCCGGATTCGCTTTGTCCTCCTGAAACGCCTGGGTGGAGCCTTTGTCTCCGACGAGATTACCAGGGAAGACATCATCGAGGCCATCGAGCACGTGCGCACGCCCGTTTAGAAGGCATCACTCGCTTCTGACCTTACGAGTCGGATTCCTTGAACGACTTCCGGGGATAGCGCACCCGGTCCACCATCTCCTGCACCTCCCGCGGGGGAGCTTTCGTGACCATTGAGATGGCACACGCGATCACGACGTTGAGGATCATTCCGATGGTGCCGATTCCTTCCGGTGAAATCCCGAACAACCAGTGCTCGGCATTATTGGCCGCCGGATTGATGAACTTGAAGTAGATGATGTAGGAGGAGGTAAAAAGGATTCCGACGATCATCCCTGTGATCACCCCGTAGAGATTCGCCCTTTTCCAGAAGATCCCCAGAATGATGGCAGGGAAGAACGACGAGGCCGCGAGACCAAAGGCAAAGGCCACCACCTGAGCCACAAATCCCGGTGGATTGATCCCGAAATAGCCCGCCACAACAACTGCCCCAGCTGCCGCCAGGCGGGCGGCCCACAATTCGCCCTTCTCCGTGATCTCCGGGTTGATCGTCCGTTTGATCAGGTCATGCGCCACCGAGGTCGAGATCACGAGCAACAATCCGGCTGCCGTCGAGAGGGCAGCGGCAAGTCCCCCGGCGGCCACCAGGGCGATGACCCAGTTCGGCAGACCCGCGATTTCCGGATTCGCCAGCACCATGATATCACGGTCCACATAGAGCTCGTTAGCACCCTCGGCAGGTTTGTTCTTCAGCAGCCGTTGCCCGTGCTCGCCCCGGGTCTGTTGCCCCTCGGCATCTTCCTGGAATTGCGGCTTCTCCTTCATGGCATTCCCGGAAGTGTACTGGATCTTGCCGTCCCCGTTCTTGTCGATCCAGGCGATCAAGCCCGCGTCCTCCCAGTTCTTGAACCACTCGGGCGCACTGGCGTAGGACTTGTTGGGGATCGTCTCCAGCAGGTTGGTACGGGCAAAGACCCCCACCGCGGGAGCGACCGTGTAGAGAATGGCGATGAACAGCAGCGCCCAGAAGGCTGACATCCGTGCATCACGCACTCGCTTGACCGTATAAAAACGCACAATGACATGGGGCAGGCCTGCCGTTCCCACCATGAGGGCAGCGGTGATAAAGAAGATGTCGATGGTGGACTTCTGCCCGTCGGTATACGCCTTGAACCCGAGGTCCGTGGAAAGCCCATTGAGTTTATCCAGCAGGCTCACGCTCCCCTTGACCCCCTCCTCCACCACGTTGGCACCCAGTCCCAGTTGCGGAACTGGATTTCCGGTCAGCATGATGGAAATGAAAATCGCGGGCACCAGGTAGGCGAAGATCAGGACGCAATACTGGGCCACCTGAGTGTAGGTGATGCCCTTCATTCCGCCCAGCACGGCATAAATCAAGACGATGCACATACCCACGATGACCCCGGTATTGACGTCCACCTCGAGGAAGCGGGAGAAGACCACCCCCACCCCCCGCATCTGGCCCGCCACGTAGGTGAAGGACACAAAGACGGCACATAATACCGCCACCACCCGCGCGACGTTCGAATAATAGCGATCCCCGATGAAATCCGGAACGGTGAACTTTCCGAAACGGCGCAGGTAGGGAGCGAGGAGAAGGGCCAGCAGGACGTAACCTCCGGTCCAGCCCATGAGATACATCGCGCCATCCCGACCCATGAAGGAAATCAGTCCGGCCATCGAGATGAAGGAGGCCGCACTCATCCAGTCCGCCGCGGTCGCCATCCCATTGGCCAGGCTGGGCACCCCCTTGCCCGCGACGTAGAATTCCCCAGTCGAAGTGGCCCTGGACCGGATCGCGATCCCGATGTAGAGGGCGAAGGAAAGCCCGACGAGAATGAAAGTCCAGGTCCTGACGTCCATGGCCGTGCTCTAGTCGGAGTTCTCCCCGAGCAACTTCCGGTCCAACCTGTTCATCGCCACCACGTAAATCGCAATCAGGACGACGAACACGTAAATGCTGCCCTGCTGCGCGAACCAGAACCCCAGCGGAACGCCCCCCAGCTTGATCTTGTCCAACTGATCCACAAAGAGGATTCCGCACCCGTAGGAGACGATGAACCAGACGGCCAGCAATCCTCCCAGCCAGCTCAGGTTCTTCCGCCAATAGCGGGCCCGGGCTTCGGGCGTTAGACTGCTGCTCATCGCGGCGGGGTCTAACAATGCCTCCCCGGTCTGTGAAGAACTTTCCCCGGGGCAGCTGTGAGTAAGTAGCACCAACCTTGGCCTTTCGTGCTTCCAATGTGGTATCCCCGGTGCCAGCGTCGCTGCCGTCGCTATGTCCTCGGCTTCCGTCTCTTTCCTCGGCTTTGAGAGCCTTCCGGCAGACGGCGTCCTCCTCGTTCCCGGCCGTCTGCCACACCGTGAACTTCTCAATCTGGCTTCCCGCCTCGGCGTCCGCCCCGTCACCTGGCTGATCGAGGAAAACGCCATGGTGACACCCGAAACGCAGGATTATCTCGCCCGCGAGGATGTGCGGGCTGTCACTTTTTCGCAGGAGGATCCCGATCCCACCGCCATCGGCGAGGCTCTGAGGCCCAAACTTGAGGACGGCGCCCTCCTGGTTTTCATCCCGGGCGATACGGCCGCTCGCCGTGGCACCGCCTGCCATATCACCCCGGGGCACCTTGCCTTCCTCTGCGCCCTGAACCTTCCCACCCTGCCCGTGGCCGTTTCGATTCCTGCCGAACTCCGCCTCGCCACTGAACCGCCCCACCGGCTCCCGTCCGCCATCTTCGTCCTCGGCAACCGCCTCGACGGGGAAGAGATCACCGTGCCGGGCTACCAGGAGAACCTCCTGCAGGCCTCAGAGACCGCATTCAGTTCGCGACAGTTCCTTGGGGACTCCCTGGCCGAGCATCTCCTGATCGGCCTGAAGAAACACGGAGGGGTCTGCGTTCATGACGGTTCCGATGACAGTTCCCTGCCCTACTCAAAACTCCTGGCCGCCGCCATCGCCCTCTCCAGGGAAATCCGGGATGCCACCGACAAGAAACGGGTTGGAATCATCCTCCCCCCCGGCAAGGGAGGCCTCCTTGCCAACATCGCCGTCCTCTTTGCCAACAAGATCCCGGTCAACCTGAACTTCACTGCCTCCCAGGACGCAGTCCAGTCCGCCATCAAGCAGGGCGACCTCGACAAGTTCATCACCGCTGACCCCTTTGTCCGAAAGGTGCCCACCTTCCCGTGGCCACCCACCCGCGACCTCCTGCTTATCGAACGCATCCTGCCCTCCATCGGAAAGCGCATCAAGAAGTGGTTCCTGCTCTCCAGGATTCTCCCCGCCTCCCTGCTCACCCGCCTGCTTGGATTGAAGAAGGGCAACCGGGGGGACGACGAGGCGATCCTTCTCTTTACCTCCGGTTCCTCGGGCGAACCCAAGGGGGTTCCCCTCAGCCACCGCAACGTGCTCGCCAACGTCTGTCAGTTTGGCACCCGGCTCTCCCTTCCGCCCAACGCGGGGATCCTGGGGTCGCTCCCCCTCTTCCACTCCTTTGGCTGCACCGTGACCCTCTGGTTTCCGATCATCGAGGGAACCAAGCTCGTCACCTACCCAAGCCCACTGGAAACCAAGCGACTGGCGGAACTCATCCATGAGCACGAACTCAATCTTCTGCTTGCCACTCCCACCTTCCTCCGGGGCTACATGAGACGCGTCGACCCGGAACTGCTTGCCTCTCTCGACCTCGTGGTGACCGGAGCTGAAAAACTTCCCACCAACCTTGCCCGTTCATTCGAGAAGAAGTTCGGTCTGCTCCCCTTCGAGGGCTACGGACTGACCGAGACCTCCCCCGCCACCAATGTCAATCTCCCTGACGCGGAAGCGCCCAATGCCCAGACTCCCATCATCTCGGGCAGCAAACTCGGCTCGGTGGGCCCCTTCCTCCCGGGTATCGCGGTCAGGATCACGGACACCGCCACCGACGAGCGGCGTGCCGTTAACGAAAGCGGCATTATCTGGCTTCGCGGAGCCAATATCTTTCCCGGTTACCTGAACCGTGAGGACCTCACCAACGAGGTCATCATCGACGGATGGTTCAAGACCGGTGACGTGGGACGTCTCGACGAGAACGGCTTCCTCTACATCGAGGGGCGCATGTCGCGTTTTTCCAAGATCGCAGGAGAGATGGTTCCACATGAAGTGATCGAGGGACACCTCAACAAGATCCTCGGCCTCGACGGGGAGGAAGAGCGAAAGATCGCAGTAGTGGGACTACCCGATGAAAAGAAGGGTGAGGTGATCGGCTTTCTCTCCGCCGTGCCCAGTGAAGCCCCCGAGCAGGAAGTCGTGGACATTCGCTACAAACTGATGGACGAGGGAATTCCCTCCCTCTGGTGTCCCAAGTTCATCATCCCGGTGAGAGATATCCCCGTCCTGGCCTCCGGCAAACTCGACCTCAAGGCCTGTGATCAACTGGCGCGGGCCAGCCATGGCGAGTGACTCTGATACCGGGAAGGGAGGACCCGGCATTCTTCCCCCTTGTCTGGTCAGACCCTTCTGCGGGACGATCACGACGACGCCCCCGCAGGATGCCGCTATCGCGCACCTTGCCCCCGACCTGAACGCTGCACCCTGAACCCTCATTCTGAATTCCTGGCTCCAACCACACTTCGAGATCACCGGCAACCTCCGCTTCGACCGGTTCATGGAACTCTGTCTTTATGACCGTGAGCACGGCTACTACAGCAGCCATGTCCGCACCATCGGCACCGGAGGCGATTTTGCCACCACTCCCACTCTGGCTGGAATACTGGCAAAAGCGCTTGCGCAGACCATTCGCCTCACCGGCCTGCAGGACGTCATCGAGATAGGTCCCGGCGCTGGACACCTCGCCACCGCGCTCCGGCGCGAACTCCGGCCTCCCTTCCCGCGGTTCAGAAAACAACCACGCTATCATCTCGTGGAACGGGCACCACGACTCCAGTCCGTCCTACGAAAGCAACTCGGGCGCTCGGTGCGATTCCACTCCACGATGGAAAACGCGCTTCACGCAACCGGTGGTGCAGCTTTCATCTTCTCCAACGAACTCGTGGACGCTTTTCCCGTTCGCGTTTTTCGAAAAGGCGAGGATCACTGGCAGGAACTCGTTCTTGAGGCGGGCGGAGCCGGGATAGAAGAACAGTGGCAACCAGCAGATCACCTTCCGGACTCCTCCCTCCTCAGGCAACCGTGGACACCCGGACAGCGTCTCGAGGTCCATGCCAGCTACCGTCAGTGGTTGGAAGACTGGTTACCCCACTGGAAGAAAGGACACCTCCTCACCATAGATTACGGGGGAGCTTCCGATGAAATCTATCACCGCAAACCCGCCGGAACCATCCGTGGCTACTATCATCATGAGTGTGTCACGGGCGCGAATCTCTATCGACTCCCTGGAAGGCAGGATCTCACCGCTGACGTCAATTTTGACGATCTCGTCCGCTGGGGGAAAGAACTCGGCCTCCACGATCAGCACCTCGTCACCCAACGTGAATACTGCAGTCCGTTTCTGGGGAAATCGTCTTCCGCGGCTGAGCGCTTCCTTACCGACCTTCACGGGGCCGGGCAGGCCTTCAAGGTTCTCGTTCAGGAGCGCGGCTGACTGAACGCTGTATCCCGGGAGCCTGGTAGTTTACACTGCACACATGGCCCGCCTCTTCTGCGCCTATCTTCTGCTCAGTCTCGCCGCCCCTGCCTTCGAATTGCCCCGGGGCTCCTCGCAGATCGTGGTGGGGATCACCGAGTCCTGGCAGAGCTCCCACCTCACGGTCTATCTCTATGAGAAGAACGGAACGGGCACCTGGCAAAAGGTGGAGGGACCCTGGGGCGGGCGTTGCGCAAAAAAGGGCCTGGCCTGGGGCCGCGGTCTCCATCCCCTCCCATCCAAGGTCTCACGGAAGGCCGAGGGGGACTGGCGGGCACCTGCCGGAGTCTTCCGGGTCGGGGGAGCCTGGGGCTACCACAAGTCCATCAAAAAGCATCCCAAACTACCCTACCGCCGGATCACCACCCGTGACCTCTGGGTCGAGGACCCCTCCTCGCCGCACTATAACCGTCACCTCATCCTCAAGCACGAACCCCGGGAGAACTGGGAAATAAGGGCCCAGATGCGACAGGGTGATTACCCTCACTCCCTGAAGCTCTTCATTGCTCATAACGCCCTGCCCAAGCCAATCCCCGGGGCGGGTTCTTCCATTTTCTTCCATATCTGGCGGGGGGACGGAGCCAAGCCCACCTCAGGCTGCACCACCATGCCCGAAGCCCATCTCCGCACCCTCATCGCCAGAATCGATCCCGACCGGAATCCGCTCTACGTCCTGCTGCCCAAGCCTGATTACGACCGGTTTCGGGGGCCTTGGCGACTCCCCTGAAAACCCTCACAGACGGGCCCCCATGACGATTAACTCCTTGACCGGACCTGCCCGCGCAACTATCTCCGGCGCCCCGCCCGTCATGGTGACGACGGTCGACCCCGAACCATCCCAAGCTCCCATGGCCACTACCCAAGTCATTCTGCGCGAGAAGATCACTGGACTGGGCGCCGAAGCCGATGTCGTCAAGGTGAAGGCAGGCTACGCCCGCAACCTCCTCATCCCTACCGGGAAGGCCTACGAAGCCACCAAGGGCAATTTACGCAATCTCGAGTCCCTGCAGGCCAAGCGCACGCAACGCGAGGCCGAGGAACTTGAAAATGCCCGGGAACTCGTCGGCAAGATCAGCCGACTCCGGCCCAGGTTCACCCTGGAGACCGGACAAGGCGGCAAGGCCTTCGGATCCATCACCAGCATGGACATTCACAAGGCGCTTGAGGAGAAGGGTGTCGAAATCGAGCGCACGGCCATCAAACTGGACAAACCCCTCAAGCGTTCCGGCAAGAGCGAGGTGGAAATCAAACTCCATGCAGATGTGACCGCTACGCTCAGCATAATCGTCGAGACCGACGAGACTGCGGGGCCGAAAACGAAGGAAAACGCACCACCCGAAAGCGCCGCCTGACCAGGGCCATCGCTGCCTCGGAAACCGACTCCGGATCCGCGCTGCTGGAGCGACTGAGATAACCCTCGGCACTTTGTTTCGCAGTCCTCAAGCGACCTGCCCACCGGGGCCTAACTATTACCGCAGTTCTGCCCCGGGTTCTCCACACCGGGTGAAGCGGAAAGCGGGGCTTCCTCTCCTGTAATTCCAGAGGGAAAGGCACGGCCGAGCCGTGATCCACATTATTCAGGATGTACTAATTAAATGTTGCGCCCAGTTAGATTCGATCGATCCTGCAGGGAGCAGTTCCTTCTCCCCAATGGCCACCGAGACCTCCCAGAAAAAGGATCAGGATTCCCCCCGCCTGCAAGTCGTGCAACCCGGGGATGACGGAGCGGCCCGGGCCCTCCCCAACGCCACTGGTCCGGAGAAGAGCATCCTCAGTTCCATGATGCAGGAGCCCACCGAATACATCGGGGCCGCTGTTGAAGAACACCTCACTCCCGGCCACTTTTACATCCCTGCTCACGGCACTCTCTACCAGGTCCTGCTCGAACTCTACGACAAGGAACAACCGATCGAACTGGTTTCCCTCACGCAGTTGCTCAAGGACCGCAACCTCCTGGAGAACCTGGGGGGGGCCGCTGAACTGACCACCATCTACACCTACGCGCCCACTGCTGCTCACTTCGAACACCACCTGGGCATCGTCAAGTCGAAGCACATCCTCCGCTCGGTGATCTCCTCCTGCACCGAATCGATCAGCAAGGCCTACGACGACCCGGAAGACGTTCAGGCCTTTCTGGATACCGTTGAAGCAAAGGTCTTCGCCATCAAGGAAGACTCCGAGGTCCAGGGCGAGATCAAGGTAGGAGATCTCATCGAGGGGGTGATCGAAGTCCTCCAGCAATTCATGCACAATGAGCGCCCTCTCGAGGGCGTGCCCACCAAGTACACCAAGCTCGACGAAATGAGCAAGGGCCTGAAACCAGGAGAGATGTTCATCATCGCGGCCCGACCCTCGATGGGAAAGACCTCCCTGATGATGAACATCGTCGAGCACGTGGCTATCGATCAGCAGATCCCTACTCTCGTGTTCTCCTGCGAGATGAGCGCCCAGCAGATCGTGCAACGTCTCCTCTTCTCGCGGGCCCGCTACAGCATGGCCAACCTCCGACCCGGTCTCCAACCGACCAAGGAGGAACTCTCCAACATCCTGAATGCGTCAAAACAGCTCAAGTCCGCACCGCTCTTCATAGACGACACCCCTGCCATTCCCATCGGAGATGTCCGGGCCAAGGCCCGACGGAAGAAGCGCGACTCTGACATCGGTCTGATCGCAGTCGACTACCTGCAACTCATGCGCTCGCAATCCCGCCAGGCCGAAGGCTCGCGCGAACGGGAAATCGCGGAAATATCGGCCGGTCTGAAAGCCCTTGCCAAGGAACTGAATGTTCCAGTCATCGTCCTTGCCCAACTGAACCGCGGACCAGAGCAGCGGGGCGGGGCCCCGCGGATGTCCGACCTTCGCGAATCAGGATCCCTTGAGCAGGACGCCGACCTCATCGGCCTCCTCTACCGCCAGGAATACTATAACGATCCCACCACCGACGGTGATGAGACCGATCAGGATCGCGAGGCCAGCCAAGGAAAGGCCGAGCTCATTATCGCCAAGAACCGTAACGGTCCGACCGGCAACGTCGAACTGACCTTCCTCAAGGAGCTTATGCGCTTTGAAACCCGGGCTCCCGAACCTCATAATTAGACTTGGGAATACCGCAGCGAAATCGCACGGGCTTCAACTGGGATTCTCCCAGAAATCCAGACCGGACGGGCTGGCACGCAAAACGCATTTAATTGTCGCTGAATGTCCTGATTGGCAGGATAATCCACCGCCACAGGGGATCGATGTGATTTCAAAGGCCATTCCCTGCTGAAAAAGAACCTGTCTCCTCTTCGTTGCTACGCCATTAAAACGCCCCTCCAGAGTCTCGTCGCGGTGCTTCTTGGCACAACCGCACAGGCCGCCAGTCCGCCGGATACCGCCTATTTTGAAGAGCATATCCGGCCCCTGTTGATCGAACACTGCTACGAGTGCCACTCGTCGGACTCAAAAAAGATAAAGGGAGGACTTCGCCTGGACTACCGGGGGGGGTGGCTGAAAGGGGGGAATTCTGGTCCATCCGTTATTCCCGGCCGGGTCGGCAAGAGCCTCCTGATCCAGGCCGTCCGGCACTCGGACGCGGACTTGAAGATGCCGCCAAAGAAAAAACTCAACCCTGAACAAATCGAAGCCCTGGAAAAATGGATTGCCACGGGGGCCCCTGACCCTCGCCTCTCCGCGAAGAGTTCGACCGGGCAGAAGCAACTCGACCTGAAGCCTGCCAAACGATTCTGGGCCTTCCGCCCCGTTAAAAAAAATCCCCCTCCAGAAGTCGAGGACACCGCCTGGCCATATACCGATATTGACCGCTTTCTCCTCTCGGCACAGGAGAAAAAGGGCATCAAGCCGGTCAATGACGCCGAGAACATCACCCTGCTACGGCGCATCTATTTTGACCTCACGGGCCTGCCGCCAACGCCCGAACAGATTGGAAGCTTCCTTAACAAGGCCGCCGCTAACCGGCGGGAAGCCATTGCCGGACTGGTGGACGACCTGCTTGCCAGCCCTGATTTCGGCGTGCGCTGGGCAAGGCACTGGCTGGACATCGCGCGTTATTCGGAGTCAACCGGGGGGGGGCGAACCCTGCTCTTCGGGGAAGCATGGCGATATCGTGACTATGTGGTCGATGCCTTCAACTCCGACAAGCCCTATGACCGGTTCGTGCGCGAACAAATCGCCGGTGACCTGATCCAGGGAGGCACCCTGAAAGAACGACAGGAAGCACTCATCGCCACGGCATTCCTCCTGATTGGACCCACCAACTACGAGTTACAGGACAAGACCGTCCTGGAAATGGATATTATTGATGAACAACTCGACACCATGGGCAAGGCCTTCCTCGGACTGGCCATCGGATGCGCACGTTGTCATGAACACAAGTTTGACCCCATCAGCATGGAAGACTACTACGGGATGGCCGGCATCCTCAAGGGGACCAAGGTCGTCGTTCACAGCAACGTGTCCACCTGGAACAAGCGGGCCCTTCCGGCATCCCCTGAAGAGGAGAAACTTGCCAGGGAACGGGCGGCAAGCACCGATGCCCTGAAAAAGGAAATCGCCACCCTGAAGAAGAAAACCGAAGGCAAGAAAAGACCCGGGGTCCCAATTTCAAATCTGCCCGGCATCGTAGTGGATGACCTGCAGGCAACCCTCAAGGGAAAGTGGACACGCTCGACCTCTAACAGTGGATACGTGGCGGAAAACTACATCCACGACGACGCCAGGGGAAAGGGAGAAAAAGAAGTCGCTTACAAGGTCAGGATCCCCGGTGACGGCAAGTTCGAGGTGCGTGTCTCCTACACGGAAGGAGCCAATCGTGCCCGCAAGGTGCCGGTAATCATCCGCCACGCCGACGGCGAACTCACCAAGTATATTGACCAGACGAAAACCCCGCCGATAGATGGCAGCTTTATCTCGCTGGGAACTTATGATTTCCTCATCGGAGAATGGGAAGCGGTGATCATCTCCAACAGGGGAACCACCGCACACGTGATTGCCGACGCAGTGCAATTCCTGCCGGAAGGAGTGCCGACGACGGCAGGAAAGGACGACCCCGTGCCCCCTGTGGAGCAGGACAAACCGGATACCGGGAAGAGAATTAGAGAACTTGAGGAAAAACTCAAATCCCTGCAGAAGAAGCCGGGAACCCCTCCCCAGGTCATCGCCGCAGAGGAGGCAAAGGATACGGGTGATATCCACATCGCGGTGAGCGGCAATGTCCACAATGTGGGGGAAAAAACACCACGTGGATTCATCAAGATCCTGCAGAGTGAACCGACCCCTGAATTCATATCCGCATCAAGCGGGCGGTCCGAACTTGCCGACTGGATCACCAGTCGGAAAAACCCTCTCACGGCCCGGGTATTCGTGAACCGGATCTGGCATCACCTCTTCGGCAGGGGCATCGTCGGCAGCGTCGATAACTTCGGCCACATGGGCCAGGCCCCAATCAACCCGGAACTGCTCGATCACCTTGCTGTCCATTTCGTGGAAAAAGGCTGGTCAACCAAGAACCTCATCCGCGAGATCATGCTCTCGCGCGTTTATCAACTCAGTTCCGCGCACAGTGACGCACAGGCAGGGGTCGATATCGAAAACCAATTACACTGGCGCCAGAACAGACGGCGACTGCAGGCTGAGGCAATACGCGATTCCATTCTCTCGACAACCGGAAAACTGAACAGAAAACTGGGCGGAGCGACAGTCAAACCCGGCACGAAAACAGAATACGGCTACAAGTTTGAGGGGAATCGCCGCAGCATCTATACCCCGGTTTTCCGTAACACATTACCTGAAATCATGCAGGTATTTGACTTTGCCGACCCCAATCTGGTGACCGGCAAGCGCACCACCAGCAGCGTGCCCACCCAGGCGCTCTTCCTGATGAACAACACTTTCGTCCTCCGACAGGCTGAGGTGGCGGCAACACGTCTTCTTGAGGAGCGATCCGGCAATAATGAGACACGAGTAAAATACGCCTATCAACTTACCCTCGGACGCAACCCGAACCAGCAGGAAGAACAGATCATCCTGCGTTTCCTTGAAGAGACAACAGACACCGGAAAAGCATGGGCTCACGTCTTTCAGAGCCTGTTCTCCAGCCTGGATTTCCGCTACCTGAACTAGGGAAACTTGATGCTCCAGGCGAATATGGTTAGATTTGCGGCAACTTTATAGACAACCCCTGATATCAGCATGCAATCCGGACACATCCCCCGCAGAAGCGCGCTGCGCAACATGGCCTGCGGCTTTGGCGGCCTTGCGATGGGGGCCATGGCGCACCGGGAAGCAGCGGCAGCAGGCAACCCGCTCAGCCCAAAGATGCTGCATCATCCTCCCGGGGCAAAGCGTGTCATTTTCATCTTCATGGCCGGCGGCGTAAGCCATGTGGATTCCTATGATCACAAGGAGAACCTCTTCCGTGATGACGGCAAGATGATCCGTTTCGATGACGCGAGAACGCTGGCCAAGACACGCAAGATCGTCGAGCACCGTGTCATGAAGCCGCTCTGGAAATTCAAGAATTACGGCCAGTGCGGACAACCGGTCAGCGAACTCTTTCCCCATACCGCCAGGCTCGCTGATGACCTGTGCATCCTGAAGGGCATGCACACCGAGGGCGTGGCACATGGGCCAAGCACCCTCTTCCTGCATACCGGCACGATTAACTCTATCCGGCCAAGCATGGGCTCATGGACAAATTACGGCCTCGGCACCGAGAACCAGAACCTTCCCGGATTTATCAGCATCGGCCCATCCATGGGCAATGGTGGGCCACGCAATTACAGCAACGCGTTTTTGCCGGCCGCCTACCAGGGCACCCCCCTGGGTCGCGCAGGCATCCCCGCCAAGGACGCCACCATCAAGAACATCACGGCCCCGGGTACCGATCCGGCTCAACAGCTCAAGCAGTTTGAGTTGCTGCGCAAGCTCAACACCGAGCAGGCCTCACGTTCCCCCGGTGACGATAAACTGGAAGCCGTCATTGATTCCTTCGAACTCGCCTGGCGGATGCAGAACAACGCACCGGACATCCTCGACCTGACGAAGGAAAGCCCGGGAACCCTCGCCATGTATGGCATCGGTGAAAAGCACACGGATAACTTCGGGCGCTACTGCCTCCGTGCACGCCGACTGAGCGAGGCGGGGGTGCGCTACATACAGGTGAACTACACCGACAACTCAAACAACCCGGCCTGGGACCAGCACTCCAATATGCCCAAGCATATCGAGCACGCACGGGCAACTGACAAGCCGGTTGCCGGACTGCTCAGCGACCTCAAGCAACGGGGCCTTCTGGAAGACACCATTGTCTGGTGGGGCAGTGAATTCGGGCGCACGCCCTACGCCCAGAACAAGGGGACCGGTCGTGACCACAACCCTGATGGCTTCACCGTCTGGCTGGCCGGGGGCGGATTCAAGCCCGGAACGGCCTATGGCAACACCGATGCCTATGGCCATCACGCCGTGGAGGGCAAGGTGCATATGCATGACCTCCACGCCACCATCCTTCACCAACTGGGCCTTGACCACGAGAAACTCACCTACCGTTATGACGGCCGAGACTACCGTTTAACCGATCTCCATGGTCGGGTGGTGAAGGAGATTCTCGCGTAGCAGGGTCAGCGGACCCGTTACTTCATTCCCGGGCCACCCTGAGCCTGCATTCCTTTTCGTGAAAAACTGCACGGCCGACCTCTGGATGCGCCGATTCGTCGTTGCCACCGCCTGCAAACAAAAGAAGCCGGGCCCGGGGCCCGGCTTCTGCAGAGTCATTTTCCCTTTCCGCTAAACCACCTTGGTGATTCCCGGAAGGGGACAGGGATACAGTCCGGTGTCAGGATCCACCTTCGGTCCCGGATCAGCATCCCAGGCAAAATTCTTGGGCATGATGCTGACCTCCGAATTGATCGCATCATCCCACTTGAGCTCCTTCCCGGAGTAAGTGGCCATGCGACCGATGATGGCGGTCATTGTGCTCTCCGCCGTGTAATACGCATTGTTGATGGCGATATCCCCACGGATATGACGATGGAGTTCATCGTGCTCCACCTGGTAAGGGTTCTTTCCCTTCTCCTTGAGCTTCCAGATGATCTTGCCGTCATTGTCGGTAATGCGCCCCGGATAGGCGCGGCCCTTCTCCCCGATGATGACCTCGGACACCCGGTTCATGCAGCCCCTCTGGTGACGACACTGTGAATTGGTGTAGCCTCCTCCCTCGTACTGCAACTCAACATAATGGTGGTCGAAAATCTCCCCGAACTCGGGCCCGATCCTGCGCTGCCGTCCACCCATGCCCTGGGCCACGGAGGGAGGACCTCCCATGAACCAGTTGGCCACATCGAGATTGTGCACGTGCTGCTCGCAGATGTGGTCACCGCAAAGCCAGTTGAAGTAGTACCAGTTTCTCATCTGGTATTCCATCTCAGTCTGCTTTTCCTGGCGCGGCCGAACCCACACCCCTCCTCCATTCCAGTAAACCTGACTTCCCAGAACCTTGCCAATACGGCCTTCCATCACCTCCTGGTGCGTGGCGGTGTAGGTCTTCTGATAACGACGCTGGAGACCACAGACCACCTTGAGCTTCTTGGCGTCCGCTTCCTTGGCTGCCGCAATGACGCGGCGAATACCTGCCGCATCCGTTGCCACAGGCTTCTCCATGAAGACATGTTTACCTCTGGAGACGGCATACTCAAACATCTCCGGGCGAAACCCCGGAGGGGTCGTCAGGATCACCATGTCGGCAAATTCAATCGCCTTCTTGTAGGCGTCGAAGCCGTGAAACATGCGGTCGGCGGGCACGTCGACCTTCTCCTTGAAGCGACCCTTGATATTGTTGATCACGCCCTGGGTCTTATCCGCAAAGGCATCTGCAACTGCAACCAACTTGGCTCCTTCCACGTTGAGAGTCTGCGACACCGCACCGGTTCCGCGTCCTCCACAACCCACCAGGGCCACCTTGATTTCACTTTTACCTTCCACCTGCGCATAGGATGCCACAGGCAATGAAGCAGCGGTTGCGGCCACTCCGCTCGTTTTGAGGAATCTCCTCCGGTCGGATTTAATGGAATCTTCCATGATTTTGTGTTGTTTGATTGAGATTGAGTTTTGCCTGGAATGGGAAGTTTTCAGCGACCCAACAGCCCCCAGGAGAGCCGTCTGTCTGCGGCCCTGTCTGGCCAGGGCCTAAGGTGGTCCATACCAAACACGCCTTGAAAGCTTTTTTGTCGAGAAGCCGAAAGACCCCGCCATGCTCAGACAGCCTGCAGGGTTGACTGCGGGGTAATTAACGGTCCCGGGAAGCCGGTTCTTTCCACTACCGGAAAAGACAGGTCTCTCCCTTGAAAATACACATCGTCAAACGGTCTCGAATCCGGACCGTCGAACCTTGTTCCAGCAGGGAAATCACCCTTCTTTCTTTGACCCCCTCCTCCCCACCCGGTAGGGAAACGCCATGAAGTGCCTCAACTCCCTCCTCCTCCCCGTCTTCCTCTTCCTGCTCTGCTCCCCGGCAAGGGCCGGCGATTTCAAGGTCGCCGGCATGACCTTCGCCGGTCCCAGGGAATTTATTTCGGTCAAACCGAAATCCTTCATGCGCAAGGCCCAGCTCAGGGTTGGCGCCGATGCGGCCGAGGGCGAAATTGTCTTTTTTTACTTTGGTCCCCGCGGAGGCGGCGGGGTGCAGGCCAATGTGGATCGCTGGTTCGGGCAATTCACGGAACCGAAGGCAGAGATCAAGGCCAGGACCGAAAAGGCAAAAGCCGGAAAGATCCCGGTCACCTTTGTTTCCGCGGAGGGAACCTACAAAGCGGGTCCTCCGCGGGGCCCGGTGGTCGAAAAGCCCGGACAGGCCCTCCTGGGTGCCATCATTGAGGGCAGGGAGGGAGCGGTTTTTGCCAAATTCACAGGTCCCAAAGCCACCGTTTCAGCCCATACCGCGGCCTTCAAAACAATGATCACCGGCGCGAAGCAGCCGGACTGAACTCCTCAGTTCAAGGCTCCCGGGGCTGCGGACTGCGCCTTACTCCCTCCCCTCAATTCCATGAAGGCTGCCCTCTTCCGGGAATTCCAGGGCCAACTGACGGTCGAAACCGTTCCAGATCCTGTCCCAACTCCAACCGGGGTCATCATTCGGGTCGAAGCCACCGGAGTGTGCCGGAGCGACTGGCACGGCTGGATGGGCCATGATCCCGAGATCCATCTCCCCCACGTTCCCGGTCACGAATTCGCTGGTGTCATCGAGGAGATCGGCGACCGGGTGATCAACTGGAAATCCGGCGACCGGGTAACTGCTCCCTTCGTCTGTGGTTGTGGAACGTGCCGCTTCTGTGAAGCCGGCGACCAGCAGGTCTGTCCCCACCAGTTTCAACCAGGCTTCACTGCCTGGGGTTCCTTCGCCCGGTTCGTCATGCTGGAACATGCCGAGGAAAACCTGGTCCGACTCCCGCAGGATCTCGACTTCACCGCGGCTGCCAGCCTGGGATGCCGCCTGGCGACCTCCTACCGCGCGGTGGCCCACCAGGCCCGGATCCGACCCGGGGACTGGCTGGCGGTGCACGGCTGTGGTGGAGTAGGCCTCTCCGCGATCATGATCGCCAGCGCACTTGGAGCCCGGTCCATTGCAGTCGACATCGATCCTGCAAAACTCTCTCGGGCGCGGCAACTGGGAGCACTGGAAACCGTGGACGCCTCCTGCGAGGATGTCTGCCCGGCCATTATCGCTCTCACGGGAGGTGGTGCCCACAGCTCGATTGATGCCCTGGGCAGCTCCATAACCGCTACCAACTCGATTAATTGTCTGCGACCCCGTGGCCGACATGTCCAGGTCGGACTGATGACCGGAGAGGACTCCCGATCGACCGTTCCCTTCGACCGAATCGTGTCCAGGGAACTGGAACTTTATGGCAGTCACGGAATGCAGGCCCACTGTTACCACGAGCTCTTTGCTCTCATTGCACAGGGATCCCTGGATCCGGCGCAATTGGTCAGTCGCACCACCTCATTGGAAGAAGCCCTGCCCGCTCTCACCACCGAATCTGCCTTCGGCGAAACGGGAATCATCGTAATCGACCGGATCGGATGAAGCGTTACCGGCTTACGGTCCTGCTTAGACTCGATCCTTCCGGACCTGGGGCGGATACCGGCCGGGAATTTTCCTCGGCCCCATCCCCATGCCGGAGGACCTCCCGGTGTCCCTAGGGACCGCACACGCCCGGCGTTCGCGGATAAGGAATCACGTCCCGTATATTCTGCACCCCGGTCACCATCATGAGCATGCGTTCAAAGCCCAATCCAAAACCCGCATGGGGGACCGTGCCAAAACGACGCAGGTCCAGATACCATCCGTAGGCCTCCTCGCTCAGACCTTCCCTGCTCATGGTCCTGCGCAGAATCTCGAGACGTTCCTCACGCTGGCTGCCGCCTACGATCTCCCCGATGCCCGGAACCAGGACATCCATGGCCGCCACCGTCTTCCCATCATCGTTACGCCGCATGTAGAACGGTTTGATGACCTCCGGATAGTCGTAAACCGTCACGGGGGATTTGCAGTGCTCCTCAGTGAGATAGCGCTCATGCTCGGACTGCAGATTCTCCCCCCAACCCACCGGATAATCGAAGCTCTGGCCTGATTTTTCCAGAATCTCTACTGCTTCAGTGTAGCTGAGCCGGGCAAAGGGGCGCTCCACAATGAAGCGAAGCCTCTCCTCCAGTCCCTTGTCGACGAACCTGGAAAAGAGCCCGAAATCGTCATCGGGACCCTCCAGTATCTCACGGGTGAGTTCCTTCACAAACTCCTCCGCCAGATCCATGTCCCCCTCCAGATTGCAGAAAGCCATCTCGGGCTCGATCATCCAGAACTCCGATGCATGCCGCGAAGTATGCGAGTTCTCGGCACGGAACGTCGGTCCAAAGGTGTAGATATTTGTCAGAGCGCACGCAAAAGTCTCCCCCTCCAGTTGACCACTTACAGTAAGGTGAGTGGTCTTTCCGAAGAAGTCCTCCTGGTCATTGCCCCCGGCGGGCCGGGTTGTGACCTGAAACATCTCCCCGGCTCCTTCGCAGTCGTTGGCCGTGATGATCGGCGTGTGCACGTAGACAAAATCCCGCTCCTCGAAAAAACGATGAACCGCATGAGCCAGCCGACTGCGCGTACGGAAGACCGCTCCGAAGAGATTTGTGCGGGGGCGCAGGTGGGCCATTTCCCGCAGGAACTCCGGTCCATGACGTTTCTTTTGCAGGGGGTAATCTTCCGGAGCACTGCCGACCATCTCCACCGCAGTCGCCTGCATTTCCCACTTCTGTCCCTTACCCGGCGAACTCACCAGGTTCCCCACCACTCTCACTGAAGCACCTGTCGTCATGCCCTGGATCTGGTCATAGCCCTCGATGCCGACATCGGCAATGACCTGCAGACTTCCAAGACAAGTGCCGTCATTGATCTCAAGGAACGAAAAATCCTTGGAATCGCGCCTCGTTCGAACCCATCCCTGCACGGTCAAACCCTTCGCTGCTTCCGTTCCGCCAAGCACCTCCTTCACCGATCTCCACATGGCACAACTCATTACGGTGAACGGGCGCTTCTGTAACGAAGAATTGGTAGTGAACCGATTTCGCCAGGAATCTGGACCCCCGGTGCCGGGCCGGGCGGATCGGATTTAACCCGCCCCTCCTTTTCCGGCATCAGAACACCCCGCACAGCTCCGGGCGGCCACCCCCTGATCCGGAGACCTCCGGGGCGCGACTCTCCCTCACGCCCCCTGCTAACGCAGCCCTCCCGGCCTGGGGCCGGTCGCCTTGGGTTTGTCAAACTCAAGATAAGTCATTCCCACCACCCGGTTTCCCACCGGATCCACCGTGTCGACCCGCATCCGACGAAGGGTATAGGCGTCCCCCACCTTCATGACATCGGTCACTGTGAATCTCTTGAGCGGCCGTCCACCCGCATTGTATCCAACCACCTGTATGAGTGCCTGCGACTTCTTATGCACCCACACCCGGACCTGCGCATAGCGCCCCGTCTGGGTCGGATTCACCAGACGCACTACCCAGCACTCCTGTCCCTTGATTTCCTGGATGCCGTCAACAATCCCGTTCGGCCAGTAGAGAAACCGCATGGCAAGATCCTCGTAGGAAAGATCCGTTCCCTCGATCGCCTTGCTCAGTTTAGCTTCCGGAAAACGCACGGTTTTTCCTCCTTCCAGTTCAAACAAGTCATAATGCTTCTCGTTCAAACGCATGTGGAATCGCACATCCTTGTTGCCCTCGGGCTGGGTGTAACTGAGCTGGATATCCTGACCCCGCATGTAAAGGCCCACCGGAAACTTGATCTCGTTCTTGCGGATATGCCCCTTCAGATCCTGATGCTGCAAGGTTGCCACAAAGCGGGCCGTCTTCAGGAGCGTGTCCGCTGGCGGTTGGGCCTCCTGCCCTGAACTCGAGAACACACTCAAGGACAGCACAGTGGTCAGAGCGAAAATTTTTGACGGGGTGGGATTCATGCTGAAAATCTCGCAGTTGCGGAGATGAGACGTCAAGGATCGCCTCTTTATTCGGGAAAATCACTGTTGATACCCGGTGAATTGCAAGGGGGTAATATCCAGTATTTTGAGAGTATCAACGGACTTTGTGTTAATAAGCGAGACCTTGTTCACGATTTGGAAAAATTTTTACGAAACCTGCGGATTGTTGCTTGCGACTCACTCCATCCGGGGACTTGGATAGCGCCAACGCTCGATCGTCTGATCCGTTATGAGTCTCCGCCAGCAACTGACCGATATTCTGCCAAATATCCTCCCCTCAAGTCCCAAGGAGGCTACCAAAGGCACTGAGTTGATTCGTCTGGTTCGCCTCCGGTTGGAAGGCGACTACTCCGACGCCTCGCTGCGTTATCACTTTTCAATCATGTCCTGCGACCCGGCATCGCCCATCGCGAAGGTGGAAAAGGGCCAGGGGTACTATCGACGTGCCGCTCCAGTCCCAGCACTGGCCGGGGCGCAGGACTTGCTTTCAATGACACAAGGTCGTCTCGATGACTTTGCCGGTGACCAGGGCGCAGTCGATCACGTCCTGCAACGCATCCGGAAATTCCGGGCCGCTGCTACCCGTTATTGCGAGATCAACGGACGGTTCACCTATGCCTTCCGTGACGCGCTGGCAAGGAATTCACCGTTTGGCAACCTCTGGAAATTTCCCGATATGGTTGTAGTGGACTGGGAAGCTGGCGAACCCGTTGATCAGGGCCTGGCCCTTGATCATGAAACCTTCGCCCTGAAGCGCGGTCTTGGCCTCCCCCCCTATCGCCTGCAGTCAGTCACCCTCAGGCTCCTGCCCAATTACGAACTATTCCGGGAAGAGTTCTTTCAAGCCCTCAGTGTGAGTGCATGGTGCCAGGGTGGGGAACTTTTCTATGCCGGACCCATCGAGGATGAAGCGCTTGCCGACGCCCTGCGCCAACTCAGTAACCGCTTCGGAATCGGGGTGACCACCTTCGGTCTGACCGCCGAAGTGCTCGACGACCTGCCTGGCCCGGAACACATCCTGACCGCCCAACCCCGCGAGACTGAAGCTCTCATGGAACGTTTCGATGTGCGGCGCATCGCAAGCCCGCAACTGCGCGATCATATTGACTGGGCCGCCCTCAATGCCGTCCGGAGCGACGACGA
>Ga0066833_10000039_pt1 | contig 39513 bp, 39 predicted proteins | sample ETNtaG_13_FD_66728 | JGI IMG/M metagenome (GOLD analysis project Ga0066833, IMG submission 66728) | Marine microbial and viral communities from oxygen minimum zone, Eastern Pacific Ocean - ETNP201306PF47B | ecosystem: Environmental > Aquatic > Marine > Oceanic | place: Pacific Ocean: Eastern...
ATATGCTTTCATCAATCACAGCACACCGAACGCCGTGACCTACAACGGTATTCAACTTGCAAGGCTCGATAGTAACTGTCGCTTGAATGTGCCGGGAAGGATGGTGGTGATGGGTGGACTTGAACCACCGACCCCGGCATTATGAGGGCGATTATTTAACCCTAACCTATTGTTTTAATTGATATATATAAGTTGGGATGTCCGTTGGCAATCAATAACTTCGATAACTGATGATAACTGTCCCCTACAATTCTCCTACAGTGGATAAATGACAATGCAGCATCATGGATGATGAAAATACGCCTAAAACTCTTAGCAAAGCCCTGACTGACTGCAATTTCTCAGGCAGTAAGTACGGTGTTCAGGAAAGAATCCAGGTAGCTGTAGCTTTCCTCATTCATGGCAATGTCAGCCGTACATCTGAAGCTACCGGTATCCCTAAAACTACTATTAGAGACTGGAGAAATACGGATTGGTGGGGACCACTAAACGAGGAGGTCCGAGCAGAAAAGGAATCTGAGTTCCAGGCGGGCTTCACCCGCATCGTCGAATCTGCCATTGGACAGATCGAAGATCGTCTTCAGCATGGGGATGTCAAGCTTGTGAAGATCGGCAATGAGCATGAGCAGCGCCGCGTCCCTGTATCTGCGAAAGACGCCACAATGGTTGCCGCGATCAGTTACGACAAACTCAGGCTAAGCCTGAACCTGCCAACTTCTATACGGGCAGTCTCTGATAATGACCTGGAGAATTTGGGCAGGAAATTCGAGGAAATTGGCAAGAAATACCAGCATGAAGTAATCGACGTTACGCCGTTTGCTGACAAATAACCAAGGGATTGAATGTCCGCTATCACCCAGGAAGCTGCCATTTTACTGTCTCGCAGCGATCAGGCTGCTGACGACCCTAAGCGGACGCCGTTCAAACCGCTTAATATAATACCCGCCAAATGACTGTTGCTATCATGAACTGACAGGCATATTGTGAACATAAGTCCTTTCATTGATGACACTTTGGAAGGGTCTACATAAAGCTGGTCTTGACCGATGGCGCAACACCGCGACAGGCCATAAATAAAAACTAATCGACTTGCTGACCCTGGCCGGAACTACCGGTGCTGTGTGCACGGCAAGTTATCTTCAACTCTTTTAGTTACCAGATCTTAAGTATAACCGGGAGGCATTTCCTGATAACTAATAACTTGGTGCGTTCAAGATGCCCCTAACAGGTTCGGGTAAGAGTTATGATATGCTATACCGGAATATATCAATTACTATCCTTTGCACAGGCGAGGTACCGCATGCCCAACACAGAGTGCGCAAACTTTTTGGTCGAACTGGCCAACCCGTTGCTGTCATCGCCGCACACATCTTGTTGCGCAGCGGTCACCGTTGCGTTTGGAGTGCTGCGGGTTTCGCTGCCTGAAGTGAGGCGTTTTTCATGAAATGGTTTGTTCTGGCACTAACCCTCACCACTGGCGCACTTGCCTTCGCTTATGACGAAACTGATCTCGCCAAGTTCAAGAAGCTGAATGCATGCGAAAGTTGCGACTTGAGCAAGTCCGACTTGAGCAAGTCCGACTTGAGCAAGGCCAACTTTAACAAGGCTAACCTCAGCGGAGCCGACTTGTGGAAGAGCAACTTGAGCGAGGCCAACTTGAACAAGGCCAATTTGAACAAGGCCAACTTGCGCTACGCCAACCTGAACAAGGCCAACCTCAGCGAGACCGACTTGAGCGAGGCCGACTTGAGCGGAGCCAACCTGAAAGAGGCTAACTTTAGCAAGGCCAGCTTGAGCAAAGCCTGGTTGCGCAAGGCCAACCTCAGCGAGACCGACTTGAGCGAGGCCAACCTGGACGGGGCCAACTTGGACGGGGCCATACTTTGCAACACGCAGATGCCATGGGGCGTGGATAACTCTGGGTGCAAGTAGCGGGCGAGTCAGAAGCCACTGCCGGTTAAAAGACTTAGCGCATTTAATATCCCCTGTAATGCGTTCAGTTTGCATGACGAAGCATGCCCGGATTCTCCATTACCGTTCAGAGACTTAACCTCTTCAGAAAAAAGTTTTTCCGTGCCGCGTCGACGCCCTGTTGCTGGAAATTAATCAACTGCATCGCCAGTTATCGGCGCAAACATTCAGGCTTATGTAAAGTGCACGTAATTTAAGGCTTGCGCTGTTCTATCATAAATGATCACAAGTCAATTCCCGATACCCCGTCAATGGCTTCGTAACGACCTTGACCACATCGGGAGTCCGGGGTGTAACGATGCGGAGACAGCTTTGGATATCCCTCTTCGTCGGTTTCCTGGGTATCTTTCCCCTCACCCGGGCCGCGCCGCCGGCGGGTTATTACAACTCTGTGGAGGCTTCGAGCGGGACCACGCTCCGGGCTACCCTGCACGAAGTAATCGACGACCATCAGCGCTTTCCCTACACGTCGACGGCCATTGATACCTGGGACATCCTCGAACAGGCGGATGAAAATCCCACCGACCCCGCGGCCATCCTCGACGTCTACAAGAATACGAGTTTCCCCAAATTCGGGGGCGGCGGTGGAGGATACAACCGCGAACACACCTGGCCATCCTCCTATGGTTTCCCGAATGACAACAGCCGGAATTATCCCTACTCCGACTGCCATCATCTCTTCCTCTCGGATCAGGGCTACAACAGTTCCCGAAGCAACAACATCTACTCGCAATGCAATGCCGCCTGCGCGGAGAAACCCACGGCATTCAATGGCGGCGTGGGAGGAGGAACGGGGGTCTATCCCGGCCAATCAAATTGGCGCAGTACTGACGGCTGGGAGACCTGGATCGAAAGTCGCGGCGACGTCGCCCGGGCGCTCTTCTACCTGGATACCCGCTACGAGGGAGGTGTCCACGGCACGACCGGATTCTCCGAACCCGATCTTATCCTGACCGACGACGCAAACCTCATCACCACGACGGGGGGCAATGCCGGTACGGCTTATATGGGACTGCTATCCGTACTAATCCAGTGGCACCTCCAGGATCCGGTGGATGCAGCCGAGCAGGCTCGCAACGACCTGATCTATTCTTACCAACAGAATCGCAATCCTTTCATCGATCATCCCGAATGGGTGGGCTGTCTCTACGCCGACGTCTGCAGCAGCATCGGCGGTCCGCTCAGTTCAGAACTGGGCATCTACTCGGAGAGCCACACACAATCCATGTTGTCCTACGCGCGCATCATCAATAGCGCGGACTCCGCTGGCAATGTTACCAATACCAACGAGCAGAACCTTGCTATCCCGCCGTTTGACGGCATTTACGTGTTGTCCGCCGATTACACGGACAGCGGGAAGACTTCCGGCGGGTTCATTTTTGAATTTGTTGCCGGTCGGGATGTTTCCGACTACCAGACGCTGAAATTTGCGCTCGACAGCAGCCAGATGCCGGGTTATGCCACTCTTGAGGTGAAGCCGGAAGACGGCGATATCGGCGCGGAATCCGGCGTACTGCTGTCCAATTACACGCCAACAATGTCTGGCAACTGGGCCATATATGAAATCCCGCTAACCGATTTTGCTGACTTCAATCCGAGCAACTTCACGCTATTGGGTTTCTGGAATCCCCAGGCGTCCGGTGGTCAACTGACATTCGGCACGCTGTATTTTGATGACATCCATTTCGCCATTGCGCCGCCCCCCGACCCGCTCTCGTTGAGCATAAATTACTCGCCGCCGGCGGGCACCATGAGCCAGGCGTACTACTGGGATGGGCTGGTCGCGGCGGGAGGTCAACCGCCGTACACGTTCTCAGTACTTTCCGGTGGTCCGCTGACGTGGAGCCTGACGCTACAGAACGCGCCGTGGGACAACAGCATTGGCACAATCTGGGGATACCCGGACTCGCCGACCGCGGGCACCCAAAGCCTGACGCTGCAGGTTACCGACGCCAACACCAACACAGCGACGGTCAATACACAAATAAAGATTAATTTTTCGTCCGGCAATTTATGCTGTATGTGTCACACTAATACCGGCTTCTAGCAATAGTCCCGGTGCTCCCGGCAACATCACCCTAGATGCAATCACCCCCCCGGGGGGAGAATTGCATGAGTAACGCACGCCTGCCCACGCAATACATAAGAATCATGCCAAAATCACACTCTGGCCAAAGCCAAAGAAAATTTATTAACTGCTTGATAAAGTTTAAAAAAATAAAATCTGACAGAATAATTGTATGGCTTGCACTGAATTTACTTAGTATAGGTTCGGTAAAGTGCCTCCTCGCAACCCTGTTGGCTTCAGGCCACATGACGTTACGTTTATATCCGGGGCGGCAGGAAAAATACCCGCCAACCAGCATATCTATGCTGATATTGTCAGTCATGGTGCCGGTTACTAACACAGGACTTTTGGATCGGCATGATAATTTCTCACTGCAAAAGTCCCTGGTGGAGAATTAACTAATGACCGTCGCAAGAGGTGAATTCAGCTCAAAGCTCGGTTTTGTCCTGGCAGCATCCGGTTCGGCGGTGGGATTAGGCAATATCTGGGGATTTCCAACCCAGGCTGCCAGCAATGGCGGCGGCGCATTCCTCCTGGTCTATTTGCTATTGGCTTTTTGCCTGGCCTTTCCTGCGCTGATGGCCGAGCTAATCATTGGTCGCCATGCAAAATCAAATGCCGTTAATGCACTCCGGCTGATTTCCACCAATCGATTGTCATATCACGCGGGATCGATCACGGGTTATGTCGGAATAATCACAGCAAGCCTGATTCTGTGTTTCTATGCATTGGTTGCGGGCTGGATGTTGTCCTTTTTTTTGGCGCCACTGGCAGAATTAACCGGGATGCAGGATGTTGCTGACTGGCTGACTGAATTCGGGCTTTATCGAAACATACTATTTATGCTGATCTTTTTAGCTCTGACGGTGGCTATTATCAGTCGCGGCGTAAAGGAAGGTATTGAAAAATGGTCAGCCCGTTTGATGCCGGCACTGCTCGTTTTACTACTGCTGCTGATTGTGTATGTATTGACACTTGACGGTGCGATGGAGGGCGTAAAGACTTATCTGATTCCTGATTTCAGTCGTGTAACAGATTTGAAGTTGATAATCAGTGCATTAGGGCAGGCATTCTTTTCGCTTTCCCTGGGCGTCGGCACCATGTTGATTTATGGCTCATACATCAGTCACAAAGAAAATCTTTTCCACCTTGGCCGCATGGTTACTTTTGTCGATATTGGTATTGCCGTGATGGCCGGTCTGCTGATTCTGCCGGCCATGTTTGTTGCCCAATATAATGGGGTAGTGATCTTTGATGCGACCGGTAAACTTATCTCCGAGGACACCTTGATTTTTACCGTACTGCCGGCGCTGTTCAATACCATGGGCACCATAGGCATATTTATTTCCTTTGCTTTTTTCCTGCTGATGAGCATCGCAGCTTTAACTTCTTCCATATCCATGCTGGAGGTTCCGGTAGCCTATGTGGTTGAGAATCATGCCGCAGATCGCCAGCGAGCTGCACAGGGAATTGGCCTGATTATTGCTCTGATAAGCACGGTTATTGCCTTTAACTTTGAAAACCTGTTCAGTCTGACTGTTCACGCTACCACACGCTATTCTCAGCCTCTGCTTGGATTTGCGCTCTGTATTTTTGCCGGCTGGTTATGGCACAGGAATAAAGTACTGGCAGAAATCAAACTGGGCTATGCAGAGGTAAAACAAAGTCTGTTCTGGAAAATTTGGCCGCCCTATATTCGCTATATTTGCCCGCTGTCTATTTTAGCAGTATTTGTCCATCTGGCTTTTTATAACCTGTAATTATTTGCGACATAGAACCCACTTTCCGCCCGATAATTTCCGAACAACCGGCGTGAAAAGTGTATGCAACCGCCAGACGGCTGCCCATATGGTAGTTCCGGGTTATCAATTCCAACCATGCAGCCGGTGATTCTCCAAAAACCCCGACCTGCTTCTCAGTTTCACTGCGATACACCCACTAATCTTGACTCACGTAAGTTTGTGCGCAACATGGGTAATCCGCAGCAACATGAATCAAGCGGTTTTTCAATTTGAGACTTCTGCAGCTTTTGGCCTGTACTGGCCTACCTGGCTGGCCGTAACCGGCATTATCCTATTTTGCCTGCTGGCCCTGTATGCAGGGTTGTTATTTTTTGCCAACCAGAAGTTTTTGACCCGTTACCGTTTTCTTCTGCCGCCAACCCTGCGCGGACGAATCATGCTCGGCATCATTCTGGCCGCGACACTACCTGCCACTTCCCTCGCGCTCGTATTAACAGAACGGGCGACAAGCGAACGACTCGACTGGACAGCTGACCTGCTGAAGTCACAAACCGACAACTTCGGAAGAATGGCTGACTACTTCCTGCAGCAAAGTTTATCGAGCCTGAAAACACTCGCAACTGAAATCGATATGGGTGATCAGCAACAAACGCAGGAAACGCTTTACCGGATTCACCGCAGCTTGCCGGGATTTGTGTCATTATTACTCATCGACACTGAAGGCCTCGTCGTTGCGGCAACCGAGTTCGGCTCCCGCACCATTTCCAAACTGCCCCTCGATACCGACTACGTGTTAACACCCCTCACGAGCGGAGATACTTTCCTTTCCGGCGTCAACCATCATCCGGGTGATCCGGCAAAAATCGTGGCGGCATTCAGCGTGCCGGTGAACGATGTCACCGGGCATACGGCCGGAGTCTTAGTCGGCTACTCGGGTCTCGACAACCTGAAACGAATGAAGCAGCCTTTTCTAAGCCGAAATGACATTGAGTCAATCCTGGTCGACAACCAGGGCAAGGTGCTACATGTCAGTGAGTTGGCCTACACGAAAAAAGGTCAGCACCTGGATAGTGAATCGTTGCTGGCGGATTCTTATCCGGGTGACAACAAACTGTTCAGTTTCATGCAGCTTGTTCCGAATGAAGGTCATATGCGGCGCTACCTCGCAACCGGACACACACTGAATGGCGGTTGGCGCGTCTACCTGATGCGCCCACTGGAAAGCATCGGAACAGCCATGCTTGGCGATTACGGGGTTGCACTGGCATGGCTTGGCGGGGCTCTGATCATCTCAATTTGCCTGGCATTGGCAATGGTGTCCGGTATTTCCGGTCCACTGGAAACTCTGGACCGTTCAGTGCGTGAATTTGATCTGAGTATCCTGCAGAAACGACCCAAGCCGCCGGTAGGCGCACCACAGGAGGTGATTTCGATATTCAGACATCTTGGCGATCTGGACAAGCGAATGCGTAAAACCTACAGCAAACTGCGCAAGGCATTAGTACAGGGTGAGAAACTCAGGGGTGAATTGATTTACGTTCTCTCCAATCGCGAAGACGAAATCCAGACCCGCACCAGGGAACTGGAGGAAGCCAACACAACGCTTAAACGATTAAGCCGCGAAGACAGCCTGACAGGACTCGCAAATCGTCGCTGGTTTGCCCAGTTCCTGTCACAGACCTGGCGTGCGGCTTTGCGAGAACAGCGGGCAATCTCAATCCTGATTATGGACATTGATGATTTCAAGGCTTACAACGATAACTACGGCCACCAGAAAGGTGACGAATGTCTGAAGCTTGTCGCGCAAGCTATCCGTAAGTCCGTCGGCCGAGCCTCCGACCTCGTATCACGCTACGGCGGTGAAGAATTTGTCGTCGTACTCGGCGATACCCCGCTTGAGGGCGCGCTCAAAATTGCCGAACAGATCCGGGCCGCAGTCGAAGCACTTGGGATTGAGCACAAAGAAGCAAAATTCTATCCGCGGGTCACAGTCAGCATCGGCGTCACCTCATCACTGCCAAGCCACGATACTCAGCCGGAAACTGTTCTGATTGCTGCCGACCGGGCGATGTACAACGCCAAGCACGAGGGCAAGAACCGCGTCGCCTATTCAACGGCAGCCCGCACCGGTACTTACCAGGCCCTGATCATTGCCGGTGAGACACCAAAACGCCTGTCTTAAACCCCGCTTTATTTAATAAGCCAATTTTGCGAAGTTTTGAGAACCAGCCCAAGGAAATCTGTCCGCCAGTCGCCTAATTTTATACTTCAATCAAGCTTGAAACTGCGTTATGTCAATTCTGTTTTTTATCCTGGCTTTGTCCGCCTGCACCCTTTCCGGTGTGTGCGGCGCATTCAGTATGCGCTTCATCATCGAACGTAACCGGGAAATTGCCGAACAAGAAGACCCGCGCGATACAAAAATCCGTGATTTGCAGGCCAGGGTCAAGCTTGCCGCCAATACTTCAGCGCTTGACCGCTCGACAGCAAAAACAGCTGGCGAACATCTCGAACTTGCACATGATCGTATTAATCAACTTCTTACTGAAACAAGAAAACTGCATGCCAGCCTGCGCAACCAGCAAGCTGTACAGGGCGCCAGCAACGACGAGAAAGAACTGTTAACCGATAAACTATCGGCTGCCACCAAACAACTCGAAACACTACGGCAACGTAACCAGGAACTGGAGGTCGAACTCAGCGTACTCAATGAACCCGATTTACTGGTTACCCAGAATGATGATGACGGTGAAGCTGAAGACGGTGATATTGATCCTTTTAAGCCAACTGTTACAGATGACAGTCCGTCATTGATTCAGGCCTTGACAAGCGAACTGGATCGCTGGAAGCGCCATTGCCACGTTCTCGGTGATGAACTTAAAACTCAGCGCCACCGGATCATCGAGGCCGACCAGGTTGCCGCTCACGCCACGATAAAAATCCCGGAAATTGATGCATTGACCGACATTCGCGGTATTGGCGCGGTACTGGTAGGTAAACTGCACAAACTCGGTATCTGCCGGTATGAGGATCTGCTCAACCTCAACGCGGAAAGCCTCGCGCAGATCCGGCAACTGATCCCGGACTTTGAGCGGCGCATGGAACGCGACGGCTGGCTTGAACAGGCTCGAATGTTGTGTGAAAGCAAGTATCAGTCGGCCACAGAACCAACAGACTACGCCTCACTTTCCTAACCATCCCCCGGACTCTACACTGACCTGTCCTTGGTGCCGGCCGGTGCCGATGATAGGGTTGATCGTAGATTTATTACCAAGGACTAAAGATGAAAAAGCTCATAGCTACAAGCATGCTGGCCGTACTAGCCACTGCCTTCAGCTGCTTTGCTCTGGCCGAGGCTCAACAGCATCGGCGCATGGGTCAATACAGCGGTTTTGAAGGTAACGAGCAAGTGCTTGGCTCCGAAGTTGCAGAAGCCATCATGCGGGTCAGCCCAACCAGGGGTAATGAGCATAGTTTTGAGGGCCGCGAGAAAGAGCTTGGCCTCGCTGTCGGCACTGCCATCAAAATCATGAATGTAGAATCGGGTTACCAGCATGAAATGAACGATGCGCTGGTCAAGATGACGCTGAACTTCATTCAATTTGCCAAAGACCATGACCTGGTTGACGAGATGATCAGCGAGGAAATTGCTACCGGCCTGCCGATGATGACCCGGGTTCGCAAACTGATTGAGAAAACCGGCAACACTGAACTCGCACTGATTGCAGTAACCGAGCAAACTGCCTGCTTCTACCAACTGGTGCAGGAAACATACCGTGAACCGGGCAAACTCACATACAAGTCGCCATTCGGCAATGTACTGACCAGCACCAGGCGACTGGGTATGCACGACCTTACCGAGCAGGAGATCCACGAGATCTGGACGGTGCCACGTATCAAGGGTGCCGGAGATTTGCTGGGTGTCGACCTGCAGGTTACCGAGTGGCAGGAAGACGGCATGATTACGATTAGCCTGCCCTCCAATAAGCTCGCCTTAAAGCCCTGAACCGAAGGCCTGACACCCACCGGGCCGGCTATATATTTTGCAAAACCAGGGCCTCCGTAAGAAGGCCCTGGGCAGCCATGCAAATTGAGTACTTCATGGCATTTGCAGCACGGTTCGATTCTTGATCCCGACCGTAAGACGCCACGCCCCTCCAGACATCAGGTTCGCGATACGCTAATGACTCACGACGACTATCGCGGTATGACGCAATACACGCCCAAAATGAAAAATTATTATCGTATGAAAAATTCAGCTAAGCGCTACAGTAATTCAAGGGCCAGTACAGCAACAAACGCGGTCAGGCAAATCACCAGGACAAGCCAACTACTGACTCTCGATCTCATTCTTAAGCACTCCGTAATTCTTGCAGCTATGCCCGAAGTTGCTCCGAACAGATAATTTATTCCACCACATTATTAATACAACCACCAGTACGTATTTTCCTTAAAGCCATATTATGCATATATATCAATTGCTTGCGCCTGTAACAATTTGATACAAACTGTTACGGCTGCGCAAAGATTTAAGCTGGCCCCCTGCGTAATATCTCACCATCGTGAAAGCAAACAGATGGTCGGAAACGACTGAAGTATTCAAGCAGGAGAGGCCGCAATGACCAACTCACGTAAACGGATCAACATCACTAACTACCGGGATGAATGGGCCCTGGCTATTTTTGCCATCGTGGTTCCGCTCGTGTCATTACTGTCAATCAGCCTGTGAGATCAAAGGAATAATAATTCTCTGCAGTCATCGACTACCTCCAACAGTCAGATGACATCCTCCTGAAGCGGTCTTAAAGGCCGCTTTTTTTCACCTGCCATTTATGGAGTTGACGACCCCTTTAGCATTCGCCGCAGAATTCCGTCCCTCAGGATGTACTCGTGCCACAGGGCACCGAAAATATGCAGCCCGAGCAACAATCCGCCGCTGCACCAAAGGTTACGATGAATCTGGGCAAAGAACGAGTAATCGAACCTTTCACCCTCGGCTACCTGCGGCACAATGTGCGGCACGCTATCCCAGGCGAAGAAAAAAATCGGGAACTCGCCCTCATAAGCTGATAAAGCCGCCCAACCAGACAATGGATAAATAATCATGACCACGTACAAAAACACATGCGTACAACGGGCCAGAAACAATTGATAGGTTTTCAGACCAGCGGGTAATCGCGGCGTCTGATTCGACCATCGCCACGTAAGTCTGCATACCGCAATGGCCAGAATCAGCAAACCGATCGTGTGATGGCCCATCGATGTCCGCATGACAAGCGTATCGTCGGCATAGGTTTTCGTGTATTGCTCGTAAACCTCGACCATGTAAAAACCGAGCGGAATCTGAATAATCACGAGCGCAACGACGGACCAGTGTATGCCACGCGTCAGGCTGCCCCAGGCTTCTTTCGTGTTGCGCAACATAGCGTACATTTTAGTCATTCATTGCCCAGCTATGCACGCACAACGACCATTCACACAGTAATAGGCTAGGATTAGCCTTTCTTATCCGCGGTGTGAAATGGATCATGCACTCTGACAACTCTCGATATCTCGCCATCATCGGCCTGACCGGGTTACTGCTTGCCTGCGATACAACATTACCGATCATGCATGGCGATGATCAGCGCATCACCCGGGCGGATAGCGAGCCATACAACTGGCTCAGCCACGGGCGCACCTATGACGAGCAGCGCTTCAGCCCACTAAGCGGCATTACGGACGCCAACATCGACCGACTGGGCCTGGCGTGGTACACGGAATTGAACTCGAACCGCGGCATTGAGGCAACACCGATTATTGTTGACGGCAGCATGTACGTTACGGGCGCCTGGAGCATCGTGCATGCCATCGATGCCCGCAACGGCAACCTGCTGTGGAGCTTCGATCCCGAAGTCCCGCGTGAATGGTCAAAATACGCCTGCTGCGATGCGGTCAACCGCGGCGTTGCCGTCTGGCAGGGCCGGGTCTATGTCGGCACACTCGACGGAAGACTTATCGCCATTGATGCTGTGACCGGTGAGCAACTGTGGGCCACGCAGACTACCGACAAGACATTCCCCTACACCATCACCGGCGCGCCACGATTCATCAAAGGTAATGTCGTAATTGGCAATGGCGGCGCGGATTATGGCGTACGCGGTTATGTCAGCGGTTACGAGGCCAAAACAGGTCAGCGCAAGTGGCGTTTTTTCACGGTACCCGGTGACCCGGCAAAAGGCTTTGCCGAAGAAGGCGAGTCGGTCATGCAAATGGCTGCCGAAACCTGGAGCGGCGAATGGTGGCGCACCGGCGGTGGCGGCACCGTATGGAATGCGATGGCCTTCGATCCCGAGCTGAACCTGCTGTACATCGGCGTGGGCAACGGCACACCCTGGAGTCACAAGCAACGCAGCCCGGATGGCGGCGACAATCTTTTCCTGTCATCCATCGTTGCCATCAACCCGGACAATGGAGAATATGCCTGGCATTACCAGACAACTCCGGGTGAGTCATGGAATTTCTCCGCCACCGAATCAATCATTCTGGCCGACCTCACCATCAACGGCCAACCACGCAAGACATTAATTCAGGCCCCGAAGAATGGTTTCTTCTATGTTCTGGATCGCCGCAACGGTGAATTGATCTCGGCCAAACCCTACGTCACGGTCAACTGGGCCAGTCACATCGATCCCGAATCCGGCCGGCCGGTCGAGCATCCCTTTGCCCGTTACGGTGAAGAAGGTCGGGTCATTGTGCCTGGCGCCTCGGGCGGACACAGCTGGCACCCGATGTCATACAGCCCACTCACCAGCCTCGCCTACATCCCGACCCACGACGTACCGAACACCTACCGCCTGAATGCGGACTACGAGTACCGACCCGGCCTGCAAAATACCGGGATTGTCGAAGGTGTCACCAGCTACGATGCGCTGAACCCGTCCGGCGGCAAAGCAAAGATTCGCTTCGGCACCTACCTGACAGCCTGGGATCCGGTTACACAACAAGCTGCATGGAAACAGTCGTTACCGGACCTTGGCGGCGGCACACTGGCAACGGCCGGCAACCTGGTATTCCAGGGTACCGGCGCCGGCCAGTTTGTAGCCTACCGGGCCGATGACGGTGAACCACTCTGGTCGTATGATGCCGGCACCTCGATCATGCCCGGACCGGTCAGTTACGCCATTGACGGGGAACAATATATTGCCGTCATGCTCGGTCGCGGCGGCGGCAGCGGCCTCGTCGGCGGTATGCTGGGACGCCGCTGGCAGGGTGTTGAAAACGTCAACCGGGTTGTTGCATTCAAACTCGATGCCCGGGCCACGCTGCCGCAACCGGCCCGTATCAAGCGGCTGCCGGAACCACCTGGAATAGTCGCCACTGCCGAAATCGTGCAACATGGCAAGACCCTGTACCACCAACACTGCTATGTCTGTCATGGTCTCGGCGCCGAGGGCGGCGGGGTACTCCCCGATCTGCGCTATGCATCAGCAGCCGTCCATGCAGCCTGGTTTGATATCGTCATCGACGGCCTGCTGGCCGAACGCGGCATGCGCTCATGGGCTGATGTTCTGGATACCGGCGATGCCGCCGCAATCCAGGCCTATGTTGCGACCGAGGCCCGGGTGCTGCTTAAACGGATCAAGCGCAAACAGAAAAACTGATCACCCCCGGATATCGACCCTGATCCCTGTGCGGACGGCAAGAGCCGGCGAATCGACGCACGCTGTTTGGGCAGATTATCTTTAACTACTCACATCACCTGAACGAGTGGCGCACTAACCCCTGGGGAATGCCATGCCAAGTACATTTATAGCTGACCTGACGATGAGCCGTCGCTCCGCCCTGAAATCTTCACTGGCACTGGGCCTTGCCGGACTGCCCCTGGGCATGTCAGCCGCAGCCGGCGGAGCGCAAACCCGGGGCGGGCTGGATTATGCGGATCCGACCGATAACCTGTATGCATTCGGCAAAATATGGGCCGGCTACGACAAACCGGTCATCGGCGGGTTTCACGGCCTGATGTATGCCAGGTTCGGTGACCGGCGCATGGTGCCGGTATTCGGTTATACCGGCACGGGCGTCTTGCTGGCAAAAATTGATGACGACGGCAACCTGTGGGTCAAATCCCGTGAAACCGGTTTTTTCACCGACCTTAAGACCGGTGACATCCTCACAACCTGGTACAACCCGTTTACCGAAAAAACGGTCGAGGTCTATCACTTTTATAACGATGTCCTGGTCGGCAAAATCGGCAAACAAATACCGAAGTTCTTCTTTGGCGCCGAGGGAGACTCGCCGACACTAATGAACGAAGGCACAGTATTTCCGGATGCCAACGGTGACTACCCGTTTGTATTGCCGTTTCAGTTTTACGGCGATGACATAATGCTGAGCTGGGATTACACCCACGAATACACTAACCCGGTCACGCCAGCAGGCTGGCCACGGTCTTCAACCGGCAGTCGTATTTCACCCTCAGAACACTTTACCTTCAATATTTCCCGCCGCGAGCTTGAGGATCGCAATATCCCGACCTGCCGTTTTACCGCCGGATTTTCGCGTATCTCGCAGTTCTGGCCCTTCATGGAAATGGGTGGCACGCCTTATGCCAATGGTTCACTGTTCGGCCGCATGTTCAGCCACAAGGGTTTGAACGGCTATGATGACGTACCGCCCAAGGTGCTCGCCTACCTGGAAAAGCATGCGCCTGACTTTCTCTCCCTGCCCGACCACTGGAACATGGGCAACCGGCGGGTCGAAACCTGGAAGGCTTATTCGTACGACGTTCCGCCGGAAAACCCGGACTACGCATGGCAACCGGATGCTTTTAAGGTGCCTACCGGCAAGGGCAGTAGAAAAAAACCTGAATAAGGCCGGTTTACGTCCGAGAAGATACATTATGTCAAGTAGAGGAGAGGCTGGGGCGGATTGGGGCCCGTAGCATGCTTCCTAGATTGCAGCCCACGAAATCGCGAAGTCGTGCATAGGAAGAATAAGCCCCGGATTCGCTAGGCGATAGAGTAGGGAATCTCTCGGGTTGGCTCAGATCTTCTAGAGAGGCCCCGGGGGCGGGGGACGGGATACACCCCCCCGCCCGTGCTCTATCTGCAGTCCCCCCATGCGTCCAGCTCGCAGTGGGGGGAGCATTAGGGTCGACATTGGAGGGAACCGTTGATGTTATCGAGAGAACCGGATTGACGAGGTCGCCCCCCAAGAGGACGGGGTCGCTCAATTCCACGATGTAGTTCACCACCTCGCCATTGACTTCGCAGCTGAGGTCGGCATTGGGCGGTTCGCCGGCATATGTTAAGCGGGTTGAACGGCGTCCGCTTTGGGTCAGCAGGAGTCGGATCGTTGCATGACAGAGAAACGGCAGCTATCGAGCGGTTTGCGGATATGCAGACCAGGATTTTTGATCCGATGAAATTTACGTCCGCTTACGAGGGCGAAGCAGACTATTTATTTGCACCTTTGATGCTACGGGTACGAGGCCCACCCATTAGCCTGAATCTATCCGGAATCGCCGGACTAACTCAGCGAAACAAATCCTCAGCATCGCCGGCTGCATCAGGGCCGCCCGGCTCATCTGCATCACTGTCGGCATCACCAAACAGTGCGTCCAATGTATTTTTAGCCCGGCCTTCGGCTGCCACCGGTGCCGGATCAAACCGGTCAAAGCCGGGTTTGAAGTAATCACAAAAATTGCTGTTGGCCTTTTCTCTGACCTCTTCGGCATCATCCTCGATGCATTGTTCGGTCACCGCCGGATCGTAATACCGGCACATTCGGCAACAATGTAAATATACCGAGCAGGACGGGCATTCATCGAGGCGTGACAGCGGCAGTGATAACGCCTCGATCGAGGCTCCGCAGCGATAACAGCACAATTCAGACATAGAACCCACTGTAGCAAAAAGACGGCGGCTGGTCGCGGCAGGAAAGATCCGGCTGCACAACTGCAGGAGCGGCAAAATCAGACCTGACTTATCCGATATCCCGGGTGGTGGAAAATTTAATATCCGGCCAGCGTTCCTGGCTAACCTGCAGGTTAGCCATGCTTGGCGCAAGATAGGCCAGGCTGCCGGCTGCATCAACGGCCAGGTGACGCGCCTCACGCTCGCTGAACTCCTTGAATTTTGCCTCGTCATCGCTGGATACCCAGCGGGCCGTCACCACATTAACCATCTCGAATTTTGCTTCCACGCTGTACTCATCACGCAACCGATATGCAACAACATCAAACTGCAACACGCCGACCGCACCGAGGATCAGGTCATTCGAGACCAACGGGCGAAACAACTGGGCCGCACCTTCTTCGCATAACTGGTCAACACCCTTTTGCAACGCCTTGGCCCGCAACGGATCACGTAACTGCGGACGCCGAAACAACTCCGGGGCAAAACTCGGCAGACCGGTAAATTGCAATGACTCTCCTGCCGTGAAGGTATCGCCTACCGATATCGTGCCGTAATTCTTAAGGCCGACGATATCCCCCGGATAGGCCTCGGTAACGTTGCTGCGATCCGAGGCCATAAAAGTCAGCGCATCGGAAACCCTCAGGTTCTTGCCGCTACGCACATGAAATAACTGATCACCGGGTTTGTAATGACCGGCACACACCCGCATGAATCCAACCCGGTCGCGATGTTTTGGATCCATGTTGGCCTGGATCTTGAACACGAAACCGGCCAGTTCGGTTTCAGTCGCCAAAACGGTTCGGGTCCTGGTCACCTGCTCCTGCGGTGCCGGCGCATGTGCAACGAAAAAATCCAGTAACGGCTCAACGCCGAAATTACTGACCGCCGAACCAAAAAATACCGGGGTCTGCTGACCAGACAGATAAGCCTGCTCGTCAAACGGCAGTGACGCCCCCTGGAGCAACTCCAGTTCGTCACGTAACTCGTCCAACACTTCACTCCCGACCCGGGCGATGAGTTCCGGGTCATCGAGCGATGAAAATATCGTCGAATCCTGACGGGTAAAATTCTTACCGCTCTCATACAGGTGCACTTCATTGGTCATGAAGTGATAAATACCCTTTAACCGCGAACCCATACCGATCGGCCATGTAATCGGTGCGCACTGGATATTTAATACGGATTCAACTTCATCGAGCAACTCGACCGGATCACGTCCCTCGCGATCAAGCTTATTGATGAACGTCATGATCGGCGTATCACGCAAACGACACACGTCCATGAGCTTAATGGTCCGCTCCTCAACGCCCTTTGCACAATCGATCACCATCAGGGCTGAATCGACGGCAGTCAGAACACGATACGTGTCTTCAGAAAAGTCGGCATGGCCCGGCGTATCGAGCAAATTAACGATGCGATCCGCATACGGAAACTGCATGACCGACGAAGTCACCGAAATACCACGCTCCTGCTCCAGCGCCATCCAGTCAGACTTTGCATGCCGGGCCGTCTTGCGTGACTTGACCGAACCGGCCTCACGAATCGCTCCACCGAACAGCAACAGCTTCTCGGTCAGAGTTGTCTTGCCGGCATCAGGATGCGAAATGATCGCAAAAGTACGCCGGCGGGCTGTTTCTTGTTCGTGGCTGGACATGGACTGAATCTGGCTGGGCGGCGCAGTATACCGAAAAGATTAAGAATAAAACGGTTTCAGGGCCAATTACTATCGGGCTACAGGTCTTGTAAGAGCCTGAATCAACGGTATTTAACGCCGGGTATGTTCACCACCAAGAGGCCTGTTTCCCCTGCCCGCAGCTGAACACAGCTGAGAGGCTGTCAGCCTTTATATCGCAGGCATTTGGCCTGATCACTGCGGCTGGCCGGGATTACCCTGAACCGTTATGCACAATTCTTTGAAAACAGGGGAACCGGGACCGAAATAGAGTAAATCACTGTCATCTTCATTCCCCCCGTTTTAGACCTCTTAAATAAAGGAAACCATAAACTTTTGACTTAATGAAACTTTAGGCATAAAACCAGCTTTATGGGGTAAGCATCTGCAACGCAGCTGGGTGCTTGCGCCCACCATATAGCGACAGCGGAGCGTGGCGAAGAGATCACGTACGGCACGATTCCCAGTTGTTTCAGGAGAAGCTTGTAAAGGTACAAAACAAAAGGTGTACAACATGACCGAGCAAAAAAAACAACAAACTGAAGGTTCCGGCGCTGAAATCGATCGTCGCGAGTTGATGGCCCGAACCCTCGGTGCCGCCATGCTAGGCACCCTGGGAATAGATGTCGCGTTGGGCGGTGCACACAAGGGCGCTGGCACACCAGTCTCTTACCCGCCGTGCGACCCGAAATTGCTGGCTGAAATCGATGCGGTTTTGAAACGAACCGAAGAAATCTGGCTCGCGCAGGAGTGGTGGCGACTACCGGATGAAATCTGGGACCGGGACGATCCGACACCGATGTATGTCGCGGAGGAATTGTACGACGTGATGATCGGTTGGGATATCCTCGATGAGTATATTTTTCCACCAAAGAAAGGCTTGGACGCGTTCCGTTGGGGATACTCCAACCTGTGGGTCAAGGAACTGGCTCCAGGAGTCGCGTTGGCGCTCTACGACCACTGGTTCGAGATCAAGATCAAAGCGCCAGGTCCGATCGGCATACCACGCCACGGTTTTGACCGGGTCTTATCTGTCTATAACAAGAAGGCAGATGGTTGGCGACAGAGCCTCTACGCGCAGTGCCCGCTGGGTCCGGATACTTACGTGCGTGCGATGGCCGAGAAACTGGTGGCGGACGATTTTGGTGAGTTCTACCGTAAGTTGCAGAACAAGGAAAGCACAGATCCCCGTCTGAAATAGCTGGGATCTGGCGCCAAAAGCTCGCCGACGGCAGATATCAGGCATTCGCGCTCTTTAACGGATCTCTGACACCGACATACAAACATGCGTCGACTGCCGCAACGGGATTTGCTGGTTCCGCTAGTGACTTGTCGAGACTCATCTCAGGGCACCCGTCGTTGGCATCGAATATCGGTTCCGAGTGGGTTCTGTGGCAAACCTGGCTACCCGGACTTTCTCTCTACTCAGCGTGCTCTCAGGAGCGCAATCATTCCAATTCTGATTGGAAGCCTTGTTATAATTATGGTTACCATCACTTGGGTGCGGTGACGCTCAAAACGATCGTAAGCTCGGTGTGATGCATATAACAAACGGTTGAACCTAAGCGGCGGTTCAGGAGGAAATTGAAGGCTACGGTTCTTGGCCGCTGCCTGGTTAATCAAAACATTAGGTTGCTAAGTTCGAATTATGGGTACACTCAATAGAGCAATAGAAATCGCTGCAGCTTCTCATGAGGGTCAATTTGACAAAGCAGGCCAGCCATATATTTTACACCCCTTGCGAGTAATGATGTCCGTTTCGTCTCTCTACGAAAAAATAGCTGCTGCGCTACACGATGTTGTCGAAGACACCCCCTGGACTCTTGCGCAACTAGCGGAAGAAGGATTTCCTGGTGAAGTTGTTGATGCTGTGGAAGCTCTAACCAAGCGAAAGGGTGAGTCGCGTATGGATGCCGCCAAACGGGCCAAAGCAAATGTTATTGCGAGAGTCGTGAAGCGGGCCGATGTTTCAGACAATTTAGATCTCGGTCGAATACCCGAGCCAACCGAAAAAGATTATAAACGTATTGAAGAATACAAAAAGATTAAGGAATTTTTAGATGATGCACAGGCAACCTAACCAGTGTGAGCTACCGCTCGTTTCCACTCGCTCAACGGCGCACTGCGCGCGCTGCCGCAGCCCAAGGCGTTAGGTGGCTCATGCAGACGAACGAATTGACGACTAAGGGCGCACCGACAGCAATCAAGACCTGTTTGGCAGCTGTGTTTGGCGGCACATTCATATTCGTTTGTCTCGTTGGTTTCAGCCTACTGACAGCGCAGTTCAATGCCGACAACTGGCCAGCCATACCTTGGTTTCCGCTACCAGTGCTCGCCGTCGTTTTCGGTGTGGCGTGGTGGTGTGACAGGCGCTGGGATATTGGCCTGCGAACGCGGTGCCAGGCACCGATTACAGTCATCGCTGCGTTCGCCGTCACTTCCAATGTCGCAGCCCGTGCAGTTTGGGTGTTGGAAAAGACCTGGCACGGTACTGTTTATTCGGCACCGAGCGGGCCGGATGGTGTGAGCGCGCTGTTCTCGGCGACATACTGGGTCGTTATCTCGGTTGCGCTATCTACGTCGTCGGAAACGTGTTTCCGCGGTATCATGCAGACACAGCTTTCGCGCCATCTTGGCGCTGCCGCAGCCGTTGGTATTGTCATCCTATTTAATACTTTCTCCCATCCGTGGGATTCTTTATGGCCGCGTTTCTTTGGCGTACTCGCCATCCTGTTTGCATGGGGTTGGTTGCGTCATATTAGCGGCTCATTGAAGGTGTGCATTCTGACGCATATCGCAGCAGTCATGATTGGTGACATTATATTCTGGCTGACAGGTCCCGTCGCTTTTGGAGAATACTCGAACGCCGACAGGGTCGCGGTAGCAAGCGTTGGCCTCGTATCGCTGGTATTGTCATTCTATTTGTCGCGTCAAATCACGCAATCCACGGTCGGACGTGAAAATGAGTGAACTCGTTTGCTATTCATCACCTAACCAGTACATGCAAGCGACACCTGACTCGTCTGCACCGTTGCTGCCGCATGCGATATGCCGTGTAAAACGCGCCTGTTGCGGGCGTTAGCTGACTTTGAATTATCACCATACTGCGATGAAATTGCTTTCTATCAACGCATCGCTACCCGTGACAGTTCACAATCGTGGCAAGAACATTTCAACTGGAATCTACAAAGAACCAGTTGACGGACCGGTGACAGTCAGGACGTTAAATATTGATGGCGATCAACAGGTGGATCTGAAGAATCATGGTGGCGAATTCAAGGCCGTCTATGCCTATTCATACGATCACTATCCATATTGGGAAGCATCTCTCGATATTGGCAAGATGCCGATGGGACAGTTCGGGGAAAACCTGACGATTTCTGCGCTCGACGAATCTAAATCATGTATTGGTGATCAACTAAAAATTGGTAGTGCGATTTTCGTTATCACTCAACCTCGAGTGCCATGCTTTAAGCTTGGCATTCGATTTGATAACCCAGATATGCCCAGAATGTTTATCAAGTCTGGCTATACCGGTTTCTACTTAAAGGTGTTAGAAGAAGGCATTATCGAAGCCGGAGATGAAGTTAGGGTCATTGGCCATAGTGACACCGGCGTAAAGGTTAGAGAGCTTTTTGAGGCCTACTACAATTTTGATCCGGCTTTGAGCCACTCGATATTTGAGTCGGCTCTGGCTGTTCCTGAGTTATCTCCAGAGTGGCGAAAAAAGATTGAGGCACGGTGTTAATGCAAATTGAGGCAAAGCAAGCTAACCAGCACAGGCAGCGGATATTTAACCCAGTAGAGTAAAAAGCTCCCAAAGAGTGTCGAGCTCTGTTACTACGCTATATACTCACACGATTGCCGAACCTGGCACTCGATTTTTCCGCGCCAAGAAACAGGGGATAGAAAATTGGATAGATCTCAATACTTCTATCGCACCGTAATCATCAGTAAACAAGGGGACAAGGTGTCACTGGTTGATATTTTCGATCCCAAAAAAGAGGCGCTGGACTTTGAACCCTGGCTGGGAATTATAGTTTCCCTGGCAGACGGTAAGCACACCATTCAGGAACTGGTCGATTATCTTGTTTCGCATTATCAGGGTACGCCGCCGAGCAATCTTGCAGATACCCTCGAATCCGCGATCAACCGCCTGATCGAAACCGAGATGATCAAGCTGTCCGAGGGAGCCATTGAGCTTCCTTATTATCTGGCGGTTCCCGCGAATGTCATGGACATAGAAAAAGCCAAGCGGTTGATGGCGGAAGACGGTTACCCAGCAGACGACACACCGACCCTGAACTAGCTGCATCGGTCAGTTTTCAACCAGCCGGATGCGGCCAGAGAGATTTGCGGAAACAGCACTAACAGCCGATGCCAAACCTCGTTTCGAGACGGTTTTTAATGCGCTGAAAAACCTTGACGTAAAGCTCAGCGTATCTGCCGCGTAACCAGCTGAAGTAGACGGGCCGGCCTGTCGACCGCCCTCTGTCAAAGGCGTTATGCGGACTACACATGCAATGGACCCAAACATTAATTTCAAATTAAAGTTGTATAAGCCGACGAGGACAGCATTATCCTGGTTTGCCCTGTTTGCTTTTGGCATGGGCGCATATGCCTATTGGAAGGAAATTGGAGACATTAGCCAGGTTATACAGGCAGTCTCTTTTGGGCTCATGGGGTTATTGCTCAGACTCACAGTATTTCGACAACCGAACGTAACCCCGACCCAACCCGAAGAAGAAGAAAGAACCGACGGCGACTCTTAGAGCGGGAACATTAGTTCATCGTCGCGCTACATTGACTTCAACAAACCACCACGCCACTCCATAGTCCCACTCGAATGGCCCCTGCCCTGCCCCGGGTTGGATACGAAGCACATACTCGCGTTCTGGCGCCAGCAATAAATGAATATTCTCACTGTTATCGCGCCTGCTGCGTGACTCCGCCACACCGATCAAATTATCACCCGACACCTCATAAAGCAGCATGTCGAGATCGTAAAGTGTTGCCGTCGAATCAAATGCCAACAATCCTCCGCTGCCACGGATATCAATATTCCAGACCAGCGACAGGACCAGGTACCCGGCTACAGAACCGGTCGAAAAACGATAGGTGGCCTGCCGATTGCTGTCACCCAATCCCCCGAATGACTCATCGTGGTCGAACCCTGCCGGACCCATCCGCCCGCCGGATGCATGGTCCTCGGCGCTATCCTGCTCACCGGCAAGCAGAATCCGGTAACTATTATGAATATTCAGCTGACCGGCACCATAGCGCCGGTCCAGGCCATTTGCGGTCCGATTACTTCCGTTGACGCGATAACCGACGATATCCACCCCCGAAGCATTACGGGTAACCCGGTCGGCACCGGCCAGCAGGACCGCCTTGATGATTTCTGTACGTTCGGCATTAAAAATCTTGTCGCCACGCCTGTTCGCAGTCGCGCCACGGGACAACAAGGGATCTGCATGGCCGACACCAACCAGCAAAGCAGCGACTGAAGCGACCCGCCCGGTTGCCGCGCTCGGGGTCTTGTCCGGCACGACCAGGTGCGGACGAGTGCGGCCGGCAATATAATCCCGGCCAAGTGCCAGCGTTTTACGGTGCCGGTCGAAACCGGTATGCGCCACCGACAAGACATTAAACGCATCGGCCAACAGCGGCGCTTTGTTGCCGCCATTAAAACCAACCACATGAAATAACTCATCTGTTTCTATCAACCAGTCAACTCGCCTCAGGGTGTCGTCATTGGCCTGATCCATAACCTCTTTTGCCGCACTACCGACCCATGCGTGACTGGCAACCCGGTGTGCCGTTACTTTTGGCGGACGGACTTGCCCAAGGCGCAGAAACACGGGACCAAACCAGTTACCCACCAGGTAACTCGATACCTGTTCTATCCCCGGCGACACGGATAACTGTAGCCCGAAAAACCGCCGGGCGACGCCGGTCGCATGCCCCGAAAACGGTGCATAAACCTGCGGGCCACCTTCACCAACGGTAATTTTCTTGCCCTGAAACGCGGCATTCAGCCTGTCCGGTGCATAGGTCACCTCACCGGCATCGTTTGTTTTGCCGGCCTCCACAATCATGACCGGAACCCCGGTCGCCACCGGCAATGATGCACCAAGCTCCTCACGCAGGGTGTCATATCCGACATCGGTAAAATAATCCGCCCGCGCAGCCGTACATGCCGCCAGCAATATCACGATGCAACAATAAATTTGCATCCCGTTCCGGCCATGAACCCTGCCGATCACTGATTCAGTGTTGTTTGCGGCATCAGTGGATTGCAGTTCCTGATCGTGACCTGACCCTGCAACAGGTTGCCCTTCGAGTACTCAGAGAAAATGCACTTATTTGTCGCCGGGTCATAATTCTCGATCCACAGGTTATCATCCTTCCAGGTCGTGGCAATATGCAACTGCCCGGCAGGAACTGCAATCGCCATAACGCCACCCCAGTTCTTGACGAACACCTGCTGGAAGTGAAAAAAATAGGCAGCCCAGCCAATCAAAAGAATGACAATGGCGCCAACAAAAGCCCCTCGCCAATAATCAAGCCTGCCGCCAACGACATATAAGGCGCCACTGGCCATGGCAAAGAATAGCGCCCAATAGAAATAGGTGATCATGCTTACAGTCTCCACTTGGTTGGCGAATGGTATTTCACCAGGCAAGCAAATTATTTTGCCACCAGCGCCAGCGCCCACGCCGCCACGATGACACACAGCGCTACACCACCCAGTGCAATTTCACGGCCCACATTCGTCCTGATTGAACCTGCCCTGAGGCCGATGATGCCACCGGGCAAGAACCCGGCGATAAAGCCGGTCAGGTGCGCAACAATATCAGTTCGTTCATCGCCGGTACCCAACCAGGCCAACAGGATAATGGCGCCAACCAGCGGCGCCGAACGCCGCGCCCAACCGGTCTGGTCGAGCCGACGCCCGAGCCATAACCAGGCTGAAAGCGAACCCAGGGCCGCAAAAACTGCCGTTGAGGCGCCGATGGACGTATGTGATGCACGCTGCACGACTGCATTCATCAGGTTACCGGCGATACCGCCGAACAGGATTAAACAACCGGCCAGCCCGCCACCCAATTCCCGTGCCAGCAAACCACCGAATACCGCTCCAAACCCCACATTGACCAAGACATGACCTATATCGGCGTGCAACATGAGTGCCGTCGCGGCACGCCACCATTCACCGGCATACATGAGGGCAACATCGGCGCGGCCAATCGTGAGCCAGTTAATACCAAAAGCGTAGCGACCCTGGGCCAGATAGCACAGCAACAAAATAGCGGACCAGGCGCAGACCAAGATGGTTGCACCCGGTTGTGCCGGAACATGGCGGGCCAGTGGACGGGCACGTCGATTCTCGGCTTCCCACAACTGTAACTGCTCACTGGCTCGTGCTGCTTGGTGCTCGGGCACACTCAGCCGCCAGCCAAACAGGCCTCGTTCGATCTCGTGGTTTATATTCATCGCCAACAGAACGAGTGCGCGATCACCAACTTCCTGCCCCCGGATGGAACGATAAATGATGACCATGGGTCAGAACCGGTTGATCGGCCCCCGGGTCGGTTTCTTGCGTTTTACCCGGCCCGCCGGTTTCTTTCTGGCCTCATCCGGATCCATACCTGCAGCAACCGCAGCGCGGGTCGCGGATAACCGTTTACGACTGTACTGGATCTGCCGAGTACGCGCGGCAATCGCCCGGTCCAGCCGTTCAAGCGCTGCTTCGGCAGCCGGGTCGCCGGTGCCCAGGCGTTCTTCGAGCTCACGTTTTCTTTCTTCAAGTTCTGCCAATGTTGCCAATACGATTTCTCCAGTGCTACGCAGGAACAGTCATGGCGACGGGCAACTCAACCCGGATAACGACACAGCATCAGTCATCGTGGTCGTGGTCGTGATCATGCGAATGGCCATGGTCATGCCCATGATTGTGACTGTGACCGGAATCATGTGCGGCGGAAAAATGATCCTCATGCGGTAGCGGAGAATCAAAGGTATGCGCATATTTTGGCCTGGCCTGCGGTGCTTTCGGTTCATCGCCTGACTTGCGCCAGCCACGACCCTTGAGGTGAAAATTGGGCGCCGACAACAACTTGCCGAGTTCCGGCTTGCCACATGCGGGGCAGTCGAGCAGAGGTGGCGCATCGAGTTTCTGCAATTCATCGAAGTGATGACCGCAGGCATGGCATTGATAAGAGAAAATTGGCATAGCTTTTATTCAACGCGCGGCCGCGTCAGGATCGGCCAGTACACCCAGACAAAAATCACAAAGGCCAGGATCCAGCCGCCGGCAGCAAACTCGACCGTGCGCATATATTGCAGCCCGGTGAGCGGACCGAGCAAGCGGATGCCAATGGCGAGGGTCAATATAATGTAGGCCATGACGGTCAGGCGGGCGGCATGTAATGGACGCCCGGTATGGCCGAGCGCAACCCGGGTCATCATGGCGAGAATCATGCTGCCAATCCCGCCCATTGTTAAGGCATGCAGCGCCACCGAAGCCGGATAGACCGAGCCGAACACGGACCAGGCGATCAGCAAATAACCTATCGGTATCCACAAATACGCAACGTGCAACACCAGCAGCAAAGGTTCGGACAGGGTCGCCAGACCGGACCAGCGACTCAAGCGAAACCCATGAATAACGCCTGTCGCAACAGCCAGCGCCCCGCTCCACAGGCTTAGCGGGGCAAATGTCACCGCAAGGCCGGTCGCCACGGTTAACCCCAGCGTTGCCGCTTCAACGGCAACGGTACTGCGCGGGGCCTGTCGACCCTCCGGCAGTAGCCCCTGCCCTCTAAGCCAGTTCGCCGTAAAGCTGGGCACAATCCGCCCCGCAATCGCCGTTACCAGCACCAGCACGACATGAATCATCAACATCAGGGCCGTACGATCAAGGCCGGCCAGCAGCCCGCTGGCACCGGCATGGTAGAGCAGGTTTAAAATGGCCATCACAACAACGATGCCGACGATGACATAGTTACGCCGGCTACCTGCAACAAGAACCTCCCGGCTGAAGAAAAATACCAGCGACAAGGGAAACAGCATATCGATGCCGGCAACCAGCAAACCCGGCAACTGGGCCGCAATCATCATCACCCCCCGCCCGGCCAGCCAGGTCAAGACAAGCCAGCCGAGTGGCGCACCGTGCAAACGAATCCGACCGGTCCACATCGCTACAGCCGTCATGACAAAACCGGCAACGACCGCCATGATAAAACCGAACAGCATCTCGTGGGCATGCCACAGCATTGAATTCGCTTGCAATGCAACCGGACCGATGGTGCTCAGTCCCATCGTCCACAACGCCATAACGATAATTGCACTTAATGCCCCAAGCAGGAAAAAGGGTCGGAACGCGTAACTCAAAAGCTCGGATATAATCTGCATAATTGTGGATTTTCTAATATTGAGAATGATTTTACCCGACGACCACGGGTCATGGGGTCACTATAATACGATATGCGCTACATAGAACCACTGTATCGTCCGCCATCCGAGGCTCGCTCACTAATCCTGCAAATAACCAATGGCTGTTCCTGGAATCGCTGCACCTTCTGTGACATGTATACCCAACCGCAGAAGAAATTCCGCCCGCTGCCACAGGATGAGATTGATGCCGCGCTCGCAGAAGTCGCAGCCTCAGGTGTTGCGGTCCGACGTATTTTTTTGGCCGACGGCGATGCCATGACCCTGTCCATGCGCCGTCTGAAACTGATTCTGACCAGTATCAACCAACACTTGCCGGGTATTCAACGCATTGCGTCCTACTGCCTGCCACGCAACATCAGCAAAAAAACCATCGACGAACTTGCCGAACTCAGAGACCTCGGACTCAGCCTGTTCTATGTCGGTTGTGAAAGTGGCGATGATCTCGTGCTGGACCGGGTGCACAAAGGCGAAACCTACGCGACCTCATTGTCCGCGCTGCAAAAAATCAAGGCTGCCGGCGCCAAAAGCTCTGTCATGATTCTCAATGGCATGGGCGGCACGCGCTACAGCGAACAACATGCCCTGAATTCGGCACGCCTGATGAATGCGGCACAACCTGAATACCTGTCCACCCTGGTGGTCAGCTTCCCACTCGGCTCGGAACGCTACGCAGCAGGCTTCAACGGTGAATTTGAGCCACTGGATCAGGACGGCCTGTTTCACGAAATGTATCAACTACTCGATGCACTGGATTTACAGCAAACCATATTCCGCAGTGATCACGCATCGAATTACCTGATTCTCAAGGGCACACTGGGCAAAGACAAGGAAAAACTGCTGGACGAGGTCCGTGCGGCGATCGAGAACCCCGACGATGCGAACCTGCGGGCCGAGTGGCAGCGCGGACTGTAATCCCAGCTTACGCGGATCGCGGCCAGAACCGCTCCTAGTTGCCCGGTGCCTTGTAATGTGTTGCAACAAAGCCTTTTAGCTGTGCCATACGATCTCGCCAGGCCGCAACATTCAGCGCATCTGAATAATCATATTGCCGGCCGAATTTGGTCAACGTATAGGCCGCAATCGCAAAATCTGCAACGCTTAGCTCACCGCAAACATATTCCTTATCCTGCAACTGGATATCCAGCACTTTGAACAACGGCTTGAGCAATGTTTCCGGATCTGCATTTTCTTCCATTTTCAGCTTACCCATGGCCGCCATCAGGTGACAACTTTGCCAATGCAGCCATCGATCGACGTCGGCGCGACCCTGCGGATCGGTCGGCAAAGTATTTGTTTCAGGAAACATGGTCGCCAGGTAAGTCAGGATTGCATTCGACTCCCACAGGTGCAGATCACCGTCAACGAGTAGCGGCACTTTGCCCATCGGGTTCATGGCCAGAAACTCGTTGCTCTGATTCTCTTTCTCGCGAAAATTGACCTGGTGAATCTCAACATCCAGATCGAAATGCTTGATAAATGCCTCAACCTTGCGGTTGTTCGGTGTAATAAAGAATGAATACAGTAGCATGTTCAACTCTCCCGGAACCCGTAAATTGTTCTGCTAAGTAAGACTCAATCCGGCCTACAGGTCAAGACCACCCAATGTGCCGCCAAAAGTGGCCATAAGCACCGAACAAGATGGCGGGATGCGGCGACACTGGTAAGCTTGCAGACTCATCAAAACGCCAATCAGGAAACAAGTATATGAGCAGGACAATCGGCGCACTGTTAATAACCGCAACTCTGGCCACTGGAATCATGTCCGCCACCGCCGCAGAAACTCCGGCAGTCAAACTGGATCCGGCTCAGCGCAGCGACGTCACCGGAACAGTATTAATCACGGGCTCAAACCGCGGCATCGGACTCGAACTGGCTCGCAACTATGCCGAACGCGGCTGGACGGTTATCGCCACGGCACGCAGGCCGGCCAGTGCCGATGCGCTTAACGAAATCGCATCACACCATCCGCGCGTCACCGTGGAGCGTCTGGATTTGCTCGATCATGCCGGAATTGACGCACTGGCAGAAAAATATCGGCACATACCGATTGATGTGCTGTTGAACAACGCAGCAATACTCGGTGAACCGAACGATCAACTTTTCGGCAGCCTGGACTATGACCTGATGAATCGTGTATTTGCCGTTAATGTCATCGGATCGATGAAAGTGGCGGAAGCCTTCGCGGGAAGTGTCGAACAGAGCAAGCTGAAAAAAATTGTCGCCATCACGAGTACCCAGGGGTCGATCTCAAGTGTCCGCATGCCGGGACTCGTATTCTACAAACTGAGCAAGGCAGCATTGAATATGAGCATGCGCTCAAACTCAAAATCCCTGAAGAAACGTGGCGTAACGGTCGCCCTGGTATCGCCTGGGGCTGTTGATACGGACATGATGAATCTGGCTCTGGATCGTGCCGGCGTCAAGTTCAAGTTGCTAACCCCACAACAAAGTGCGGAGGCGGTCATCAACATCATCGACCAGTACGGACCCGATCTCACCGGCACGTTCATGTCGCACACCGGGAGCGTAATTCCCTGGTAAGAAAGGGGCAGAATCTTAAGATTCTGCCCCCCGATCAAACTGAAATCAGAGCCACAAACTCTAACTTCTTTATCCGCCCCGGCTCAGAATGCTGCGGTTAGCATTAACCATGCCTTGGTCGTATCAATTGTAGAAGACGCGCTATCAGCATCGTATATTGCAAGCTTGCCGAGTACCGAGTATGTCTTGCTGATTGGCCACTTGACCACAAAGTCATATTCCTGACCAAAGTCGATGCCACCCACATCTGATGAGAAATCATGCAGTATCAGGGCCATCGAGCCTTTCGACAGCTTGGTGGACAAAGCGATATAGGTGTCCTCCAGACCAGAGCCTGGCGTGCCAAGGAACTTGTCGGCCCAACCGTTGAACTTGTGCAGTATCGCGAGTGGTGTCTGGAATGCCACACCGGCAGATTCATCGACCTCAAGTACCTCATAACCGGCTTTGAGGGTGAACGTGCTCCATTTCAAACCCAGCTCTGCCAACAGGTAATCAGCACTATAGTCGGTCGGATTGTCTTTATAGTCATCCTGGGTTGCATACTCAGCCGCATAAATAACGGTTACCTCATCACTGACTTTAGGTGCACCACTGAACCGGATGCCGTAGGTACTGTTGGACTTGCCGGCAGCATTATCAAAGTCCATCCAGTAACCGTAAGCAGCCACGGTCAATGCTTTGCTCACCTTGTACGAAGCGTCAATCAGGTGAGACTGGCTGTCCCATGAATCTGTCGCAGCACCGGCAGCCTCATCCGGACCAAAAAGCCGTCGGACCTGGCTGACATAGCTATAACTGCCTTGGAATGGCCCGCCAGCGTATTTAACGGTTGCCGCATCAAAAGTCTGTTCATTCTGACGCCAACCGACGTTTCCAACAAAGCGGCCATTGCCGAGAACAATGCGCTGCCGGCCCACAATGATTTGCGTATCCTTTATTCCGGAGTACGTCAAAGCAGCGATGTTCAGATCCGTACCTTCCGGATCAACCACCTTCTGGTACTGCGTCTTGCCATTACGCGTATCGTTATAGTTATCGGCAACAATCGTATGCACATCATCCATATTGATGGTGATATCAAAGTCATTCCATTTTGCCGTCTTGTAGACCAGTCGTGTACGCAAAGTCGAGGCATTCGCATCTTTCATGCCATTGTCGCTTGCGTCAACAAATTCATAGCGATAGCGCAGATTCACATTGAACTTACCGTTCTTAAACGTATCTGCAATATCCTCACCAAAACCCGCTGCAAATGATACCGGCGTCCAGACCAGGATACAGAAAGCCATAACAGCTGCCCTGGTGAATGCCGCCAATCTGCCACTACCCGTCTCGCAATTTTCTGTATTTGTTAACATTTATACAGTTACCTTCCTTAGTATTTACTGCGGCAAACGAAACCAACTACCGGATCCAAATTGGAGCAAATGGCTCCTGCCCCACGCTATAAACTCACTTTGAACCTGAGTCAGGCATAAATAAAAATTCTCTTCAACGGTTATCAACTAACCGCCTGTTGATGACATAAACCGAATAACCTGTTCTGGTTTTTCACCAAACTCATGTCTTGCAGGCTTCAGCTTCAACGCTTTAACGAGGGTCTTTTGTAATTCGATGTCGTCGATGCCCTCACGCAACAGCGGTCGCAACGGTACGCTATGCATCTGACCAAGACACAGGTGCAGCGTGCCGTCAACAGACAACCTCACGCGGTTGCAGGTATCGCAGAAATGCCGGGAAATCGGGGTAATAAAGCCTACATTCGTATTACTGCCATCAAGGCGAAAGTAACGTGCAGGACCGCCGCCCGGCATGACACTCGGCACGAGATCAAACTTTGTTTCGAGTTGCGCCTTAACATCGCTTAACGGCATGTAATGTTGAGCTGCAGCCCGGCCGCCGATGCTACCCATTGGCATGGTCTCGATAAATCTCAGACTAAAGCCCCGCTCAATACAAAACTCGGCCATATCGATGACTTCATCATCATTCAGGCCCTTAAGTGCGAGCATGTTGATTTTGATCGGAGCAAACCCAATCTGCCTGGCAACCATCAGACCATCGATTACACGATCAAAATCGTCGTTGCCGGTAATCTCCAGGAATTTGTGCCGACACAATGTATCGAGACTGACATTCAACCGCTCGATGCCCGCAGCATGCAAAGCTTCGGCCTGGCTCGCCAACAATACGGCGTTGGTGCTAAGTGAAAGATCCTCAAGACCAGGCAATGCTGATAACTGTGTTGCCAGGTCCGGAATATGTTTGCGTACCAGCGGTTCACCACCGGTGATACGCACCCGCCGGACACCCAGTTCCGTAAAGGCACGAATAATTCGCTCAATTTCAGCAAATGTAAGGTATTTCTCACGCCGCTCAAAATTCTGACCGCCTTCCGGCATACAGTACGTACAACGCAAATTACATTTATCCGTTACCGACAACCGAACATAATCAATAGTCCGACCCAGTGGATCGATAAGGCGCTGTTCAAATGATTTCTGCATACTCATAATTGTGTGCAGTTATGAATCCGATAATACCGCTGAAGATTTATCGCGCACATATACCGATGTTTTATGAACCTAAACCTACAGAACGATACTGGCTTCGATATCGCATACGAACATCCATAAAATGCTCTAGTAACGGTGTGTTAATTGGACTGAAAGGTAGCCCCGATACCTGAGAATCGGAATACGTAATATCCGTGAGTGGTTTACGGATTACAGTTACTGCCACCATGGACAGGTTGATTTTCGCAGCAGGCAAAGGTAAGAAAGCGCCGGCGTCCTCACGGGCATGATTGAAGCGATCTCACCCGTGACGACGCCAACTGGCCTGACCACAATGGCTTTGATGGCAGGATATCTCGGCTATCTGGCCCTGCGTCAATTCCTCAGCACCCTGTGCTAAGGGAAATACACCGAATCGACGATAACGAAATGGCCTGATTCAGAGATTTCAAGCAAAAAATTAACAAATCTATAACAATGTAACATCCATCAAATGACCGACACGGCTGAAATCTCAAGCCCCGCAAAATATTGACAGCGGTCAGGAATCCCGCCATTTATCGCAAAGAAATTTTGCCGCCGGGAATTATGCGGTGCCGTCACTCGCTTTGCCGGCTATTCTTGGCACTTCGGGCAACACCCATCCCTTGGATTGCCGACGGGCCGGACTCGGAATCGCATAAGCAACCCTGTCCTGATCCGCGCATACTTTATTGACATCGATACGCCAACCCTTGTTTTCCCATTCCTGACAAAACTCTCGATAACGCGCAATCGCCTTGTCAGCCGGCACGAGGAACTCGTTCTTTGAGTTAATCGGTGTCAACGGCGGATTCATCGGTTCCAGAACGTAGCGGTCTTGTTCGGCAATAAACAAACCACGATCTTCAAAGGTTTTGTCATACTTCGAATCCTGCATAAAGTTGCGCCCGAAAAGCACAAAAATACGATCCAGCTTCGAATGAACCGGAGTATGGAAGGCAAAACCATGGAACCAGGCCTTATCTGAAATATGAATATAAGTCCAGGTAACATTCGGACCATGGCTGCCGGATCCGGCATAAGTCACACCATCTCCTTCACGACCCGACTCTTCGCGCATATCACGCTGAACCAACGGCGGTGATTTCATCGGATTCATGAACCCCGTGCCCCAGTCGGTATCCTCAAGGGTAATGTCTTCGACCTCGTAATCCTCCCTGGCCCCGAGGAATCCATGTGTCGGATGGGTAAACTCGTTGTGCGCGGGATCTATCGTGTTCTCGACGGATCGCTTGTAATCAATTTTCCAATCCATGGATATGGGAATAAAGCGCCAGTCCGGATCATCGTACTCCGGTGCCGGCTGAATCGGCGGACGTTCGGATTCCGGCAGATCACCGAGAAAAACAAATATCAATCCATACCGTTCATCTACCGGGTAAGCATCGATCCGGGTACGATTCGGAATCTTGGCATCCGCGCCCAGCGACGGCAGACGCACACAGGATCCGTCACCTTTAAAAGTCCAGCCGTGATACGGGCATTCCACACAGTCGCCGCGAATGCGACCGTCGGCTAACGCACCACTACGATGCGAGCAGGTATTGCTGACACATCGAGCCTCACCCTTGGTGTCTCGCCACAATGCGAATTGCTGACCCAGCATGGTTACCTTGAGTGGCTGCTGTGCCCCGTATGTGAGATCCGAGGCCTGACAGGCTACGTACCAGAAATTTATATACATGGAAGTTATCCCCCTTGCCATCCTGATTATCTTTTTATGACCCTGACATCACTCCGATGACCTGGATCAATTTTTCTTTCACCCAGACTACAATTACGCGCAGAGCACCCAAGCGATAATACGTACATATACGTAGACCAATGTCCGCAGACCCGTTACCAGTTCTAAACGACAACCCTTAGGCAAACGCGGGTACAACTCGTTCACCGATCATACGCAGACCATCCATCGGATCATCGAATAACCGGATTGCCAGATCCGTGACACCGGCAGCAGCAAACTGTCGGTAACGTTCGATCTCGGCATCAATATCATCCCCTGTACCGGCAGATGACAGTTCGGCAATCAGATGGTTAACGATTGACTCGGGGACTCCATCGATCTGGCCGGAACGCGTGAAGAAGGCTTTCATGAAATCCATCCAGTGCTCGATGACCAGCTTTTCCTCATCCGGCTCAAGAAAGGGTGACAGGGAAAAAGGCGGCAATAGCGAGCCACGCCAGATAAGTTCACGGCGGGCTTCGTACATCGACACATCACGATCTTTCTTGATATGCCAGGCCCAGAAGTTGCCGATACGAAAATTATCTGCAGACAATTCACGTTGCTCGAGACCAACCTGAATGTTATCCATGGCCTGATTGATCATCGGCATCGCCACATCACTCATTTGCAACCCATCGGCCACCCGTGCGCCCATACGCAGCATCTGCGGCTCAGTTGAACAGGTAAACACTTGTGCCGAAGGTGATTTCACCCACGCCATCCGATACGGACGAACTACCTCAAAAATCTCACCGGCATATGCCTCGTTCTGCTGACCGGATGCAGCACCCCTGATGATCTCGACAGCTTCACGCACACCACGCACGATGCGCAATTTCTTTGCATTGATATCATCCTTTATCCACCTCAGGACCGAACCACCACCACCAAGTGCCAGCCGGGCCCGCCCCTGGCTCATCTCGTTCAGAGTCAACAAGGCATTGGCCAGTTTCAACGGATGGCTCTCATACGGGCTAACGGCCAACGGGCCAAGCAGAATTTTCCTGGTGGCCCGTGCGGCCGGCACGAGGCTCAGGAATGCATCCCAGTGTTGATGATAATTTGATGACCATATCGCCCGAATACCGTAATTTTCGGCAGCAACTGCCAACTCTGCAAATTGGTCCGGACTGATATCCGGTTCAAGAATAATTTCAATATCCATTACCTGTTACCCTCTTATTCGGAGCTTCATATTGATTGCGCCCCTGCTTAACCGTGACTACAGCCCGGTATTTATTTGTGTTGCCAGGCTCCCCGAACAGTGTTCTTATGCTGTCTGGTTTACACTATTGTTGTGAGCTATTACAGAAATACGGAGCATATAACCATGCAGACCTATATCGTATCAATAATTGTTAAAACCGGGCATGAGGATGATGTAGTCCGCTTTTATCAGGATCTTGAACCACAATTGCGTGAAGCACCCGGTTTTCACGGACGGCAAATATTCAAGGCCAACACCGGCACGATGGCAGCAGCGGTAAAAAAACTGTACACAGCTGAAGAACTGGCCAAACACGCCGAACCGGAACATGGGGATGCTGGAGTACAGATCATCATGCTTGAACAATGGGACAGCGTCGAAGAACGTATGCTATTTTCCAAAAATGTTGCCGGCGGACGCCAAAGAGAAATCATTCCGCACCTGCTGCCAAATCACAGCCATGAGTTCTATACAGACTGCTCTGTAACCTAAACCGGCCCTATGGGGCTTTAGGTGAGAAAATGAGCGGACAAAGCAAAAAGATTTTTCGCCGACTGTATAACTCGGCAAAGAAACCGGAGGATCTGCCCTGGCACGAGGCCGATCCACCCGCCCTGCTTATCCAGACGCTTAACCAACGCAGCACTCCGGGCAGAGCGCTGGATATAGGCTGCGGAGCCGGAACCTATTCCATTTATATGGCGGAACGAGGCTACCAGGTCACGGCCATTGATTTCATGCCACAAGCCATCACGATGCTGCAAACCCGTATTGCCGGCAAAGACCTGGCCATCAAGGCCGTACAGGCAGACGTGGGAAAGTGGTCGGCGGAACACTCATTTGACCTTGTCCTGGATATCGGCTGTCTGCATACACCCGGCACCATCGACCTTCCTACCTACAAAGCACAATTACTGAACTGGCTGGCACCGGGAGGCGATTTAATCCTGATTCATTTTGGCCGACGTGGCTGGTGGGACAGGTGGCCGATTGGCCCGAATCGGGTTTACGTAGATACATTACGCCGGCACTTCACTCCGGAACTGGAACTGGTCGAGGATCAATCCGAACTACGCCAGGCCATGCCACTTTTCATGGGCAGATCGGCGCTGATTGGCCATTACTGGTTCAGGCGTATTTGAACCGGTTCAACCCTGAATAACCCAGACTTCCGGGCGTGTTATCTAATTCCACCTGCTGCAATCTGTTTTTGCAGATACTTGCGACTTGTACCGGTTTTACACCAACGATGAACTAAAAGTGGCCGTCGACCACATGATTTCCAGAGCATCACCACCAATAAGACCGGATGCGACTGAGAAAGTTATATAAGGCGGACAGTTGCGAGCTTATTTTGCTTCAAGAATCCTGGAAAATTCCCAGCCGTTGCCGGAATTGACGTATACCCAGATATCCTTGAAAACCTGCTTGCTATCAGGCTGATGATAGGAAACGTAGCACATGACTTTATCTGGAGTTCCCTCTCCGGCGCCAGAAGATAAAATTTTGTAGTCCGGATACTTGCTGGCAAAATCCACCCTTACCTTGCGATTGCATGGATCCTCAAGATAAACATAGAAAAGCGCCGCTCCCGCCACCAAAAACAAAGCAATATAATATTTCAACATTTCTGAAACTCACCATATTTTTATATGAATAAAAGTAAGGTACGTCTTTTCTCTGCTTATAGTTTCTCAAGTTTCTCCTTTAGCGTATCCCAATCCGCAGCAAGTACGTCATTTGCCATTGGGTATAGCATGCCCTCTTCTTTTTGATTATGCTGCTGCACAAGCATGAGTAACGTGTCGCCGAGATCAAGCACCGTTTGAAAATCACCGTCCGGTATTGCGCGCTCCATCTGATCCAACAGACCCCGCATCTGGCTATGCTCCATACGCATCACCGCAGTTGGCCCGGCCGTCATACCTGTCGCCGCCTCGAAGGCAGGAAACATCAATTGCTCCTCCATCTCGAGGTGATGACGCTGGATGCCACTGAAGGCCTCCCAACTGGCCCGAACTGCGGCCGACTCTCCGCCCTCAATAGCACGCTCTACTGCTACCCAGCGTTCGTCACAGTCTCGGTGAGACTGTATAAAAAACTCAATCAGTGTCGAATCAGAACCCATCTCTGGAATACTCCATATTTTGGCGGTAAGTTAGCAGACAATAACAACAGGGAACAAGATGATACCGGGGAAGCAAAAAGAATGGGCGAAGAAATGGAAATTAACTACGGATGAATAGCGACAAATATTCACCGCTGCTGACGCTCGATGTTCGTCCGCTTATTGAGCAAGGTCATGACCCGCTGGAGGAAATCCTACAGGCACTGGATCGCCTAAGTAGTGATGGACTGCTGCTGCTCATCACCCCCTTCCGACCCGGCCCGCTCATCACACTGTTGCAAGAGCGCGGCTATCGCCTGTATGCAACCGAGCTCGGCCCGGATCACTGGCAGGTCGAGATTCATACTGCAACAACACCAGAGATCGCCGACTACCGTAACCTGCCCACCCCGGAACCCCTGGAACAGGTTCTGACCCGGCTAACCACACTCTCCGCAAACGGCGCTTTTCTCGCCCGGGTGCCACGCGTGCCAACCCTCCTGTTGCCGTTGCTCAAGGAACGTCAACTTGATTGGGCTACTCTGGAAACAACGGATGGCTCAGCCCTTATTTATATTAAAAGAGCGGGGAATGCAGAATGAGCCCGCTCCCCGACATGAACTACCTAAGCCTCGATCAGGCACCGCCGCTGGAAATTCCTGCCGCCTTTTTCCTGACCGCACCCTTTGCGGTCATGGCAGCGGGTGGCCTGCTGCTCTGGACGGATGCCACTGCTTTACAGTCCAATTGGCAGCCACTGGTACTGGGTCTTACCCACCTGGGCACCCTGGGTTTTCTGACCATGGTGATGATGGGCGCGTTATACCAGATGTCCCCGGTGGTTGCGGGCGCACCAATTCCCCTTATCCGTCTTGCACACCTTGTGCAGATACTTTTATGCGCAGGGGTATCACGCCTGGTTCTTGACCTGTCAGGCCTGTGGAGCGGATTTACCTTCGGTTCATTTGTACTGATAGCCCTGGCTGTCCTGCTCTTTCTCGCCACAGTCGGGTTTGCCGTGAGTACAACGAACACCCGCGGCGAAACCGTCTCCGGTATGCGCCTGGCCCTCTTCTGTCTGCTGGTGATGATGCTGCTGGGCCTGGTCATGGCTCGCGGCTTTTTCGATGGTGTCTTTCCCGGGGCGCGCGGTTTCTGGGTTCAGATCCATCTCAGCACTGCCCTGCTCGGCTGGGTGGGAGGCCTGATTGCTGCCGTTTCCTGGCAGGTGGTCCCCATGTTTTACCTCACGACCCCGATCAATCCGTTCAAGAAAAAAGCTGTCATGGGAATGACTGTTCTTGGCATCATCCTGCCGCTCGGCATTCTGCTCCTGCAGCAAACCGGGCCGGCAAGCACCGGCGGATGGGTTGCGGCCAATGCGGCGGCATTGGGAACGCTACCCGCTGTGCTGGGTGTATGGTTACTGCACCCCGTCTTCATCCTGCAAAATTTTCAGCAACGGCGACGCAAGCACCTGGATGCAAGCCTGCTGTTCTGGCAAGCAGGACTATGTATCGCGCCGGTGACGGCTATCTGTGCCGGGTTTGCATATTTTTCTCACGATCCACGCTGGGTTTTGCTGTTTGGCTGGCTGGCAATCTGGGGCTGGGCGGGGATGATCGTGCACGGAATGCTGTCACGGATTATTCCCTTCCTGGTTTGGTTCCACCGTTTTGCTCCCTACATTGGTCGCATCCCGGTGCCGGCCATGCGCAAGATGCTCCCTGATGTGCGAACAAAACTCGGCCTGGGCTGCCACCTCATCAGCCTGTTGCTGGGCATTCTCGCCATCGCAACCCGTGACCCGTGGATTGCCCGCGCTACGGGCTTGCTACTCCTGGCAACCGGGATAAATCTGCTGCACTGGATGATCCAACTTTTTCGCCAGCGGCCCGACCTGTCTTGATCCAATACGGAGGCATCAACAGAACGATAGTCATTGGGGCTGCAACGAACCGGTATGGAATAATGTATTCGCAATTCACAACCGTAAGTATTTCTACTTACAACGGGGAGTCCCTTTCCGGATTCTGCACATGAATGGGATCGGTATACTTTCAGGTCATTAACCCAAACAGAGCGAACAACCTGGATGCATCACCTGGAATTCAACAAGACAGGCCCTTTGCAAATCTTTTACGATCTGTTCGAAAAGCATATGTCTCTGGATGACAATTACCAGTTCTACTCGAACAGCAAAAAAGCAGGAATCAATACGTTTCTCAGCTCCGATATATTCAGCGCCGAAAAAGTTTCAACGATCATCCTTGAAGAATATTCAATCCGGGGAAAACTGGGCGGCAACGTCATGGTGACTATTCCCGATCCTGAATACGATGTGCCTATTTTTGCATTTCAGCTGGGCGGGAATGCCACCAAATCATTTGCCCTGGTAGATATCAGTCCAACATTACCCGATGTCGACTACGAACCCCTGATTCCGGTATTCGAAAAATACAGAAAACTTCTCGACTTGCCTCGATCAAAAATTGATTGGGTCAATAGCACGAGCTCGCCGTACCTGCTGCTTTGCCAATACGATACTCTGGATATC
>Ga0066833_10000060_pt1 | contig 35357 bp, 17 predicted proteins | sample ETNtaG_13_FD_66728 | JGI IMG/M metagenome (GOLD analysis project Ga0066833, IMG submission 66728) | Marine microbial and viral communities from oxygen minimum zone, Eastern Pacific Ocean - ETNP201306PF47B | ecosystem: Environmental > Aquatic > Marine > Oceanic | place: Pacific Ocean: Eastern...
TCAGACCATCAAAGGCATATTCAAACCAGTCCGACTGGGCACAGGGGCAGAACGTCACCCAACTGACCAACCACAGACCCTTGACCAGGTCGCGCATAGAAATATTCCTTCTCATGTCAATGGTTCTAAGGGGGAGAATCTGTGTCCACAATGTTCCCCGCCTCACGCAAAGCTTACAGCGGAGATATGGCCTCGGATCTATTCTGATGGTCTCTTTGCAGGAGCCAAGGTGCGAAATTACACTCACACTTTGACCTTCCATCGTACATTCAACCGTGCAGACAGGATACCGATCATTACTGAGTTGGGCACTGTTCCTGGTGTTACTTTTCCCGAGTATGCTGGCGGGCGAGGAAAGGAATCTCGCGCGGGGTCGGGCGCACACATACTCGCCGGAACCGAACTACCCGCTTACAACGGACGAAGGAGACAGCGTTCAGCTTACCGACGGACTGCGTGCCACGGGGGACTGTCTCTGGACGGACGCGAAGGCGGTGGGATGGTCGTATCCGAGAGGTCCGGTAACCGTCACGGTGGACCTCGAGTCTCGTCAGCCCATTTGTGGCGGAAGCCTCAGTACCGCTGGCGGAAGGGCTGGCGTGACTTTCCCGTTCGCGGTCTACATCCTGGTCAGTGATGACGGCAAGGACTTCTTCCCGGTCGGAGATCTGCTTTCGCGCTCAGCTCGGGACGGGCTGCCATCGCCCGTCGGGTACAGCGCGCATGTCTACCGAAGCCGCAGAATGTTTGCGCGGGGACGATATGTCCGGTTCGTCGTCGTCCCAAGCGGCCAGTTTTTCATGTGCGACGAGGTCGAGGTCTTTGCGGGCACAGAGAACCAGAAGGATGCGCCTCGTGGGAAGCCCGTAACAGACATCCGAGAATGGAGCGCTTCAGAAAAGCTATCGGCGATCGTCAGAGGTCGGATTGCCTTGGATCTTATCGCCCTCAAGAAGCGAAAGGCTGATTCGAAGCGATACGGTCACCTGTGGGATGAGTTGGACGCCATGCCGACGGTCCGTTCGGTCAATTGGCGGCGCGGTTTACCGTACAACGACCTGCACCGCAGGGTCTGGTCGGCACACGGGGAAGTCGTTCGTAAGCGTTTCCCGTCGCCCCTATTTGCCTGGCTTACCGGTCAATGGGATCCGCTGGGTCCGCTCGACCTGCCGGAAAAGTCTGCGGGTCGAGTTGGCGTCGAGATCCATGCCCTGAATGGTGAGTACCGTTCTGGAGCCTTCAACATCACGAACCTGAGTGATGAGTCACAGGAGATCGAGATTCTCCCTTCATTGGACGGTCTTCTGATAGAAATGCTGAAGCTCTCGGAGGTCATCTACGTGGAAGCGCAAGGCCGGACGGTAGTGGCCAATGGGTTGCCTGCGGCAGCATATACGAAGCACGGCTGGTCAATTCAGGTGCCGGCTGGGTCCACGAAGCAACTATGGCTGACGGCCCATCCGCTGAGTGTCCCGCCTCGTACTTACAACTGCGAGTTCGTGCTGCGATGCCGGAAGCTCGGTTGGTCAGAGAAGACGCCGGTCAAGCTTGTTGTGCATCCATTCCAGTTCCCCGAGAAGCCTGCGCTGGCCGCCACGACATGGGACTACTGCTATCCCCGGGGTTACATTCGCCACCCGGACACGTGGCGCAATGCGATTCAACAGATGCGAGACCACTTCGTGACTGTTCCAACGTTTGGCCTGAACGCCGTCATCTGGCGGGGGGATGGACCTCGCCCCTGGGTAGACGGGGAGGGCAGCATCAAAGCCCACATTTTCTGGGGCCGTCTGGATGAGTGGATTCGTCACTGGCCCGACGCGCGATACTACATGCTTATACTGGAATGGCGTCAGGAGATGCCCGAAACCGGCCTGAAGTTGGGGAACCCAGTGCATGAGAAGGCCCTGGCCAAATACTTCCAGATGCTGCTTGCACGATTCGCCCGGCATGGCGTCTCAGCCGACAGAGTCATCATCAGTCCGGTCGACGAGCCGTGGCAGAAGTCCAAATCCCAGGCCCAGGTCCGTTGGGCCACCTTGATCCGTAGGGCCTGTCCGGAGGTGTTGATTTTCTGTAATCCCACCTGGCAGGATCCTTCTGAGGCGCCTCCTGCTCTTTACGGAACCGCCGATGTCATCTGTCCCAATCTGCAGTTGTATTACGGACAGGGCGGAGGAAAGAAGTCTGCCGCCGGTTTCTACCAGAGCCTGCGCAGACAGGGCAAGAAACTTTGGACCTACCAGTGTTCAGGGCCTGTCAAGACACTCGATCCGTATTCGTACTTCCGATTGCAGGCATGGCACGCATTTCGTGAAGGGATGACCGGCATCGGCTATTGGGCGCTGGCGGACATGCGCCACGAGCCATTCGGGACGATCGGCTCGTGGAACGACTTCAGTCTTCTGGGCACGAACTACTCGATCACCTACTGGGACGACAAGGGCGTGACGGACAGCAAGCAGTTGGCCGCGATTCGGGAAGGGATTGAGGACTACGAATACCTGTTGATGCTCCGGAAGGCCATAAAAGGGAAGCCCGGCAAGAAGGCCGATGCAGCCCAGAAGGCCCTTGACCGTATCGTGGATGAGATTGGCGGGGGCTATAGTGCAGGGGCGATCACCTGGCGAGGCCAGAGGGACCGGGGCGCTGCGGATCGGGCCCGGCTGCAGATTCTGAAGTATCTTGAAGAACTTACCAGGTAGGGTTGGCATGTATCCACAACCTCGGCTGCGCATCGGCCTCCAACGTGCTCGTCCGGTTGATGTCCGGCGATGACGTCCTCCCCGAAGCCACCGCGCCCGAGTTGCCCGGCCTGTGACCGCAGAACCTGACCCAGATGATATCGTTTCTGTTTTCCTCCCTGGTTACCTGACAAACCCAGCTATGACAGTTTTCAGATCCAATGAGGCTGTTTAGATTCATTGATGTATTGTGAAATGAGTCTGGGGCCCGGCAGAATGGTAGCTCACATCACTGAGGCACTGCACTCCGCTGCGCGAATCGTCCCGCAGCCGTCCGACCTCTACATTTGCAGCGAAGATGCTTAACAAAACTTTGGTCACAGTCTTAGCTGTCTTAATTTTCGAATCGATACTTGTCTCTCGGGCTTCCATCATAGCTGCCGAAGATGGAGATATACGGGCACGTCTGCTCGAAGCGGCCGAGGGAACACGCGTCCTCTTTAGAGCAGCTCGGGCCTCAAAGCTCGGCAAATACGTGCAAGCACGATTGTCCGAAGATCGGAAGGCCTCCAATTCAACACGATTCCCCACATATGGTGACGTCAGACGCTATGCAGGGCAACGACCATGGTCGCATCAATACTCAATTCGATTCATGCCTTGCCGAAGGCCAGTAGGAGAGGTCCCACAGTGGCCGGGATCCGCCGAAGCGTCAGAACTGCGCAAACTCCTTTCCGATGCCTCACCTGTCGTACGTGGGTTGTCAGCAGAATCCCTGGCTACATTGCAGTTGCCCGAGGATGTCCCGCGGATTGCGGCGTTGCTCGACGACCACGCAGAGTGCATCCATGCATTAGGCTGGAACATGATTTTGCTTGCGACCCCGATAGACCCGAAAGAGCTTGGAGGGCATGGAGTCGACGCGATGGACATCGAAAGAAGTTGGTATCCTCGCCGGGTCAGCGGTTACGCCAAGGCAGCCTTGAAGCTGATGACAGGTCGAGAACTCAATTCTGAGAATTTTCAGAAATGGTGGATTAGAAACAAGGGCGGCTATTCATGTGTCTGGTACTGGCGGGAACGCCTCCATCGCAATCTCGCTGCTGTTGCTACGGGACTGAACCGTCCCAAACCAACACCTGAGGTTACTCTGAATGGGTTAGAGAACTACTTTAGGCAGTGGAAGCTTCGGGTGGCGGAAGCAGAACACAAAATGGCAGCGGTACGGCAAGACGTTGCTGAGGAACTGGCAAAACAACCAGCAGAAGTCGAGATCAAAGTAAGACTGCTGGCTCTCAACGGGTATTCTACAAGTTTGGGAGTTGGCTTGGATGAACCACTCTTGGGGAGCTTCGATTGTGACCGATGGACTCCTGAGCAACTGCTCAGCCTGCTTGAGAGGAGGGTAGCATGGAAAGACGTGGACTGGGACATGAGAGCCTACAACACTGTGGTTGTTCAACTGGCTGGTCAGGCGGACAGATTCTTCAGCAGAGAGCACGTAGCCGCATTACGTAAAATCCAAAAATCGGAGACTCAGCTCTGGTGGGATGGGCAGGCGGCACTCAGTGTCGGCATCGCCAGACTCTTGCCCGTCGCCAGGAGCCGTGAACTTGACGATCCGGATTCCATGGACGGCGTCCTGCGTGCAGGAGTGAGGAGTCTTAAAAGTGTGTTCGCACGGGGGACAGTCGCCCGTGAATTGGTCCGTAGCGGATTACCAAGAAACTGGGAATTCCTGAAAGACCAGTTATTTGCCGAGGGTCCTCAGCATTCCATCCCAGATTTGCGCAGCTCGATAATCCAAGAACTTGGCAAACCGCCTCTCACCAAGCAGAAGCGAGTGTTGCTTGTTGATCTTGTTCTCGATAAACGATTTGAATCTTTGTGGACAGAGCCACGGGGAGCAATGGGGGACGATCAACACAGGCTGAATGCGATGAGGGCTGTCAACGCCTATGGAGGGAAGGACACGCTTCCAAATAAATATGATTTGCTTCTGGCTACCCCTGAGCAATCCGCGAAGTCGCTGATTGAGGTGAAGAATAAAATCAGAAATCGTCTTGTGAGACCATGATAGTTTCGAGGTCTATACCAAACTCAGGGTGCCTTACCGAATCTCCAACACAAGATTCTCGATGCTTCCCTTAAACTGTTCAATCCTGTAATTGCCGACGTTGTGGCTCTGGTCTTCGCCGGCGGAAAGGCCCATCTTGGGTTGGGGCTTCAGAGCCGGGCCCGTGGTGGTCAGGGTCTTGCCGTTGACGGTCAGCGAGCGGGTGCCGTCCTTGCCGAGTTTGGCTTCAACTTTTGCCGATTTGCCGGTCACGACTTCACTACATGCGAGTTCCTTGAGCTTCGACTCGACGCGAACGCCAAAGATGACTTTGCCCTCGCGCAGAAAGAGGGAATAGCCCACCAGCGTGCCGCCCTGTGCGACGATGACACCGTCCGCCGTTTCCGAGGTAATGGTGGCACTGATGATCAGATCTTTGCCGACAACATCCGGCGAACGCTCAAATGAAAATGAGTCGCCTTTCTTCAGCTCGATGCGGCCCTTCAGCTTCGGGCCAGCAGTGGCAGCCGTACCCGGTGGCGGCCGTAAGAGGGTGTCCTTGCGGTTCTTGATTTTCTCCGTCGCTTCCTTCAGCCGCTGCAAGACCTCGGGATATTTGTCGGCCAGGTTGGTGGTTTCGCCGATGTCCGCGTCCAGATCGAACAGTTCGTCGACCTTCTTGCGGTCCGCCTCGACCGCGTAGCCGTGGAAATGCGCGTTCGGCAACAGGTACTTCCACTTGCCCATACGGATTCCGGCGTTGTTGAAGAAAAAGCTCTCACGGCCTTTGTCGGTTTTGCCGAACAGCATGTCGGTCTGATCGATGCCGTCGATGATGCGGTCGTCCGGCACCTTGAAACCGGCCAGGTTGGCGAAGGTCGGCATAAAATCGATGGTCGCCCACATCGTGTCGCTGACCTTGCCGGCCGGCACCTTACCGGGCCAACGCACAATGCACGGCGCCCGGTAGCCGCCCTCACGACAGGAGCCCTTACCGTTGCGCAGGGGCCCGGATTCGCCCCAGAAGATCGAGTCCTTCGGGTGCCCCTTCTTTCTTTCGTAATACCGGGGCTGATTCCACGGCCCGTTGTCGGTGGTGTAGATGACCAGCGTGTTGTCGCGCAGCCCAAGTTCGTCGAGCTTGTCGAGCAGGCGGCCGGTCTCGAAGTCGAACTCCTCGACAACGTCGCCGTACAGATCGCCCTTTGACTTATCGCGAAACTTCGGTGAGGCGTCGATGATGGTGTGCATCATGGTATGCGCCAGATAGAGAACGAACGGCTTGCTCTTGTCACGTTTGTTCTCCAGGTAGTCGATCGACTTGTCGGTGTACATGCGTGTGAGGCCGCCCATATCGCTGGACTTGCCGGCGGGTTTGTTATTATCGTGGAACTTTACCGTGCCGCCGTCGTTCGCGCCCAGCGGGCCGAAGTAGTAGTCGAAGCCCTGGGCGATCGGCATGCGATCGAGGATCGGCTTTCGGTTGGAGACGTCCCACTTGCCAATGCAGGCGGTCTGATAACCGACCTTGCCGATCAGCTCGGCCCAGGTGATCTCGTGGGCCGGCATGCTCCAGCCCTTGCTGAGCTGCGGATAGCGCCCTGTAAGCAACGCCGACCGCGACGGGCCGCATACAGTCTGCGAGTAAAACGAGGTGAAGCGTGTCCCCTCTTGTGCCAGCCGATCCATGCGCGGGGTCTTGTTTTTCGTATTCCCATAGCAGGCCAGATCCGCGTATCCCTGGTCATCCGTGAAGATGATGAGGATGTTCGGACGCAGCGCGTCCGCTGCGAAGGAAGTAACCGCAAATGCGCCAGCACAAACAAACATCAGAAGGTTCTTGTTCATCATGTTTTCATCCTTTCATCGGCATCTTGTTTGACCCTGGAGTTAATATCTTCAGAGCTGTGCAGATTTGAACTCATCTGCTGAAAAGCCAAACGCGTTGCCTGAATACTACCAACTCAATAGCGTCGGAGGATCTCAATATGGTTTGGCAGTCAACAGGGATTAGCCGACGTTCCCCTCGTCTCAGTCGGAAATATCCGCATTGAATGATTTTCGATCCATCCTCGCCGCAGACTGGATTGGGGAAAGAGAGGCAGACACGCGAGTTTCTCCCACGCAATTCTGTTCTCGACTGCTCATTGAGAACACCTTAAACTGCCTCGAACGTTGGCGAAGAAGAGAATTACTACTCATATGAACATCGCTCTGCCAGTTGTTTCCTCATCGGCGTCCGCACGCGTCGTCGTACTTACGGCGTGTTGGTTGAGCGTGGGCGTGCCGCTCGCGTTCGCGGAAACTGATGGCCTCATCGTGAATGGCGACTTCGAAGCCACCACACAGGCCATTCCTCCCGGTTGGACTCACCACACAGGACTGGGCGGAACCGCGCAGGTCGTAGCAGGTGCCGGCCATGTGCACGAGGGGAAGCAGGCCGTGTTGCTCAAGCCGAAAGCAGAACCCACTAATTCCTCGACGGTACTCTTTTCCGGGCGGGTGAAGATTGAGCCAGGCAGGCGCTATCAGGCAACCGCGTGGGCGAAAGGAAAAGGACGCTTCGAGCTGAGCTTCTACCAGTACAGCCCCAAACGGGCCTGGAAGAGTGGGGCCGGGCTTGGCGTTGTTCGGGTGACAGATGAATGGCAGCTTTTCACACTTCACTATGGCAATCCGCCGCCGGAAATTGGTTTCGTGGCGCTCGTTCTCCAGGCCAGTGGTGCCGGGAGCGAGGTTCTCGTGGATGATGTCAGCTTCGCCGTTGTGGACTCGCCGGCAGGCCCCGAAGGGCCAGGCAACGGCGAGGTCCGAGCGAAAGAAGCTGGTCAGGGACGGGCTGCCGGCTGGTCTGGCCCGGCGCAGCGTATGAGGGTTGAGCCCGATGGCAAGGGTGGCTTCTGCCAGCGGTTCGATGCAAGGATGCTCGCCGATGACGCGAGAGGCGATCTGAAGCAGGAAGATTATTTCAACTATCCGGTCGCCTCGGGGGTCACTCCTCCGACATGGCTGTCGTTTAACTGCAAGCCGTTCCCGGTGGAACCGGGGACGACGCAGGAGATCAGTTTCCGTCTACGAGCTGACGGTATCCATACTTTCCACATCAAGCTGAGGTACTACGATCGCGACGGCAAGCCGTATGACATAGACAGCGGGGTGAGGCCCTACTTCCAGTTGGGAGGGACGCGAGATGGAACCTGGGGCTACCAACGCTTCGTATGCCGCGCCACGAGCCCAACAACGGCCGGCAAGGCGCAGATCGAGTTCTGGTGCCTCTGTGGCGGTGGCAGTATTCGGGTCGATGACTTGAGTCTCAAAAGCCTTGTAGCTCCGCCGATTCATCCGGCTTACTTCACCACGGAGTGGCAGGAACTCGGCGGCGCTTTGCCAACTTCGCGTTCGCCCATTCGCCGCAAAACGCCGGCGTCCCCCGCGGTCCATCTCACGAGCAAGCCTGAGGTGACGGAGACACCCGAGTCGGTCGAGGTCCGGCTCACCAATGGTGTGCGCCTGCGTTTGCGTCGCCAGGGCGAACTAGTCCTCGGCATCGACCAGGTCTCGCTTGGCTCACTGCGCTTCCGGAATCCCAACGCTCCCCTGTTGGCTCCACTCGTCGAGACTGCTGAAGGAGGCAAGTATGCAACGTGCAGATATCGCGGCTATGAAGTGAGCGCCCGGGGAGAGGTGGTCCTTCGTACCGAGCTGACAGGTCCCGCTGGAGCCGGGGACAACCTGAACTGGTATTTCGCTCCTCACGAGGTGATAGTGGCCGGACTGACATATCGTGGCGTGTCCGTGAGGTATTCCTTCCGCAGCGCAACGAACCACGTCCTTCAGATCATCGACCGGGCCACCTGGGAGCTTGGCGGGGATCCCATTGGATTGACGGTGGTGGATCAGAACAGCTACGCCAACCGGAACGTGTTCCTGATCACGGAGGATTCACCCTACTGTTCGGGCCGCGGCACACGCTTCGTTGCCGGCGAGTGCCTGGACTACCAGTTTAGCCCCGAGGGCGCTCTATTCGCCTACTTCGAGAAGCCCAGCTTTGTTCGCTACCAGCGAGTGGGCACGCCCGAATTCGTTATCTTTCGCGACGCTCACCAGTTTGCCGCCACGAAGGAAGCAACCACCATCTGGAAGCATGTTCTGTTCGCCGATCAGGGCAGCCATGACCTGTGGCTGAAGGCGCGCAATTTCGCATACGCTCGCGCAGGAAAGCAGGCGGGGATCGCGAAACAGACACCTCTGCCTCTTGCCAATGTCTGGACCGACTGGCAAGAGCTGGCCAAGGTCGGCAAAGACAAATACTACCAGAAGATCATCGACGACTACCTGCCGGCCGTTGCACGATGTGGGTTCAAGCGCCTGCTCATTCACGAGACCTGGGAGCACGGCGGCTGCTCTCCCTCGGACCTGGCCATCAACTCCAAGTTTGGCGGCGAAGCGGCCTTGAAGCGGCTGTGCGCGGCAGCGCGGGAGAAAGGCATCGAAGTCGTGGCCTGGTACGGCCCCGGACATCTATGGGCCAAGAGCCCAATCTTCGAGAAACGTCCGAAGTTTCTGTTGAAAGGACGCGGCGATAAGCCGCCGACCAACTATTGCTGGCCAAGTATCACTGGCGTAGACCTGACCGGCCCCTGGTTCGACTATGCGATAGGTAAGCTCAAAGGCATCCGCGAGCGGACCGGTCTCGCCGGCTTCTGGCTTGATTCGTACACCAATTTCACTCACGGCGTGAAGTGTGCGACGCGGCAGCTCGAGGTCGAGCAGGCAGGCGCCCTTATCCGCTTTCATGCCGCGATTCAGCAGCTCGGTTACATCACTTACACCGAAGCCTCCAGCGACTTCGGCACCAAGTCCAACGGGCTCCCCGTCGGAGGCCTGGATTCACCGGAACCAAGCTGGCCGGCCCCCGAGGAATTGGTCGACACGTCGCCCTACTCCGGAAGCTGGCGCGAAGAGCATGAAGTCCGTGTAGCAGAGGGGATGGCGGAGAGGGATCGGTACTTCCGCTACCTGGCCAACAAGTGCGTGCCCTTCATTTATTGGCGACGGTTTCGCGACCAGCCGAAGTGGCAAGAGAAGATCGCAGCGGCCAACCACGCTTATTATGCGGCAGTGGAGTTCATGGACACTCGCCAGTTGCTGCCCGACGGCAAAGGAGTCCTGTGGACGTCTGCTGACGGACGAGTGCAGGTAATGTTCGCTTTCCGGGATCAGGAAATGTCAGTTCCGAAAGGGAAAAGGGTATACCTTTCACCGGAGCTAAAGCCCGTTGCTTCAGTAGCAAAGAAGACAGCGCGCCTGAAGGCAGGCAACGCATATCTGTTGCGGTAGAGCAGTATTCTTGTCGCACGCGGGTGCCCGCCAGTGGAATGCGCAACGGTGCATCCATGACGCGCCGGAGGAAACACCTGCGCCTCAAGAAGAGGGCGTCCGGATCAGACCAAGAACAGATGAAGATGTGATTCTTGGCGACCTAGAGAAGGAAACGATCATCCGAGCACGATAGTCCACGTAGCCCAGGATGCCCCACCGGGTAAAGACCGAATATGAGTTCATTTCGGAAAGGTCTCTTAATCATGCTGGCAACTGTTTCGGGGCAACTGAACGCCAGAGAATTCTTTGTTCAGAAGCAGGGCGACGATGCCAACAACGGGCTCAGCACCAGAGCAGCTTTCCAAACAATCCAGAAGGGCCTGGATGCATTGCAGGCCGGTGACACTTTGACCATCGGTCCCGGCGAATATGCCGAAGGTGTTCGGAGTGATGTTCTTGGCGACCTTGAGAAGGAAACGATCATCCGAGCCCAGATTCCGGGCACTGTCCATTTGCGGGGGGACGTGTCCCCACCGGTCTTCAGGAAGGTTGAGGGCTATCGATTCGTGTATGCCGCCGAATTTGAGCGGGACGTGCAGGCGGTCAATGAGATGGACACTCTGACCATCCTGCAATCTGTTACCAGCGTGGACGAGCTGGAGTTCTCGCCTGGTGGGTGCTTCCACGATGCCGAAAACAAGAAGCTCTACATATCCACCTCGGATCTGCAGCCACCGGAAGCTCACCAATACACCGTATCCGTTATCAGGGATTTCGGCCTGTTGTTGATGAATCCGAAACGCGTCGTCATTGATGGACTGTCAACAAGCGGCTTTCACAGCAACACGATTCTGAAGTATTACCCCGGCACTCACACTGTCTGGGGGATCATGGCCGCCGGCGCCAGGCAATGTGTCATCCGAAATTGCACTGCGTTTCTCAATGGCGGTGGTATCGGCATGTTCAGTTCAAAAGAGGGCGAAGGACACAACCTGATCGAGAAATGCCAGGCATTTGCCAACTACTCCAAGTACACCCAGGAAGGCGGAAACATCTGCAGCTTCCAGTCATTTCACGATGAGATTCGCGATTGCTACGCCTACATGGGTATCCCAAACGGTATCCGCTTTTATGGCGCGGGCGTCCGAGGACCTGCACTGCTTAAGAACTGTCGGGTCTGGGGATCTTCTTACGCCGACATCTTCCTCAAGGGAGGACAGGCATCCAAATATGCAGTCGCCGAAAATTGCATTTCACTCGGTATCTTTCACAGCGCGAACGTCAAGAACTGTCTGATCGGCACCATCAACCAATACAACCGAAAACCAGCCAGGGACAACATCGTTCTCGGCCCGATGGGTCCATCCATCAGGGAAGGTGAATTTGCCGACCCGGAAAACCTGGACTTTCGTCTGCAGTCCACATCAGGATTTCGCGGCGCCGGCCCGGATGGCCAGGATCGCGGGCCACTCCCTTACGAGACCAACGTTTTCTACGTAAAGCCTGACGGAAGCGACGCCGCGGATGGACTCTCGATGAAATACGCCTGGCAGACTTTAGGCCGCGCGATGAAGAGCATACGCCCAGGCCATACGATTTATCTGGAAGGCGGAACCTATAAGGCCGGCGACGTTCACATCAAATCAATTCAAGGAGAAGAGACCTCCATCCGCGGTCGCGGTACCAAGCCCGTCATCGTCAACGGAAGTCTCAGTATTTCCGATTGCCGTGATGTCACCTTTGAGCGTCTCAATTTCACAGAAACAGTGCAGATTGAGAATTGCCGAAAGATCACAATCAATAACTGCCGATTCTCATCTGAAGGATCGTCCATCAGCGCGACGTCTTCCTCGGAGTTGAAGACAACTCACTGCGAGTTCACTGGCTTCAAGAAACCTGCGATGCAAATAAAGACCTGCTCCGGTCTGTTTCTCAGTGCCAACATTTTTGACAACACGAGCGCAGCGGCAGTGCAGATCGACGACTTCAAAAGTGTCCAATACAGCGATTACAACGCATATGCAGACGATAAACGCGCCTGGGCTATGAACGAGTCGATCCATGGCCTTTCTGAACTCCTGAAGAACTCAGACCAATACTCTCAGCACCTGACTCCTCGCTTCGTCGTGAAGGACGGTCTGCCCGTTCTTCAGAACAGGGAACGGTTCACTACAGGAGGGCCAAACGGTACCTGGCTCGGTTTCTATCGCGAGTATCGCGAACGCCCGATTCGGTTGGAGGGGCCGATCGTGCATTCGACCACGGACACCACAGCCAATATCGAATGGTGGACTTCGCGCCTGGCGAGGGTGGAGGTCGCCTGGGGCGAAAGTCAGGATTGCATCCAGCGCGTCCGGCTCGACGCGGAGAATTTCGGCACCTTCAGCCTCACCGGCCTGAAACCCGGCAGACGGTATTACTTTCGAATCGTGTCCGTCGAGGAACGTAATGGGTCATCCTTTGCCACCCCTCTGACCGCGGGCATCCAGCCACAAACAAAGCCGCTCACCTTTGAGACCGCCACGCAAGCCGCGCCTGCAAAGAAGCTCTACGTAGCGCCCAATGGCGATGATAAAAATGACGGCCTCAGCCGCGCACAGGCGTTTCAGACTGTGAGCCGCGCAGCATCCCAGGCAGTTGCCGGAGACACCGTCCTGATCGCCGGAGGGAAATACCGCGAAACTGTTCGTGTCAGAGCGACGGGCAGCGAAGACCGGCCAGTCACATTTAAAGCCATGCCCGGCGAGCGCGTGGATTTCGATGGCGACTTCCGAAAGCTCACCGTCGGTTTTGCGATTAATTCCAAACAGCACCTCCGCTTTGATGGCCTGTATTTCAAAATGTTCGGGAACAAAGGCTGGGAAAGCGTATTCAATGTCTTCGACAGCCAGCACGTCCAGCTCACCCGATGCTTCATGAACGGAGCGACCGGCGCAGGCAACTCGCCTCAGCTCCTGCGCACACACAACTGCAAAGACGTGCTGATGCAGAATTGCGTGGTCGCCTCTGGTTTCCAGGGCACCTACTTCACGCAGTCCACGGATCTGCGGATTGAGAACAATGTCTTCCTGCGCAATCTGATCTGCCCCATTTTGAATTCCGGCGGAGAGCCGAAGGGCGTCGTCATCCGAAACAACATCTTTGTGGACAGCATTCCCAGCAAAGTGCAGGTGCACCTCTTCGAGCTCGGTGGCATCGATCAATACGTTTTCGACAACAACTGCTTCTACCTGCGATTGCCTGATGCTGAGCGAAGACCGTTTCTTTTCTACGGCAAGGGCCCCGGCAGGCTGAGCATGGGTGAATACGAAAAGTTGAAGGGAGACACGCGCTCAGTATTCGCCTATCCACAATTTCGAATTACGAAAGACAAAGAACCAAAGGATCGAACTGGTAAGAAGATTAAGTTCCTCGCCGATTGGCTTGCTGGCCAGAGAGACATCGATTTCCCCGACCTGTTCACGTTGCATTCGGAGCTGATGAAACGCGACGTTGGTTTGCAGCCAGAGGTGTTCAGAGATTTCCACTTCAACAAGTAAACGAATGAAAACTTCCCAATTCCTTTTGCTCTCTGCGTTCTTCGCTTCCTCGGGCGCATTCCCAAAAAGAAGGCGATGTGAGCCGCCCCTGGGCACGCCGGGCACGCCGGGCACGCCAGCGTCCCGCAGTAGCAAAGAAGACCGTGCGCGTGAAGGCAGGCAACGCTTATCTGTTGCGATAGCGCCTTTATCCGTCGGTTTTGCGGGTTCTTTCCAGGACTCGTCTGACCCGCGAGAGCCCCGCACGGTTCTGGAATGATGACGGCCGCAATCCGGAGCGAAGGTGATGAGGCTGTTGACTCGTGATGTCAAGAATTGGTGTGCCGTGGTATCCTTTGCCGATGTCTGATGGTCCTCTGTCGCTCAGGTGAATTGAATGGGAACATACGACAAGAGCAGCAAGTGGCTGATTCAACATCACGGCGATTCCATCCTTCGACTGGCAGGATTCACCTCGGTCGAGGAATGGCGACCGCTGCAAGCAGAGCTTGTACAGCCGACTCAGTTACCGGACGGCCTCCTGGAAGCGCAACTATCGGGAAGGGAATCGCCGAACCTGTTCGTCGTGGAAATTGGCACCTATCCTGAGAACAGGCTCTACGATCAGCTCACGCGTGACGCGCTGCTGGTATTTCTCGACCGAATGGTCGTGCCGGAAGTTGTGGTTTTGATCCTTCATCCCAAAGGGAATCTTCAGATTTCCGATTTTGCAGAATTTGAAAGTGAACTCGGTCTCGCCAGCCTCCGCCTGCGATGGCGGGTAGTGGAACTGTGGAAGCTGGACGCCGAAGAATTGCTCGCCACGAATGATCCTGGTCTGATGCCGTGGGTTTCGCTCACAGAATTCACCGATCCGCCGGAAGAAGTGCTCCGGCGGTGCCGGCAAACGATTGACCAGGAAGCCAAACCGGCAGAGCAAACGAATCTTTTGGCTGTCAGCCAGGTACTGGCTAAACTTAGGTTCGACGATGTGAATATCCTGAATCTCTTTGGAGGTAAACAAGTCATGATCGAATCGCCTTTGATACAGGAACTCGTAGACGAGGCCGTATTGAGTCAGAAGCAAAAGGATATTCTGCAGATCCTGAAAGTCCGGTTTGGGGATGTTCCTGCCGAAGTCTCTGCCAAAGTCGAAGCCAAGCGGGCATTGGATGAACTGGAACCGCTATTCGATGCATCAGCCACGGCACCCAGTCTGGATGCTTTCAAGGAAAGGCTGTCTTGATAGGAAGGATTCATGATCGAATCGCCTTTGATTGAAGAACTGATGCAAGAGCGTGATTTGATACGACTCCGAAAGGACATTTTGCAGATCCTCAAAGCCCGGTTTGGTGGCGTTCCCACCGACATTTCTGCCAGAATCGAAGCAAAACAGGAACTTGATGAGTTGGAGACATTAGTTGATGCATCGGCCACAACGCCCGGCTTGGAAGCGTTCCGGCAAAAATTATCTGGGTAGAGTCGTTTCATGATCGAATCACCTTTGATACAGGAACTCGTAGACGAGGCCGTGGTCGAGGCCGTATTGAGTCAGAAGCAAAAGGACATTCTGCAAATCCTGAAAGTCCGGTTTGGGGATGTTCCTGCCGAAGTCTCTGCCAAAGTCGAAACCAAGCAGGCATTGGATGAACTGGATCCGCTATTCGATGCATCAGCCACGGCACCCAGTCTAGATGCTTTCAAGGAAAGGCTGTCTTGATATCGGCTGCAATCTGCTTAATCGCCTTTACATCTCTCTTCGGCCAATCTCATTACGTCGATTTTGCCGGCGGCAGTGACACAAATGCCGGCACCAGTCCGGACACGGCTTTCAAACATTGCCCCGGTGATGTGAATGCGACTGGCAATGCTCGGAAAACCCAACTTAAGCCTGGAGATGTTGTCAGATTCAAAGGTGGCGTCACCTATCGCGGCAGCGTGTCAATAAGGCAATCGGGAACGCAAGCGAAACCCATTGTTTATGACGGGAACAGCATGGGCGACTATGGGGAAGGACGAGCTATCATCGATGGGTCAGTTCCAATCGGAGAGTCGGAGCGGTGCACGGACGCGGCCGAGGCGTGGGGCAATCCGAATTTCAGGAACATCTATTGGGCGTGGGTGCCAAAAGGTGCACGCTGGGACACTGTCAATCTCTTTCAGGGAGACCGTGGCCTGTCAGTATCGCAGGACCCCAATCTTCCCGATCCGATCTTCCAGGAAGACCCGCGTTACTACGTCAAGACCGAGCCAGAAATTCCCCGGACACTGGTCACGATCAAGGTGCGACCCCTCGGCGGCATAGGCGAAAACCGGACTCGGCCCCTGATCAGCATGTTCGACGATTCGCGTGCATCGGGCGTCATCCACCGCATCAACAGTGGAGGAGAGATCGAGATCGAAGTGCCGAAGGCCGTGACCGTGACCGAGTTTGCCTTGACTCCGCAGGCGCGATACACCAACCCGAAGGAGGTGAGCTTCAAAGCGGATGGCCAGGAAGTGCTCAAGGCACAACTGAAGTACAACCCGGACAAGTCGGTCGAGCAGCGGTTCAAGCTGGAGAAGCCCGTGTCCTTCCGGAAGCTGGTGGTGAAATTCGTCTCCGCCTATCCGCTGCCGAACGGGAAACTGAATGACTGGGGAGCCGTTCAGAAATTGGCAGCCTACGACGCGGCCGGCAAGAACATGCTCTACACCGAGCGCAAGAGTGTTCTGCGAAACGAGAAATATTTCACGCAGCAGGAACCGCACTTCTTCGACAACGCGCTGCTCGCGCTGTACGCCCGTCCGAACGCGGTCTACTACAAACGGATCCTGAGCTACAGTCCCGTGGAGCACCAGATCAACTTCGACGCGCTCGGACATTCCCAGATTCCGTATGACAAAGGCGGCGCTTTCTCAATCGTCAACAGTGTCCGTTTCATCGATCGGCCGGGAGAATATGCTTTGGTCCTCGACCCGGAGAAAGATGGCCGGCACAAGGTCTTTGTCTGGCCTCTCAACGGCAAGCCGGATGGGCTGACGCATGGACGCTACGGCACAGGCATTGAACTCCGGGGCGCCAGCTTTATCAAGATCCAGGGCTTCCTGGTCCGGAAACAGGGCTGGAAGAACTCCACGGGCATCGACGGCAGAGGCAAGGCCACCGACCTCGTTATTCGGGACGTGAAGATCACCGGGCTGCGTGGCCACAACTCCGGCATCCACACCACTCAGATTGACAACGTCCTCGTCGAGGATTGCGAAATCGTCGACAATGCCGGGCACACCAAGGGCATCCTGCTGCGAAACGCCAGGAACATAGTTGTTCGTGGCTGTGTATTGCGCAAGAACAGCTCAACCGCGCTGGATTTCTACACCGTCGAGAATGGCGTCGTGCAGGATTGCCTGGTCACCCAGAACAAGGGCATGCACGCCAATGGGCTGACCTTCTATGTCGGCTGCAAAGACATCCTTGTCGAACGGAACATCGTCAAAGACGGCAATGTGGCTCTGACCGTTCAGGACGGTAACAACATGATCGTCCGCAACAACGTCTTCGAAGGTGGGCGCGGCTCTCCAGCCATCGGGCTGTGGGCCGGTCGTCCCTACAACAACATCGTCATCACTAACAATGTGCTCCGTTACCACGGAGAGAAGGGAAGCTGGGCGGCCGCCATCTACGGTGGCAACCCGACTGCCACCGGCTACGCGATCGTGAACAACATCATTGACGGCATTAGCGGCAATGTCCTGCGCAAGGCGGACCTGCATCACAACATCTTCACCCGGTACGGGCCATCGTTGACCGAGGCCAGGCTGGGCAACAACAAGTTCGAACCTGACCTGGGCAAAATCTTCTCAGATCCTGGAAAAGGCTACTGGTTGAAACCGGGCAGCCCGGCGAGCGGAGCAGGAATCGCCCTGACCTCAATCAACAAGCATGACATGGAGGGCGTGCAGCGTGATCTGCACGGGTCGGTAGATATTGGTGCTTTCGTTTTCATCGAGGAAGGCCCGGAGCCTGGGCGGAAACCAATCCGCTGCGATCCCCGCACGTTTAAGTTCTCTTACGACGGTTATCAGATCAAGCCGCCGCCGGACCTCACATCGTTCTACAAGATGAAATTTCAGAAGCTCGAGGATGGGCAGACTTACACCTTGAAGGGGATCGACTTCACAGGTGAGGGCGGAGGGAACGCAAGGAAGAACGCTTCCCTTGGTTCTATCTTCTTCTGGGACAATCCCGACCACTGGCTGGAATGGACGATCAAAAGCGCGAAGCCAGGCTTCTATGAACTGGCAATCGAGCACGCCTCGCAGATGCCATCGATGCGCCAGGTCCTGTTGAATGGCGAACCGGTGAAAGGCCTGGAGCAGGTGGAGTTCAAAGCCACTGGCGCCTGGCGCGCCTTCGAAAAAGATGGTTTGGAGGTCGCGCTGAAACTGAGAGCAGGCAAGAACGTCGTTCGCTTCGTAAACGTCAAGGGCTCCCTGAATTTCAAACGCCTGGAATTCATCCAGGTGGTTTCAGACAAAGCAAAGTGAGCCTACGGGGCGGCAGGCAGATCCCGCACGCCATCTCCATCGAAGTCTCCCCGGATGTAGGCCTGGATGTCGAGGTCACAGCCGATGTCGCGGCCGTCTGCTCCTTTGGCCTTCCCCGGACTGCCGTCGGCCAGCCGCAAATCCCAGTCGAACTGTGTCTCCTCACCCCAGTTGCAGACGGACACAGAGACCACGGGCGGCTCCGGGAGCGGCGGCGCGAACTCGACCCAGTCCGGACCAACCCTAGTGGCCCTCCGCAGCTTGCCATCGAAGTTAACTTCCAGGTGATCACCCACGGCAAGCAGGCCCTGGTGAGGGGTGTGCAGGACCAGTCGCGAAGCCGTGCAACTGGGAATCTTTGCGTAATGCGTATGCGTGTAAAACTTCGGCGCCTTGCGAAACAAGGGCTTCGCCACGATTCCTCGCGTTTCCTGTCCCGCGCCGTCCTGAATCTCTTTTAGACTCCGGTAAGCTGCCTTCCACCGTCCAAGAATGACCAGGGGCATCTTGGGTCGTTTGCCATTCCAGAGCAGGTTGTTGTTGCCTGCAAATGTCGTCTGGTCCGGAATACCGTAACAGGGCCGATCGTGCAGGGGCGCGATGATGTTGTTGCGGACACTGAACTCCTTGCCGGACCAATTGGTCGGAGTGCTGACTGCGGCAATGGTGTTGTTGCGGATCTCGGCTCCCTCCGCGCCGACAATCATCGACACCGCGTGCGAGCCAGCCCAGATGTTGTTGATGAGCTTCACTCTCTTGAGCCCGGCGGACATCATTGTCTGGCCCGCGTTGAACAGGACGTTGTCCTCGATCGTGAGGTCCTGGACGTCCGTCCAGAACTGCACGTTGTCCGGATGACCCAGCGCTATGTGGTCGTGGATGTAGTTCCGTCGGATGGTCACTCCCTTGCAGTGATTGGAAGCGATGACTCCATCCACCCCGTTGAAGCCAACGTCGTTTCCTTCGATCAGGGCGTTGACGGCCTGCGACATGACAACGCCATGGCTGTTGTGCCGGATCACGTTGCGCCTGACCACGAAGTCTTGAGAGCGGCGTTTCTGGATGCCGTACCCACCGTTGTGGTGGATGAAGCAGTTCTGCACAATTACGCCTCGGTTGTCCTTGGCCATGGAGGAGCCGATGCCCGCATTCCTGCTGAAGGAAACTTCCAGACCGTCGAACATCACGTGGCTGATACCAGTGATGCTGATGACGGTGTTGCGGCGGGGAGCTTCGATCTCGGGCTGCTTCTTCGAATTCAACTGGCGGGGCCAGACGAATATCCGACAGCCACTGCCCTGCCTCACGATCACATACTGTCCCGGTCCGTTCAGAGCCGAAATGTGGTTCTCCATGTAGTAGCGATCCCGCTTCTCATTGATCTTCTTCCGGTAGCGTGAGTAGGGCCTGGCCAGAGTGATCTTGTCGGCCTTCGGATCGAAGGCCGCGACAGGGATGCGCGGCAGGCCGCCTCCTGCCTGTTCGAGGATAGCTACATTCCAGCCATCCCACGCATGGGGATCGGTCTGGGTGAGATGTTTGGTGTCCACAAATTCGGTAAGACTGAGGCCCTCGCTGATAGACCACCAACCCGCGTCTGGCGTACGCGCACACGTGAGTTGCTGCGTACCCTCAAAAAGGCGATCCGGTACCCAGTCGAGGTCAGCTCTGAGAATCCTCGCGAAGTGCGGATTGTCCTGGACATCATCCGCTGTGCATTTTTCCCAGCCGCTGAGCAGTTCAGCGCCACTCAATATGGCCCGCTGACCATCAGCCGCTTTGAGCGTGATACGCTGGCCCTGCTTGCCGCTGCGACCGAAGGCGACCGTCTCGCGATAGACCCCAGCCCTGATGAGGACAGTGTCTCCGGGGCCGGCCTTCTTGACACCACGTGCGATTGTCTGGAATGGCGCGTCTTCCGTACCCGCGGCGGCATCATCTCCCCCGTCATGGTCCACCACGTACGTGGCCGCACCCAGCCAAGTGGACAGGATCGTCGTTAGCAAGGCCAGGAAGATTGGTGCAGATTGCCGGTACAAGTTTGCTTTCCGTTCACAGGTTGGCGTAAACACAGGTCTCGGGCCAGTCGTCCTCAGGCACGAAGAACTTGACCGATGAGGTAACTGTTGAGGGGGCGTACGAAGTATTGCAGGGACATTCTGGCGCCTCGTGACAGCGAAATCACCTCTTACCACTTCTGCAGGATATTCGCAAAGGCGAGCCCCATGACCCCACGGTAAAACTCAAAGCTCAAGAGAATCCGGATCTCTGGTTCGCGCCGCTGGATGTCCGCTGCCAGGTCAGGATCGGGATAAGTTGTGTCTGCTGCTGAATAGCTGTGGTAGAGTCTGAATAAGAGTCCACGATTCGCGATCAAGGTGGTTCTCCGAGAGCAGAATGATGCACTGAAGGCTCCGTGAACCAGAAAGCTCAAAACTCTCCGTTGAAAACTGAATGCTGCTCCCATCCCGCTTCTCTGACTCCTAATCCCAATACCATGTCGCCCATCTCACTCGCAGGCATTGTTATCGCAGCAACCGCTTTGATATTGCCGGCTGAAGAGCACGAATTTACCGTCCATCTGCCGCCTCCGCCCAAATGCGAATTTCCTGCAATCAATGAATTCTTCGCCTTCGGGGCTTACGCATCGAATCCGTATCCCTACGACGAGATGTGGATGTCGAAACATCTCAACCGCACGACGAAGGAAGCAGTCGAGCGCCACTATCGGCATCTTAGGCTGCACAACATTAATTTCTTTCACAACAACTTCCGGAGCCGGACGCCCGACCTCGCTCATCTGCTTGATTGTGCAAAGCGATACGGCGGCCAGCACGACATAAAAATCTATGTCGGCAAGCTGAAACACAGGGCATCCAAAGTGCCGAGAGGAAAAGCCCGATGGCCGCTCGAGGACGTTATCGGTTTCTGGACGAGACTGGTCGAGCGATATGCGCAAAACCCGAACATCCATGTCTGGCGAATCTACGACGAAATATCCGTTCATCGTGACTACGAGCAGACCTATGTGTACGCGCTCAAGAAGGCCATTTACGAAAAAGACCAGAACCATCCCATTTCCTACATCGAGCACGGCGGCCCTTCGCCGGCCACGCCACAGCTCGAATACGGGATGTATGACGTCTACCCATTCTACGGCGTCACCCTGTCCGGCCGCGATCTGAGCCGGTTCGAGAAACACATCAACCGCTGTCCTGAGCCGTATCTGAAGCAGAAGATTCGCCACATAGTCGTCTGGGCCGCGTTCAGCGGAACCTACGAGGTGAATCGGGCGGAAGTGAGGGCGCAGGTCTACCACAGCCTGGTCAACGGCTTCAACGGCATCTCCTTTTATTACGCTCCGATTCGAATGCCGGCCTGGTCTCACTGGGAGAAATCCGATCCACTGGCGAAAAAGTTTCGGGTTGCCTCGCTGAGGGATTACGGCCTCAGCAGCAGCTTCGAATATGAAACTGAAATGCTCAAGGAAGTCTCGGACCTCGGGCGGAAGCTGATTCCTCTCGGCCACCTGTTCCTCCAGGGAATCTACCAGCCGGACTCGGGCATCCCGGTGGAGAGTGAAACCTGCGGGATTGAACGCTCCGGTGAACATCCCGAATTTGGATACTGGCAAGTCGAAGCAAAGCCGCTGCCCGCTCTCGGTCTCGGCCGATGGAAGCTGGGCACGAGTGACCTGCTCGTGGTCTACAACCGTGACCTGAAAAACCGCCGTTCAGGTGTGCTCGATCTTCGTGCGTCTATCAGAGACCGGCAGACGTTCGACCTGTTCCAGATGAAAGAGGAAACCGTCGACGATGGCCGCCTGAAAGCAACGCTTGATCCGGGAGACAGCGTCCTGTTCCTGCTCGCCTCCAGGGAGGACTTCGCGAAACACCGGCGGCTCATAGAAAAAGCAAGGTACGAGCTCGAGAGCAAGAAGCTGCGAATTCGTACGGACATGGCCAGGGGCTCCGGGCTCTTGGAACTCGTAAGCGTTGACGAAGCTTTGACTGAATCGAAGAAACTCCACGAGCAAGAGAGATATTCGGAGGCCAATGAACGGCTTCAGGCGAGCAAGAAACTGCTCGCAAAGTCAAAAGATTCCAATCAGGACTTCATTGCGATTGAGCGCTCCATTCGTGCTGCAAACGACCTGCTCTGGCAGATCGATCTGTGGACTAAGCGTCGAATGCCTTACCTCCAGCAAGACGAAGTTGATATGGGCTCATGGAAATACAGTCCTCCCATCGGCACCGGTCGGCCGCGGCTCGAGGCCATCCTTTCCAAAGTACGAGCCGCCGGGCCCAGGTACTTTCCACTTGCAATCAGTTTCGAAAAGGGCACGCATAAGAATCCGGATGTTTTCACCGATTACGTGAAGGAGCTGAAGAACATTCTAGAGGAGCTGCGGTCTTACAGACCTCGTGTCGGACCCTCTCAACGAGTGGGTTTCCTGACACTGAACGGTCAGTACGACCGGGATGCATGGACCTTTCTCCAACTCACGACTCCCAATTGCCGACTCATCAAGCTGGGCAAAAGCGGCCGCTTGAAAGATTTCGGCGGAAAAAACCTGAAGTCATCCGACCTCGACCTCATCTGGTGGCATTACGTCGAGCCGATTGGGAATGCCTGGCTGGATGAAGGAAGGAAAATCAGGGCGCCTTCGAAGATAGTCAATGAAACGGCGCTGGGATCCATGAAGGAGTTCCTCGGCGAAGGAAAAGGGCTTCTCCTGTCCGGGCTCGCGGTGCCGCTCGTTTGCCGCCTCGGAATTGAGGAAGTGGAACCTAACGTGATCGAGATTGGGCAGACCGACTTTGTGAAGGACGTTTTCAAATCGGGCCTCCTTTACCAGGGCGTCGGCGTCCGCTCGGTTCTCAGCGCCAGAGAGCACCCGGTTTTCAATGGCCTGGGAGGGGAGGCATTTTTCCGACACGATTCGGCCATCGAGCCCATCAGCAGGGCCACCTGGGTTTATCCGTCAATCCCCAGGAACGGCAGTGTGCTCGGGGGACTCGTCCTCGCCATCGCTCCCCCGCCGGACAAGTACCACTACGACCTTGTCGAATTTCGGCACGGCGAGAACGGGCGGGTCATCACTTGCGGGCTTCCAAAGCTACGCTTCGACGTGAATTTCAAACGAATCGATATGGCGACGAAGCGATTCCAGAATCTGATTCGCTTCATGCACAATATTTTCGAGCATCTCGGCAATTCAAAGCGCGCCCCTTTCGTGCGGACGCCCATCGAAGGTCCCTTCCACCACACCGACTTTGCCCGGCTGGAAGATTTTCCCAATTTGAAAATCAAAGTCTCCTCCGGAGAGAACCCTGAAGCGCCTTTCGTCAAGAAGGTGTGGCCTTTCTACTATTGGCGTACCACTGACGTTCCGGCCTGGCTGGAGATCGACTTCGGCGAGACGATCGAAATCCAGAAGCTCAATCTGATGAGCCACTGGATCAGCCACACCAATTACACAATTCAGCATTTTCGCCTTCAGGTGTGGAACGAAACGAGTAAAAAGTTCGAAGACTGCCAGCCGGGGATTGAATTTCATTCCGCCGATCATCGGGCGTCTTATCACGGGATCACTTTCACCTTCGAGCCGATGAAGCTGAAAGGAGGCATCGTTCTGGACATGAAGCCAATCATCGCAAGGAAGATTCGTTTCACAGACATGCGCGGAGTGCTGTTCGTCAACCCGGACCAGAAGGGACTGGGAGTTTCAAACGTCATCGTCTACGGCAGGAGGCTGGGCGAAGCGGCGAAGTGATCATGAACCAGAATTCTCTGAGCAGCCAATCCTGTATGGCCGGAAGATTCGTTTTGGTTTACAGATGCGAATGGGTGCAGGCTATGTTCGCTTATCGGGACCAGGAAATATCGGTCCCGAAAGGGAAAAGGGCAAACCTTGCCCCGGAGCAAAATCCCGTTGCTTCAGCAGCGAAGAAGACGGACCGCCTGAAGGCAGGCAACGCATATCTGTTGAGATGGAGCGCAACACTCATGATACGGTCTACTTTCATCACATTGTTCATGATGCTCGGCGTACAGGCCGAGCCACCCTCGAAGAACTTCATTAAAAACTCAAGCTTCGAGATCCTGACCGAAGAGGGTGCGCCGGTAGGATGGAGCGCTTCGGGCGATCAAGGTGCGGTCTCGATCGATCCGGCGAACGCACAACAGGGAAGGATTGGCCTCCACCTGGCGCTGAGCGGGAAGATGGTGATGCTGGGACAGAGGAAGTATTTCTCCCTCACACCCGGCAAGCAGTACACCTTCTCAGCGTGGGTGAAGACGAAAGGCCTGGAGCCTCCGGCCAACTTCCAGCTTCAGATCATTAACCTTGGCTGGAGCTTCAGCTATCAGACACGGCTGCCGATCCGAGAGACGAACTCTGACTGGAAGCGGTACAGCAAGACGTTCGTCTGTCCGCCCGCCGGCGCATTCAAATACAAGGGACAGGACAACGTCCTTTACAAAGCGGTCATCCACGCCAAAGGTGTGAAGGGCGCAGCCACCATTGACGCCCTCCAACTTGAGGAAGGCACGAGCGCTACCGACTACGTTGCGCAGGAGGGAACGAGCACGCCAAGCGGGGATCCCGTGTACGACGCTATCGTTGCCAGCATGGAACGGCGGAGTCTCAAGAAATCCAATTGGTTTCAGATCAAGGATCCGCTGTTTGAGGAATTGCTCACCGACGTGCCCGGCCCGAACCGTGTGCTCTATTACGGTTACCAGGACTTGATGACAGACGGAATCCATCGGCCATACGCTAAGAAGTTCGGACACCGAGACGTCCTCCACGAGCAAAGCGAGGAACTGCGTTCCAATCCTCTTATTCCTATGACCAACGGCTGGCCGAGGGGCGGGGTGCTCAGTTACCCGACCATGCGCATGATTCTCCGGCCGGACGTCAAGGGGGTCGCTCCCGCGGTGTTCAACGGCAACCCGTGGATCATGGACCCGAAATGGCAGGAAGCGTACCTTCAATCTGCGATCCGGCTGGCGGAGCAGTCCACCGACCACCGTCCGGGCAATGCCTGGGGCAACACGTGGGGATTGTGGGCAGGTGACGAGGTCTTCGAGAGCGGTGGAATCAAGGTCGTGCCTCTCGACAAACGTTACTACGCGGTTCACGCCATTGACCGGGAGGTCAAGGAGAGATTCGGCTTTGGCAAGTTTGGGATGCCCGAATCAGCGGACGATGCCAATCCGTTCAGACGAATCGCGTTCCGGCGTTGGGTCAACGCCAAGCTGACAGAGACCTACAGAAAGACCCATGCCCTGGTTAAGAAAATTAACCCCAAACTCGTGATGCTTGGACCCGACCCCAGCGGCATGGTGCCCCCGGTGGACCTTGAGGCAATGACGCCATATTTCGATCTTGTGTCCAACCAGTCGTGGTACGACCCAAGCTCCTTCACGCATCAACTGGCCACCGGTGCAGACACGAAGGCCATGGCCGATCTATCTGTCTGCCCGGTATGGGCCCTGGTGCAGCACTTTGCGGCCAAGGAGCCGGAGGCGATGCGGGAGCAGTTCAGCCAGGTTTACCGCAACGGCGGAGAGGGCCTCGTACTGTTGGGCGTCGAATGGTACGACCGCGAGTTGGAGCATCCAAAGTACATCAACCCGGCCAAGTGGCGCGCACTCCTGGAGATCGCCAATACGGTCACGAAGATGAATAAGGTCCGACTCCCCAAACCGGACACCGCAGTGCTCTACGCATCGGACACGTACCTTACTTTTGACAGTCCGAAAATGGCCAACTCAGAACATCCTCAGGTATACGCGGCCTACGCGACTCTCGGCCCTTCCATCGGCAGTTGGTTCAGTTTCGTGAGCGACCGTCAGATCGTGCGCGGATCGAGGAAGCTGAGCGACTACAAGGCGCTCTACATTCCCCTGGCCACTTACCAGCGCAGCGCCGTGGTGGACAAGATCAAGCAATACGCACGTGATGGTGGTACTGTCGTCTGCACGGACCCCACGGCGTTCAGTTGGGACATCAACGGAGAGAGTATTTCGCAAAAGTGGGTAGGCGTGACTGGTGTCGAGATGGGGCAGGCCCGCGCAAAAAGTGAGATCGCGACGACGGAGATCACCGAACACTTGAGAACGCCAAAGCTCTCCCTTCGTTTCTCTCGACCGGGCGTGACGCTCGCACCGATTGGAGCTTTCGTTGCGAAGTTGGCGGAGTTCGCCGATGGCTCACCCGCGGCCACGATACGGCCCTTTGGTAAGGGTTACGTCATCGTCTTTGCGTCCGACCCATTCGCATCAGTGGACAAGAACGCATCCTTCATTCGACTATTCGAGAGCATCCAGAAGTTCGCCGGTGCGCGCGTCGGCCTGGATATCTGGCGCTTCAAGCTACCCCCCTTCAAAACAGTGAGTGTCGCCGATGCAGATGCCAATCTGTGCCTCACGGGTAATTACGTGATTCGCGATGCCCGTGGCATCAGACCTGGCCACAAACTCATGACTGGCGGGACGTACACCTACGATCGCTTCCCGACCGGAATTCAGGACGCAGCCAAGTCCGGCGATCTGGCGTTTGCAGACGGACACTTGACCAACCGTTGGAAGGCATACGCCGGCCGTAAGCTTGGCGGAACGAGGCACCCACCTTCACCAGAAAAGTGGATCGTCAGTTGGGCCGACAAGGAGCCCGTCGAGTTGGTCTTCGATCTGAAGAAGTCGCATGCCATTGACCGTATGACGGTGTTCTATTCCGGCGAACTGCCAGAGATGACCGTCTATGGCAGCATCGACCTGAAGGCGTGGGATCAGATCGGCTCCCATCCTGCGCAGCCCTCAACCGCAGATATCATCGACGTCACCGTCTTGCTCCGCGGACGGCATCGGCACATGAAGGTCTCTCTCGGAGAGCGTAAAGGGGGCCGTCCAATGGAACTGGTAGAAATCGAGCTGTGGGGGAGCCCATAGGCGAAAGCGCGTCGCGTAGCACTTGCAGCCTACCTCGTGAAACACCGGGCCTGACCAGTTCTCGGTCTGGACTGCATTGATGGCGTCCTGCCCTCTAATCTCCGGACAGATCTGGCAGGACAGCGAAGATCCAGAAGGCCTCACGCCGGGCGGGAGGGCTGAATGCACGGTTCTTAAGGGGCCGCTGCTTACCTCCTCGGAGCCCCGCCGGGCGGGGGAGGCGGAGCCATCGGTGGCAGGGGGCCGTGGATCTTCGGCGCCCGTATGAAATCGACCTTGATTTCCACCTTCTCCCTGGGGGCCTTGGTGATTGACACGAACTGGTACGGCCGACTCGACTGCATCGCCGCGCCGGTAATCGCCCCCTGGTGTTCCTTGCACTCGACCACGGCCCCGTCCCCCTCCCGCACGACCTTACAGACTTCGATGCGGTGGGTCGGGCGCTCACTCGACCGGCCGACAACAAACACGACGACCTCCTTCGAGAAGTCCACTTGGGGGAGCGACTTCAGCATCGCCTTCTTTCGGGTCTCCTCACTTCCGAGCATCTCTGCGCCAAGCGAACTCCATTGGACCCAGAAGCTCTGAAACTCCGACGGCTTTGTCAGAACCCGGGTCTTCGCTGCCCGAAACAACTTCGTGGTCGGGCCGGTCATGTTGATAAAGCACTTCCCCCTCTTCAGCAGGCGGAACCCGGCGTCACTTGGGGCCGGTTCTCCATGAACAAGAGAGAAGACGAGGAACGCTGCGGCGAAAGCGTGAATGGTGCGATTCATGTGAATCTCCTGGGAACGCAACAGATTTGTGACGGGGCGGGCACGCTTTCGTAGGATGTTTCGTAGGATGGGCGTCCCGCCCGTCTGAGACCGTATCCTCCAGAGACGGCCGAGACGGCCGAGACGGCCGAGACGGCCATCCTACGCCCTTAACTCCGCGCCATTCCATCCAACGTTGCCAATGCAGAATCCTTTAAAACACCTTCGTCTTGGACTACCGGCGCCATTCGGGGCGGTGGGACGTTTGTGTTTCAGAATTCAACGCTGAACACCTACAGCAGCCTTCGCCGCAACCAAAAAGAACTGCTGATTATCTGAAACCATTTCAGAAATCCGAATAAAGAATGATGATTGCTGATTGCTGATTTCTGAAGTCAAGCATTCGTTTAAGCAGCACATTTCTGACTTCGAAAATCAGAAATGAAAAATCATCATTCTTTATTCAATTCCTGAGCAGGCTGCAAGTGTTGGTGCGGCTGAATGTTGAATCATGGATTTTGAGTCACTTTCAAAGATCTCTTGCCAAAAAAACAAAACTTCAACGTTTAACCTGTTTACAGTATGGAGAGGACATCTGTTCTCTGCTACTGCATCGTTGTCCACGGGACCCGCACGCCGAGCTTGCCAGTTGGGCGCGGGTCGGAGAGGATGAATTTCACGAGGCCTCACACAACTACCATGAAAACCGAGATACACGAAGTCCATCTTGATGGCTTGAAGCTGACGTTTCAGAAACCACGCGTCATTGCCGAGACGAACCACGGCTATTGCTGGTATCCCAACCTGCACAAGTTTTCGACCGGCGAGCTGATGCTGAATCATTCGCTGAATCCGGACTCCAACGAAAATCTTCATAACTCCCAGGCGGTCTATATTTCCGATGACGGCGGCGAAAACTTCGATTTCGCTTACGACGTGAACGGCTTTCACAACGGAGGGGGCGAAGTGAGAATCAGTCTGGACGACGGGCGCATCGTCGGCGTATCTACATTTCTCAAACCGGCCCCGCCCGGCCAGGCGCGCAGCTTCGCTGCTCACTACTGGTGCTACGAGAACGGTGGACGGCGGTACAGCGTCGAGCCGTGGGGAGCGAAGGTCACGGGTCTTCCAAGAGACGTCGTGATGTGGAATAAACCGAGCCGGACCTGGTGGGCCAGCATAAACTGGTTCAGCGATATCGTTGTGCTCGACGACGGACGATTCATCACCACTCTTTCCCTGCGCTTCACCGGCGATTCACTTGAATCAACCGTTGCCCTCGCCTCGGACGACCAGGGCCGCAACTGGGAATACCTTTCGACCATCGCAGGGGCCGATGACCTGCCGGACTCCAGCGAAGGCTTCGACGAGCCATGCCTCATCCGTCTGGAAGACGGTGACCTGATGTGCATCAGCCGCGTGGGCGACGAAAACAAAGAGAAACTTGCGCGGGCTTACAGCAGCGATGGCGGTCAGACCTGGTCGCAACTTGATCGCCTTCCGGCCTACAGCGTAGCCCCGGACATTCTTCGCCTTCAGAACGGTGTGCTTGCTCTGTCCACCGGCCGGCCGGGCGTGTTCCTCTGGCTTTCTACAGATGCCAGAGGGCGGAACTGGCAGATGTTTGACGTGATGGGATTCCACAATTCCGTTCTTGATGAGCAATCCCACTTCGACACGCTCCAGACCACCGCTTACACCGCCAAGATCGAGAACGAGCCTAATCGAGTTTTCATGATTTACGATCGGAAGCCCTACAAGGGGAATCCGGTCACACCCGATTCGGGCAAGGTCATGCAAATCTATCTGTTGGAGGTCGAGGTGGAGCTTCAATAGGACGGCTTGCAGACCAGCTCCAGTCGCGCTGACACACGGGCGCCCGGCAATCATCCTTCCAGTCGCGAGCCACGGAGGTTATCGTTGAAAATCACGAATCACGCGGGATGCCGCCCGACGCGTTTGGGACATCGGTACTCATTATTCATCCTGTTTCTGATTACGAGCAAGACCATGAGTACATCTGTTGCAGAGGAGAAGCCCAAAGTCGTTACGCCCGAAGATGCGAAGATTATCTTCAGCGAGATGCTGCCGCATGAGCTGATGAAGCGCATCAAAGAAAAGCCCATTGCGGTCATTCCCATTGGCGCCATCGAATACCACGGCCCGCAATGTGCCAGCCACGTGGACATATCACAGTCCGAGATTCCCTGTTGGAAGGCCGTCAGGAGCTTCGGCGGCGTTTGTGTGAATTCCGTCTACTGGGGCGGACGGGCCGGGCATGCCCTTTTTCCCGGCTCACTGCTGGTAAGAAGCTCTGTCGTCCGCGATCTTCTGATCGACATTATTGAAAACCTTCGACGGCACGGCTTCCGGGCAGTGCTTGGCGTCACTGGCCATATGGCCGGCGGGCACGTCGAAGCACTCAATGAAGTGATAGAGAAGTACAAGGACGACCCTCATATGGAGGTGGCCATTCATCCAATGGGAAAGCTCGTCACAAAGCACAAACTGATGAAGAAATACAATATTGGACGCGGCGCCTGGGATCACGGCGGCGCCAACGAAACCAGTAACATCATGGCATCCGCGGCGCACCGGGCCGACCTCAGTCGGCTGCCTGCCGCACAAGAAGACCTCCCTTTTGTCGGTCTGGAAGGGGCTGATCCACACTTGGCGACTGCCGAGTACGGTCGGCGGGTTCTCGACGCAGCGGCTGAAGCTATAGGAATCGAAATGGCAGAGGTTTTGAAAAAAGGAATGAGCAAACCTTTGCCAGAAAGGAGACCCGCATCGATTACCGTCCGATTCGTCAGCGAGCATGCGCGACGGCGCTATGTTCGCGGTGACAAGAAGAACATCTTACTGCTCATCCATAACGGAATTGAGAAGAAGATCCCGCTGAACCAGGAAAAGACCGTCTACACTGTCGACGGGTTGTGGAACGGGCACTGGGGAATTCTGACCTGGAGCTTGTCGGAGATCGGCGGACACATGCATGGCTTGGGCGGTTTATACAAAGAGGTAGAACTCGATCCTGGCAAGAATGAGTTGGAGTTCTGACGCCATGCATCGCCCTGGGTCTGACGGGCACGCTTCCCGGGCTACCATTCGGAGGTCGATCATGCAGATGGGTGGATGGGGCAACCATGTGGCCTACCTTTCCTTCAGGTAAAAGTACGGCTTCTGATGCCACGGCATCGTGCGGCCCCTCGCAATCACCATCAGTTCATACCAATCATCACGCTCCAGTTGGATGTCTGCGGCACCAGCGGCTTCCTCGATATGTTCGGCGTTTGCGGTTCCGACCAGCGGAATGACTCCGCCAGGCAGACTCATCAGCCATGCCAGCGATAATGGAGCGAGGGACACACCATAGGCATCTGCAAAACCCCTGACTTGCTCGATGATCCCCTGTTCACGTTGCTGAAGCCAATCCCCGTGCTCGTACTGTTTTGCTCCCGCGAGAGCGCCCCGGTGCAAGGGGCTCCAACAAAGAGTGGACATCTTCTTCTCAAGACAGACGGCCTGCAGACCTGTTTCAAGTGGCTCGATGTGGATGAGGCTGAATTGGGTCTGCAGAGATTCCAGCTTCGTGAAGTTCGCGAGGGACCGGATCTCGTCGGGAGAATAGTTGCTGATTCCTGCGTGCCGGATCTTCCCTTCCTGTTTCAGTTCATCGAGCGCTTTAGCCGTCTCATCAGGATGGGTCAGATGATCGATTCGGTGAGGCTGGTAAAGATCGAGGTAGTCCATCTGGAGACGTTCAAGAGATTGTTCGCACGACCGCTTGATGTACTCGGCTGAGAGATCGTATGCCTTGTAGTCGTAGCCCGGCTCCATGCCCTGGAAGACAATTCCGCACTTTGATGCAATGAAAACATCCTCTCGTGACACGCCGGAACTGCGCAGCGCTTCGCCGAGTATCATCTCCGAATCACCCCGGCCATAGACATCCGCGGTGTCCAGCAAGTTGATGCCCAATTCAAGGGCCCGATGCACGGCCAGGATGCCCTCTTCTTTCCTTTCGGGTGTGAGGCTCATTGCCCCATATGCGATGGCTGATACCTGCCTGCCAGTTGATCCAAATTCGACGAGTCTCATTCCGTTTCCCTCTCTTTTAAGAATGCGCGGCGCGTTCATGAATGAGGTACCTGTCACTCGACGATATCGAGCACAGTCCATCATCCACATAGGTTCACGTCTTCTGAGCTCTTAAGCAAATGCCCTGGCAATGTCGCGAGTCAGTTGAGTCGTTTCGACTGCGCTGGCAATCTTGTCAGGGCTGTGAGCGTGGTGATGTCTTGTGGACAACCCACCACGTTCCACAGACGCTTGAGCCCGCCATAACTGGCCAAGGCTTCCCGCGTGTCTCCTTTGCAGCATTCAGCGAATGCGTCAATCTTCGGCCGACTCTACCCAACTGACCCTTCAGGCTGTCACTATGACCAACTTCGACACTGCCAAGATGATTTTTGATGTGAAGACACCGATGCGTGATGGTGTGCTTCTTTCTTCGGATGTTTACCTGCCGAACGACGAGGGACCTTTTCCCGCCGTGCTGATTCGTACGCCTTACGACAATAACGGGGCGCCGAACATCGAGAAAGGCCGGCGTCTTGCGCAGCAGGGATATGCTTGCGTGATCCAGGATGTGCGGGGGCGATTCGATTCGGGGGGTACCTACTACCCTTTCAAGAATGAAGACCTTGACGGCTTCGACGCGCAGGAATGGATGGGCGAGCAGCCCTGGTGCAATGGAAAAATCGGAATGTCGGGAGGGTCCTACGTGGGTCTGACCCAGTGGGCATCCTCGTGGCACGGCAGCCAATATCTCAAGTGCATGGCGCCTCGCGTCGCACCCAGCGATTACTGGGATTCACCGAATTACGTCGGCGGGGCAATGGGGATTGGGGTCATGATGACCTGGGGCTGGAGAACGAACGCCCACACCGCTCAGAGCATCGAATACTACAATTGGAATCATCTTTTCCGGACTTTGCCGCTTGCGGATGCGGATAAGGCAGCGGGTAGAGATCTGGAATTCTGGGAAGACTGGATTCAGAACGACAGTTACGGCGACTACTGGCAGAGAATGAGCAACGAGGACAAGTGGGGCCAGATCAAAGCGCCCGCGCTGAACCTCGGCGGGTGGTATGACCTTTACGCGAAGGCGACGTTCGTAAACTTCAACGGGCTGCGGCACCACGGCGGCAGCGAAGAGGCAAAGCAATCCAAACTCGTGGTTGGCCCGTGGCCCCATCAACTCAGTGTGTCTACTCAGACAGGCGACGTGGACTTTGGTGAGGCCTCTCTGATGGATTTGGAGGCGCTGGAGCTTCGGTGGTTCGACTACTGGCTGAAAGGCGAAGACAACGGCATTGTGGACGAGGCGCCGTTGCGGCTTTTCATCATGGGTACAAACGAGTGGCGGGATGAATGGGAATGGCCCCTTGCCAGGACGGACTGGCAGAAGTGGCATCTCCACTCCGACGGCCATGCCAACAGCCTGATCGGGGACGGGGCTCTCTGCACCACGCCTCCCGGTGAGGAACAACCGGACCAATTCACGTACGACCCGGACAATCCAGTAGTCACTGTGGGCGGCGCCAACTGCTGCTCTCCTCACATTGTGCCGTGGGGGCCGCTCGATCAGGGTCCGGTCGAGATGCGTTCGGACGTGTTGTGTTACACGAGTGCCCCAATGGAGGAAGACCTGGAAGTCACCGGACCCATCAAGCTTGTACTGTTCGCGGCCACAGACGGGCGTGACACTGATTGGACGGGCAAGCTCGTCGATGTCTATCCCGATGGTTACGCAATGAATCTCACCGACAGTATTCTCCGTGCGCGTTTCCGCGAAGACATTAGAAATCCGAGCCTTCTTGAGCCGGGCAAAGTCTACGAGTACGAAATCGATCTTTGGGTAGTAGGAAATGTGTTTCGGAAAGGTCACCGCGTCCGCCTGGAAGTCTCATCCAGCAACTTCCCCAGATTCGACCGAAATCCTAATACCGGCAACCCCTTTGGCCGAGACGCAGAATTGCGGATCGCTCAACAGCAGGTTCATCACTCGACGACGTATCCTTCGCACTTGCTGTTGCCTGTGATACCGAAATGAGTTTCCTGTCGGGCGAGGTTTCAGGGGTCAGCACCGATCGGAACGTTGACAGCTTTGGCTGGCAAGGAAGGAAGTTCTGAGTCTTTAGATGTGAGTTTATGATTCGGCACCAAAAGAATGTGAATTTCTCCTGTCGGCACTGGAGGAGTTGGAGTAACGCCTTTAGGCGGGATCTTTGAGCGGATGGCGAGCCCAGTCCCGGCTAAAGCCGTTGCTCCGACAACCCGGGAGGCTCCACGTCTGCTCTCAGAGAACCACTCTGATCGCGAATCGTGGACTCCCATTCATCATCGTGCGCTCTCATTCGGCCTCCTCGTAGTCAGTCGCGAAGCGTTCCTTCGTTTTCAAGTTACCGAGCCTCACCTCGCCAGCGGATTCGTGATTGATGATCGCGTGGAATGTCTTGCCGTCCTTGAGGGTAATCTTCACTCCAACCGCGTCCGCGTCTTTGCCACCGGCCCCCTTCACCGGCAACTGTTCGATTGACTTCGTCTGCTTCGAGGCCACTGCGATGAAGTGGGTTTTCGTGATGCCCTTGCGTCTCACCATCAATGTCGGTGACTTCATCCACTGAAAGGCATAGAGTCGGGTTGCGGGCGCACCGGCCATAGTCAGCCGGCCGTCTTTGGTCTGCCACATTCCGTTGGTCTCACTGAACTGGTGGCTCTTGACCTCCGCGCCGTAATAGATGCGTTGCGAGAATTTCCCTGGCTTGTCGGTGAAGGAGCCTTTTCGGTTCTCGACCGGCAGTGCCGGCGCGGAGTTCATGTTTCGCACAAGCCAGTCTACTGTTCGCGGTTTCGTGGTCTGCACGCGGTCAACAATCAACACATGCTCGTCGATGAGTGCAAGGGTCCGGGTGGTGTTCCAGTCCGCGAAGTTTCTCGGACTGGTCGCCTGGATGAACTGCACGGGCCCCATCACGTCGTAGCCGACGGCTTCGCTTATGGAATGTTTGTAGAGCTCGTCGAAGATGATGACACTGTTTCCGAAGAGGGAACGGTCTCCCTGGCTCTGCACGACGCCACCCATGTCCAGGCCCTTACCACGAATCTGCAGGGCCCCGTAAGCGGGACATCCTCGGAAGGCGAGGCGGCCCCAGTTCATGATGACCTCCAGCCCCTTCCATCTGAGCCACGAAGTGCCGCCCTTCATGTGTTCGCCGTCGGTCTGTGGTTGCTTCTTTAACTCCTCAAGAAACTGCTGGCCTGCGAATCGATGCTCGTCGATGTAGGCGGTGACGTGGGGATACAGGTAAGACTTTTTGAAAGCTTCCGCGCTTCGGCTGTGCAGGATGGTGTGCATCCGCTTGCCATAGATTTCGATGCCGACTCCGTGGAGCAGCTCGGCCGTCCAGAGCAGGGGATTCACCGCGTAAGTGTGATGCTCGGTCTCGCTCCGCAGAAGCCCGTCCTCGCC
>Ga0066833_10000071_pt1 | contig 33442 bp, 26 predicted proteins | sample ETNtaG_13_FD_66728 | JGI IMG/M metagenome (GOLD analysis project Ga0066833, IMG submission 66728) | Marine microbial and viral communities from oxygen minimum zone, Eastern Pacific Ocean - ETNP201306PF47B | ecosystem: Environmental > Aquatic > Marine > Oceanic | place: Pacific Ocean: Eastern...
CCTCTTCGGTGCGCATGAAATCGTCCGAAAACCGGATCGGTTCGAGCGGCTGCACTCGCGAGCGAAGCACTTTGATGTTCGTTTCGTTCTGCCCGAAGAGCGCCGCGCCCCCGCGAAGAGCTCTGTCGTAGGCTCGAAGGTACATCCGATGGTTCACGATGACCGATACGGCACCCGGCTGGACGCGAAGGGTGAGCTGGTGTTGTCCGGGCTTCCCGAGATCCGGGAGCTCGGCTTGCGCCAGAGTCTTCTGCTTCCCTTGCATGGATCGGGTGAGCTGTGCCTGTTGCCCTTCCCAAAGCAATCGATAGAGACCGGCTTCCGACTGACACAGGAGAATGTCCACCGACCGCGCGCCTTTGCCAGCTTCGAGCGTCAGGTCCCAGTTGATGCTTTCCGGAGCAGACTTCTGCACTACCAGGTAACGTTGGCTGCCGATTGAGACAGATTCCGGATCGGCCGCAGACGTCACGCTTCCAAGCCACGACGCCACCACGCACAGGCCCCAGAGGGGCAGTCTTTTGGATGCCATTCGAAAGAGTTTTTTATGCGCAAGTAGAGGATGTGCGCATTTAACAGGAAGCCAAGAATCTGGCCAGAATGAGCCCCGGGTTTTACATGTTCTTGAGATGGCTTTGCTGCAGGAGGGCGCGGCTTATTCGTGGCTGGATGTCATCCTGAGTGAATGAATGCCAACAGCGTCCTACCAAGACCTGGAACTGCCTGCCTTGAAAGTAGCTTGCCAGTGTCCTGCATCAATCCACTCCACATGTGAATCGGCGAACAGGACGTTGCCACCAGTTTCAAAATGGTTGTCCCTGATGTCAGGTGACCGAGACAGCCCGGATTCCACGGAATCAGAAAGCAGCCAGGTGATATCCCCCGTAACGTCTGCCATGGATCGAGTCTTCAGAGTTGGCTGGGACAATTCATATCCTGCCTTGTCAAAAATGTGATAGCTGTGGTAATCGTAGCTGTGGCCGATTCCACCGGAACGACCGCCTTCAGCGTTGTCTGCCAGGTCTTCATGCTTATCCACGCGATTCCCAGTCGAGATGCATATGAAGAGTTCGAGGCTATTTGCGCACAGAGGGTATAACGCGCGAAGATCGTCCTCCTCCACATTCGCGGTCGGTGGGAATTTGCCCGACCAGTAGGTGTCGTACATATTGAAAGCCATCCCGAGTTCTCTCAGGTTGTTTTGACAGTGCTGTATTTTGGCCCTCTCTCGCACCAACTGAACTCCCGCGAAGAAGATGGTGGACATAACGCCAATGATGCTGACAGAGACGACAAGTTCAATAAATGTGAAACCAGGTGCCGAAGAAGGGTGCTTGCTGAAGGGGGACATGTGGATTTGAAGATACCCGGCTCATCTTTCCTTTGTGGGAGAAGGGAAGGAGCGACATATGTTGTGCTTCTGGTATCTGCCGGGATTGAACCAGAATGCACAGAGCTTTGTGAGCAAATGGGTATCCAAAGTCAGAGTGGGCACTATGACTTTGGGATAATCCATTATAGTAGGGGGGTTGCCCTGCAATTTTTTAGGAGAACCTCACGATTATCACGCTGATATAGCCATCTGGCGCCAGATACCGATCAGATCTTGAACCGTTCCAATAAAGGATATGGTTCAGAGGCAGTACACTTTCGGGGATGCTGACCTATATTTGGACGCTGGCCAACGCGTCTCTTACGCCCTGTCTGGGCATAGCGATGCAGCACCTGATCTGAAAGTGGCGATGCGGCCAACGTCCAACGGCCCCCGGCTTCGAGGCCTGGCCAAGAGCGGTCCGCGCCACCAATTGCCATCCAAATGTACACCATGTGGTTACTCAGCCCCCGGCCCTGAAGCGGCAGGACCTTGACTCAACTGATGTGAAACCGTAAACAGAATCATGCAACCCGGATCTGGCCTAATCCACTATAGACTGATGAAATTACAGGATTCTCACCGAAGAAGGTTGGTTTAGAGAGGAGCATGATATGGACCGATTGGCTTTGCTCACTCTCCTCTGTGCCCTCATGCCTGGGGTTGAGAGTGTCTTTGGAGAGGAAGCAGCGAGTACCTATTCCCCGTTGGTCATTCGGAAGACAGAACAGACGCCTAAGGTGGACGGCAAGCTGGATGAGTTATGCTGGCGAAAGGCGGACCAACGTGCACTTCGGCACTACGCTGGCCGCGAACTGAAGGTCGGCGGATCCGTGGCCCTCTGCTACGACAGGAAGAACTTGTACGCCGCCCTCTGGCTCAAGGAACCGATGCTGGAGAAGATCAGGTCCGCCGCCGCGCCCGATGGCCTGTGGAACGGAGAGGTGATCGAGTGGTTCATCTGCCCGAGTGAGGACGGGCTCGACTATTTCCAATTGGCCTGGAACCCGGCGGGCCGCGCGGCCGCCTATAGGTGCCGGTCCAAGGGGGCCGGCGGATCGTTTCAGTCGGACAGGACATGGCAGCCTAAGTGGAAGAGGGCGGCTGTGGTTGGCAAGAAGGGCTGGACAACTGAGGCGGTAATCCCCCTGTCCGAGATGGGACTCAAGGCGCCCAAGGACGGTGCTGTGTGGCGGATCAATCTATGCCGTCATCGCGTGGTTGAGAAGGACGGAGACAAGCCCCAATGGAGCGCGCTGTCGCCGACCGGCACGAGCGGGTTCCATTCAATTGACCGGTTCGAGGATGTTTATTTCGGAAAATATGTCGAAATCGCAGCCGCGACTCGACGGGACGGTCCGTTGAAGGCGCTCATCGGTTGCTGGAATTCCCGATTTGGGTACGGGGCGATCTTCGATCCGCATGGTCAGCTCGACCGCGCCCTGGGTAGCGATCATGTGCAGATACGCGTCAAGGCCCCACACAGCAGCGCGATGGCACACTGGCCGAAGCGCGCTCACGAGCTGTCCGCTTACCATGTGATTGTTCTGACCGACGTACCAGCCACCGCATTCAGCGTGAAGCAGCTTCAGCATCTCCGGCGGTATGTGACCGACGGCGGCACGTTGATCCTCATGGGGGCGATGGGCGGCTGGAAGCACAAGCCCGAGGACGGCTGGTATACATCGCCGCTCGGCGATCTGATGCCGCTGCAGCACACGCCGCGGACCGGCCGCGTTGAAATGCGACAGATCCAGCCAGTGGACGTGAGCCACCCGCTGCTGCGTGGTCTGCCACTGGCCGACTCAGGCCTGTGCGCCGGCACGCAGGTTACAAAGCCGACCGATAATGCAAACGTCATCGCTGTTGCCGGCGAAGGCCCGTTCATTGCCGAGAAAAAAGCAGGCAAGGGCCGCGTCATCCAGATTACCGGGCACTATGCTCACAAGGCCACCTGGGTTCCCATCTCAGACTTCAAGCGCGATTTCTTCATGTCGGCGTCCTACCCGGCTTTCTGGGACAACCTGGTTCAATACGCCACTGGTAAACCCGTTGCACATTCGGCAGCGCGCCCAACCCCCAAGACGAAAGAGGACTTCGCCGTCTCCTGCGACGTGATTCGCGACAACTACGGTTACCTGTTTGCCCCCGGGGACACGATCAGTCTCAAACCGAACATCAAGGGACGCGTGGACTACCCGTACGAAGTGGATGTGACTCTCAGGGATGCCGATGGCAAGACGACGCCCGCGGGACGGTACGCGCTCAAAGATGCCGAACACGAATTGCGCATTGAACTTCCCTATCTCGACCGAGGCCGCTACGCCGTGCGCCTGGATGTGAAGAAGAACGGCAAGCTCGTGGATTCGGCAGATGCGCCGATCGCCGTGACGCTGCCGCTCCTGGCGGAGGACGAATTCGGGTTCTCGATCATCTTTCATCACGACTACATGGGTGAGGTGGACATGAGACGAATTGTCCAAGAGCTTAAGTCCGTCGGCTTCACGGGTGTCGCCTGGGTGGGAAGCCATATCTACGGGAGTTACAACGGTAGCTACCGCATGTGGACCCGGTCGCGTAACACCGCCATCATCCAGGAAGCCGGATTGAGGACAGCGCCGGTCTGGTATGCCGGACTGCTTGATATTCACGGGGGACGCAAGAAAGCGGGGACGACCGACCGGACCTCCGGCCGCCGTGTGCCGGAGATGGCCTTTCCAGATAAAGACCACCTGCCTTACGCCCACTTCTGGCAGGCGGCGCTTCACAAACTCTACGGTCGCATGCCCTTGACGGAGAGCTATGCCGCGCACGACGAGATTGGCGGCCTGCATTTCGCCGGCGCCGACGGGGAACGCTTGAAGAAGGCTTTTGAGACGGCAACGGGTGTTCCAGCCGGTTCGCCTGACGGCACGCCAATGGGCGCCTACCAGTTCATGAAATACAAGCTCAAGGCTGTCGCCAACTACGCGTGGCTGAGTCGCTCCGTCAATGATGCTCATTCGCCTCATTTGCACCTGGACTGCATCATCAGCCCGAACTCGCTTGGCGGTCACTCATCGCCCGTCCTGGATGTGGCGGGAACGGCGTCTTCACTCGGCGCCACTTCTCCGGACGTCTACCACTATGGCGAGCAGAAGCTCTACGTGAAGTCGCTGAGCAGCATGGCGATCATCTGGTCCGCCACGGACTTCGGGCGCCTGTCCAGGCCGGGCTTTACAGGTGGCAACCTGAACAATGCATATTACATGGAGTTCCCCGAGCAGGTCTTTGCGGCCATTTCCTGCGGCACCCGGAACTTCCAGGTATTCTCGTACGGCACCACCAGCTTCGAAAAGAACGGGCGTAAGGACTCGCGCTTTGCGGAGATCGCCAGGAGGACCACCGCCGAAGCGGGCCGCATCGGGCGCACCCTCAACCACTGTGATCGTTCCCGCGCGCGTGTGGCCATGCTGTATCCCCACACGGCTCACATGTGGCTTTCCATGGGAAAAGCCTTCAACGACGACTACCTGGAGATGACCGGGAACTCCAGGCAGTACCTCGGTCTCGCCGGCGGTGTGCAGGCCCAGTACGATGTACTGCGTAAGATGTTCGGTCACGTGGACGTACTCTTCGACGAGCAGGTCCAACGCGGCGACCTGGGCAACTACGACTTATGCGTTCTCGGTTACAGCCGGCAGACGGAAGCGAGAACTCTTCGAGAACTGCGCCGCTTCGCCGAGCGCGGCGGCACGATTCTGGTCAGCAGCGACTCAGCTCGACTGGACGAGTACAACCGCCCAACTGACATCCTTACCCGGGTCCTGCCGGCGACAGTGGGCCCTGAACGGATCGTCTCCACCGACTATTCCAGCACGCGCATAACGAATCAGTCTGCGCTCTTCAGCCGCGGTAACGCTCTCGAGCCCAAACCCAAAGCCGCAGTTCTGTTCACTTTTGCGGACAAGGAACCCGCCTGCGTCAGCAACTCCCTGGGCGGTGGAGAGGCTTTCGTCCTTGGCATGCCGATCGGGGCTCTCAGGGCTGAAGTCAACAAGGCCAAGATGAAACTCCTAGCCGACGTTCTCAATCTGCGTGTCCGTCTGATTTCCAAACCGGACGACGGCGAATTCAGCGCTGTCACCTTCCTTTCCAAGCGCGGCGACAACCGGATCTTCATGATAGCCAATCACAACAAGAAAGAGGCCACCACGCGGATAACGGCTTCATCCGACGCCGATGAGGCGGAGCACATCCTTGCCGACATCGTCACCGGCGAGAAAGTGCCTTTCACCGTCATGGACGACGAGCTTTCGTTTAAGGTCACCTGTCCTGACCGCTGGGGCCGCGCCCTGGCGTTGTTGCCCGTAGAGCCGGCTTCCATTCAAGTCAGCGCCTCGGTACCCGCGGACATCGGCAGCAAACTCATGATCGTCGTCCGCATACTGGGCGCTGACGCCCAGCCCCTGCGCAGCACGCTGCCCTTCGACCTGGAGGTCAAAGATCCGTCCGGCGCCGTGCGCGACGACCTTTCCGGTGTTCGGGTGGCCGACCGCGGCGTGTATGTCTTCGCCATGGAATGGCCCGTGAACGCCAGACGGGGCGAGTGGACGGTAAGCGTCAGGGAGAGGATCAGCGGCCACTCCGACGAGGCGAGATGGCAGACACGAAGCCGTCAGTGAAGTGGTGATTCCATCATCAATGATGGCCAGGTTTCTCATGTCCCGGGCCAGCTCCGGGTTGGTGAGTCGAGCCCTGTCCTGCTGCGATTCAAGGTCCAGGAATGTCGCTTCTCGCCTGTTCGCGACCATCCGGGCAGGGGGTTAGCATTGCCTCGGTCCCAGAGGTGCGCATGTGGGCGATCTGTAGGCAGTTTCGATTTCTTTCAGATATGCAGGTCTATCGATCATGCATGAAAATTCGGAGTTAGACTCCGAACTTTCATAGAAGAACGAACCAACGAAACCTGTTGCAACCTTACTTAAGCCCAGGGCGTTTCCACACCCACCTTCTCCGCAATCGTGGTCAACGCGTTCTGATGCTCTGTCCCGACCGGGATGCCGATTCTTCGCCATTCCTGTTCGTATTCGTGCTCCATGTTACCCGGCAGGAGGGCTCGGTCCTGCCCGGCCATGGGCAGGCATTGGTGCGCGGACTCAGTATAGGCATCCATTTCGCGAAGGAAGACGTCCATGGGTAGAAAACTTTCGATATCGATGGCCAATATGAATGAGCCCTGGTTTGAGGCCGGCCATTTGATGGCGTCATTGTGGTAAAGGTCGCTGACGCCGGACAGGATTTTTGCCAGGGCCGCACAGGTGGCGCCGAGGCCGAGAGTCTTAAAGAAGGCGACCGGGTAGGTCTTTTTCAGTTCGTCCTCTGCGGGGAGCATGTTGATGGACATGTCGATCAACAGTGGTGGCTGATCTCTGTGAGGAAAGCCAAAACTCATCGGGCTGCCCCCGCCGACATTAGTGACCTCCCAGATGGCAGGCTCGATCTTGAAATAGTGCGACGAAACAGAAAATCCGGCGCAGCCTTCTTTGATGATCATGTGGGTGTACTTCCCCGCGCTGCCGAAATGATGGTGATTGCGCGTGGTGACCGCGCCGAGCCCGAACTCCTTCGCCTTGGCAATGGCCATTTCCGTTCCCATATGACAGGGCATGTGGCCGAGCCCTCCGTCGCCATCAATGACCACAGTGGTGGGCCGCTCCTGGACTATCTTCAACTCGGGCGTGGGATTCATATTGCCATTGAGGACATGCGTTGCATACGTGCGTGTCTGCCGCGTGCCGTGGCTGAACACGCCGCGCAGGTCGGTATGGACGAGGAGGTCAGTGATGACGGTGGCGTCTTCATCGGACATGCCAACTTTGAGGTAAATCTCTCTGGTGAGTTTCGTGAGGTCTTCGACGGAAACGCGAGTGAATTCTTTGGGAAGGGCTTTCATGGATGCGTAATCAGTAAAGAGTAATGAGAAAGTGTGAACCGCTAATGCCATCAAGACCGATGGCTGAGGATGGGTCTGGCTATCTATTCATTGTGGTGGATGAAGGCAAGTCAGAACCGGCGGGCGGTTATAGACCTCACCTGGGCGCGCCGGCACCCTGCCGGCAAAAGAGCGCTGGAAGCGCTCGGGCAGAGCGCTGCGCACTCCGAAGATGCCGGCAAGGTGCCGGCGCGCCCAGGCGAGAAACTCGACGGTTTGAGGCGAAGCTTCGCTAAACACTGAAACCTGAACACTCTGTTTCAAACTCTTTCGGCCAGATGGTGTGCGATGGCTTCGTGAATATGCACCGCTGTCTCTACCTGCTCGACTTCGACGAACTCATCCGCGGAGTGTGCCTGCAGAATGTTGCCGGGGCCGAAAACGATGGTCGGGATACCTGCGGCGACCATCTTCCCTGCGTCTGCGCCGTAGGGCACTCCGAGGATTTCAGTGCTGCCCGTCACACTCTCGCAGGCACTTCTGGCGGCCTGGACAATGGTGGAATCGGGCGAGACTTCCATTCCGCCGAACATGTTGAAGCCTTCGTCATGTTTCACTTCGAAATCGATGTCCGGATGATTGGCGAGGTATTCGATGATCTCGGACCGGGCCTCTTCGGGTGCCTCGCCGGGAAGAGTGCGGCGGTCCAGCTCAATGGTGGCCCAGTCCGGGACGGTATTGACGGTCTGGCCGCCTTCTATGCGGCCCACGCTGACGGTTGGCCCGCCGACCATGGGGTGGCCTTCTCTCGGGCGCATTTCTTTCGCGTGGTATTCCTCGAGGGCGTTGGCGACTTTTGCCATGCGATAGATCGCGTTAATCCCATCGTCGCACTTTGAACTGTGCGTACTCAGACCTTCCGTCCGGATACGCCATCGGGCCGCGCCCTTGTGAACGATGACCAGTTTCAATTCGGTCGGCTCGCCACACACCGCGAAATCGGCAGTCACGCCATTCTCAACAGCGTGGCTGATCCCGGAAAACTGGAATTCCTCATCCATGGCCCCGACGAACATCAGGTTGAGTCGCGGCCGATCTCTGCTTACGACCAGACGATTGATGGCCCACAGCATGGATGCCATGGATGCCTTGGTATCGCAGGAGCCCCGGCCGTACATGAGGCCGTCCTTGATCACTGGGTCGAACGGATCGATCGTCATCCCTTCGACCAGCACTGTATCCATGTGCGCCTCATACATGAGCCAGGGCGCATCCCCGTGGAATTCAAAACGTGCGATGACGTTTGGCCGATCTGGTTTCACTTCCTGTCGTTCGATGTCTGCACCGAGCTTCCGCAAAAAAGCATCGATGTAATCGGCCAAGGCAGCTTCGGTATAATCGGGGCCGGTGAGATCGCGCCCCATTGGATTAGTGCTGCGAATGGAAACGAGATCCTGGAGTAGAGTGATTACGGACATAGGTGTGGGGAGGAGGTAAAAGGATGGCTGGAAAAAATGCAGAAGTTCAGAGCCCGTAAATGCGGCTGAGGATGCTCCTGAGATTCGTCTCGAATTCCTGCGGCTTGATAGGTTTGGAGAGGTATGCATCCGCGCCGAGATCCATCCCCACCTGCTGGCTCTGCTGGGGTGATTGGGAGGTCATCACGACGACCGGGATGGAGGCCGTCGTCAGGTCCTCACGCAGGCGCTGCAGGAACTGGAATCCATCCATGGTTGGCATGTGGAGATCAAGGAGGATCAGATGCGGGGCCCGTTCCTTGACTTTTGTAAGGCCTTCGAGCCCATTCTCGGCGAAATCTACTTCGGTATTGATCTTCAGGCGCCTCAGAAAACGGTGAATGAGCTTCCTCACCATGGCCTCGTCTTCGATGATGAGCACCCGGACGCGGCCGTCGGGAATGGTGGTTTCCCCAAGCTCATCCGGCCCCGTGGGCCTGGGCCGGTTGGGATGTTCAGGTGATTGAGGCCCTTCGGGCAGTTCATCGCTTTTGCAGTCCCCCTTCATGGACTTATCCAGAGTCGCCGGCAGGCCATACTGTTCTTCCACAACCCGAAGAATGTCACTGCGGCTTGAGATGACAGCTTTGACGGAGAGCCCTTTCTCGGACTCGATCTTATGGATGGGCTTGAAATCGAGCGGGTTGTGCATCGCCAGGGTGAGCTGCTTCCTTTCGATTCGCAATGGCACACATAAGTGACGACGTGCGAGATCCTCTTCTACGTAATTGAAGAGCTCAGACTCTATGCTGAGATTGGTGAGCCTCATGTAAGGCAGGTGGTAGTGGTCAGCAAGCCCTTCGGCAATGTCCTCTTCCGTGATCGTGCCCGTACCCAGAAAGGTATCGAGGAGGCATTCGCCCTCTTTGCGCTTTTTTGCGAGCTTCTTGATTTGAAACTTTGTGAGGATGCCCGCTTCGACCAACGCCACGATCAGTTGGGATTCGAGTGGGTTGGAATCCCAGACAGACATCAACCCGGGATCGTTGATGATTTCTTCCGCCTGTCTGTGGGATTCCTTACTGCTGGCCACGGTAATTCCTCAATCAGTCTGAGCTTCCGAAGGCCTCTTGAATCTATGCTAAGCAGAATACGACGCAACATTCGCACAGTTGCCCTCGATGAGGCTGCGCCCGAGAGCGTGCAGTGGGCCGATCACTTCAACAACGTGATCGGGTTCGTCGGGGTAGAACCTTTGTATACCCGGAAGTGCAACTGTGGTTGGCGGGTGCGCCCGCTGTTGCCGGAGCGGGCTATCACCTGGCCCTGTTTTACCTGTTGGCCGGTTCTCACTCTTGATTCGTAAAGATTGCCATACAGGGTGTAAAGACCACCCGTGTGCTGCAGGACGATTACTTTCCCCAGTCCCAGCAGATCGTCATCCTGATAAGCCACTGACCCGCTCTGCGCAGCCCAGACGGGGCCGGCGAAAGGGGCGGCGATATGAATGCCATTGCTGCGGGCGAAGAAGTCCTGCTGGCGGAACCGCACGTTCACCTTGCCTTTGACGGGCCAGATCAGACCGGCACCCACCGGTCCGGTATAGGCTGCGAGCACCGGCAGAGCTGGCGTCTTCACAACCACCGGAATTGACGTACGGACGACTCGGGTTGCGCCCGGTATGAACAGCCGACGTCCCGGCTTAAGCTGATTCCCCTGCAGCCCATTGACCTTTCGAATCGCGTCCTGAAGTTTTCCATAGCCCTGGCAGATCGATCTCAAGGTCTCTCCCTCCTGGACGATGTGAAAAACGCCTTCAGGGGGCAGGATGACTTTCATGCGCTCGTCGATGCGTTCAACGGATGTATGCGTTTCCCGTTCTTTGATGACCGTTTTGTTATGGTGACAGCCGATAAACAGGAGAGGGATTGCTGGAAGGAGGATGCGCATGACGGTGCCTTTCAGAAACAGGTACTACAGCGTCAACCACGTTTTACAGTAGACCGGGCGCTCCGCGACCGGATTGACAACGCAGATGAAGGATAAGCCGATCGGAAGAGGCGCCGCACCGACGATTTGGAGGGGATTCGGAATCGTCAGAAAAAACTGGAGCGGGCGAACGGATTCGAACCGTCGACCCTCAGCTTGGGAAGCTGATGTTCTGCCACTGAACTACGCCCGCTGAGCGAGGCGGTATTGTAGCCGGACCTGATGCTGTTTCAAAGAACGCCAGTTTGGATGGAATTGAGCGAAGAATGACGATTGTGGATCGTTGATTCCAGAAGGCCGAAATCCAGGATTTAATCGTAATTCGATCGGGTCTCGTTGCGGAATTGAATGATGAATGATTGTTGACAGCAGAAATGCGGAATTCAAAGTCTTTATTTGAAGAAGATTCGATCGCCGAGCTGTTCCGCGGTGCAATTGTCTCACCGGTGGCAAAGCGCGGGCCCGACAACAAACTAACGAGATATGCGAACTCGTAAGCCGGTCATCATTGCTGCGATTGCCATTGCCGCCTGCTGGATTGGGGCTGCTGCAGTGTTCTCAGTTGTCAAAGAAGAGCCACTCTCGGTCGACGAGCTTCTGGCGAGAGACGATCTGTCCGGACATGAGATCGTCGTCACGGTCAGCAACCTGAATTTTGAAGCTGTACCCGAAGAGAAGCGCCCCGAAGTCTTCGTACATATCCGGCAGCAGGTGGAAAAACTGCCGGAGAAAGAACAGGACGAAGTCCGCGAGAAAATTGCTGACATCCGATTGGAAAGAATGCGCAAGCAATGGAAGCACATGACGCCGGAACAGCAGACTGAACAGGTTCAGAAACGCCTGGACGCTCTACGCAAACGACGTGAGACCAGCACGCACGAAGACAGGCAACGAATGAAGCGACGCCTGCAAAGCCCGGCGGGCCAGCGGTTCGTGAAGAACGGTATGAAGAGATTCAACGAAAAGCTGACGCCGGACGAGCGCGCCCTCCTGATGCCCCTGGTCAAGGAAATACTCGAACAACTGGAGTCGCTTTGATGATTGCCAGGCCCTCGAGCGGCGCATTTACGCTGATTGAAATGCTGGTCGTCGTGGCAGTGATTGCGCTGATCGCGGGGTTGATTGTTCCAATGATTCAGAAGGCCGGGGCGAGGGCGCACCAGGCGACCTGCGCCGGCAATTTGCGCCAGGTCTGGATGTCTTTGCGCGAGTACATCGCACTCAACTCGCTTCGCCTGCCCCACTGCACGAGGCGCCCAAGCCAGCCCCCTGCCGGGGAGGAAGGTATGCCTGGTCTGTCAGAAACTTTGAAGCCCTACATCGGCAATCCCAAAGTCATGAAATGCCCTGCCGATTCAGGGAGCTACTTCGGGCCGGACGGCCTGAGCTATGAATGGAATTCTCTTCTCAATGGGAAAGCGATCGGACAGGAAAACCTGGAGATCGCCGGCCTGGCCCTGGAAGTGCCGCTGATGGCGGATTATGAGGCTTTCCATATCGGGGCTTCCGAACCGGGCAAGAACTTCCTCTATGCGGATGGCAGCGTGGTTTCTCAATTCAAGCAGTAGCACATGAACGTGATCGAATTGAATGGCCTGAGTAAGAGCTTCCACGAACGGGTGGCCGTGCAGGATCTCACACTGAATGTGGAGGGAGGTGAAGTCTTCGGGTTGCTGGGCAGAAACGGCGCCGGCAAAAGCACCGCCATCAAAATGATGCTTGGTCTGATCGCCCCGAGCAATGGAGACGTTCGTCTGATGGGCCATGACCTGTATCAGATGCACAACCGGGCCCTGGAGCATGTGGGCGCGCTGGTCGAGCGGCCCTCCTTCTATGAATACCTTTCCGGCCGGAGGAATCTGCAGCTTCTGGCCAGAAACTTTGAACAGGATTTCGACCGCAGATCCAACGAGCTGGCAGATCGGCTGGGAATCCTCAATCGCCTCGAGGACAAAGTCAGCACCTACTCGCAGGGAATGCGGCAAAAGCTGGGCATTGTGCTGAGCCTGCTGCCGGATTCGCGGCTCGTCGTTCTGGATGAGCCGACGAACGGGCTCGACCCTCAGGGCATTCGCGAGGTCCGGCAATTTATCAGCGAATTTGCCGGACGGGGCGACGTGACCGTTTTTCTCAGCAGTCATCTGCTGTCAGAGGTCGAACAAATCTGCACATCACTCGCTGTCATTGAAATGGGCAAAGTCCTGGTAAACGGCCCCTTGAACGAGCTGCTCAAGAGAGAGCCCGAAGTCGAACTGCAGGTTGGCGCGCTGCCGCGGGCCGTCGAGATCATCAAGGCATTCAATGGGTGCAGCGTCTCTGCTATATCTGATGACCGGCTGCGGGTGAATCTCAAATCAACAAGCGCGGCAGACCTCAACAAGCAACTTGTGGATTCTGGTATTGAAGTATCCGAGCTGCGGCCCGTGAAACGCACGCTGGAAGAGTATTTCCTTCATCTGACCGGCGAAGAATCAGGGAGTTGAACGAGACAGATGCTCACCTTTCGCATTGAACTCATCAAGGCTGTCTTTCGGCGCCGTACATACATCGGGTTCGGAGGGTATTGCGCACTGATGTCTCTGATGTACCTGGGAATGACTTACTCGAAGAAGCCCTATCTCACGCGCATCACGAAAGAGGCCGGCCTCAATCTGTCGGATTTCATGAACGGCACTTTTTTTGTCTCGATGGCCCTGCTGCCGACAGTCAATCTGTTGTACCCGGTCTTCGTCAGCCTGATGGCGGGAGACCTGCTGGCCGCTGAAACTCAGCAGGGCACGCTGCGCACAATGCTGGTCCGTCCGGTGGATCGCTGGAAGGTCATCCTGTCAAAAATCGCTGTCCTGCAGATATACCTGCTCGCTCTCTGCGCCTTTCTTGCCCTGGTCAGCATGCTGACCGGAGTGCTCTGCTTAGGCAGTCCGGGCGATCTGCTGATTCCGAGACAGTTCTTCAATCTTGGGCCGGGACTTTACGTGTACGAGCTCGATACCGCGCTGAAGAAACTGGCCTCTGTTTACCTTTACGTGGCTTTGTCAGGATTACTGCTCGGCTCGATCGGTATGTTCGTGAGCCTTTATTGTGAGAGCTCGGCAGCGGCGGTCATCACGACCATTGTCATTTATTTCGTTTTCAACATTCTCGGATCGCTCCCACCGCTCGAGGAGTTTCGCCCCCTCTTGTTCACCACTCATATGGAGGCATGGAAACTCCTGATGACTGACCCCGTACCGTGGGGCAAGCTGACTCGGTCGATCACGATGATGCTGACTTTCGCAATGACGTTCTTTGTGCTGACTGTCCTCGCGTTTACGAGAAAGGATGTCTATTGTTGAGGAAGTGGTCTGGGCGCATACATTTTACGGCAGCCTGACGGCAACCAAAATCTTTGTCTTAATCTTCGTCTTAATCTTCGTCTGGTCTTCTGGTCCGTAGCCATCTGAGATCATGAGGACTCAAAAGAAGACAGGGATTAAGACGAGGATTAAGACAAAGAAAAGTACAGGCACACCGCGCAGATTCTCACGAGTGGATCTTTACAGATGCTGCCTCTACGGGGTAGCGCCAGCCCGTCATCCGGTTATCAGGGCAGTTCACAGAGCATCGCAACCCTTAGGCCTTGGGGGTAATCATTCATCCGGTTATCGCTTGAGCATGCCTCCAGATCAGATATGAAAGTGTACTCCCGTGATCTGTGGGCACGGGGTCAGTGAATCACTGTTCAACTGCTGGCAACTGCCATGTCTACGCAAAGGCCTTTCAAACCTGTTCTGTTTGTGATTGCCTGCTTGTGGTCTGCCGGATGGTGCGAGATCGACTACGCCTCGAAGCGCAGGGAATTAGTCAACGACAAGCTCAGGAAGGCCGGTATCAAAGATCCGCAGGTCATAGCGGCCATGCTGAAAGTGCCCAGGCACGAACTCGTACCGAAGAATCTGCGGCAGCATGCCTATCTCGATCGTCCCCTACCCATCGGCGAAGACCAGACGATTTCGCAGCCGTACATTGTGGCTTACATGACCGAGCAGTTGAAACTGAAAGGCGACGAACGGGTCCTCGAGATCGGTACCGGTTCCGGCTACCAGGCGGCGGTGCTCGCCGAAATTGCGAAAGAGGTCTACACCATTGAGATCGTCAAAAAACTCGGCGAGCGGGCCAAGCGCGATCTGACACGGCTCGGCTACAAGAACATCCATTTCTTTATCGGCGACGGTTATCGTGGCTGGCCAAAGAAGGCCCCGTTCGATGCCATCATCATCACCGCGGCGCCAAATCACATCCCGCAGCCTTTGGTCGATCAACTCGCGGTGGGCGGCAGAATGATCCTGCCGGTCGGGGATAGATGGCAGGAGCTTATTCTCGTGACAAGAGATAAGGATGGCGTAAAGAAAGAAAAGTTGATCGGAGTGCGATTTGTTCCGATGACAGGCGAGGCTGAAAAGAAGTAGCTCCATGATGCGACCACGGATGAAGAGGACCACGGATGAAGAGGACCACGGATAAAGAGGGCCACGGATAAAGAGGGCCACGGATAAAGAGGGCCGCGGATGAAGAAGGGCGGATGAAAAACTGAAAATGGAAAGACTACTTACCCGACAAGAAGTGACCTTACCCTTACAACACCTGACGAATCACGATCAGTGATCGTGTACCATCAAAAGACTCAGTGACCTCACTCCAACACTCCAACACTCCAACACTCCAACACTCCAACACTCCAACACTCCAACACTCCACCCTTGCTCACCCGTTTTCTCCTCATCTTAGCCTTTCTTGCACCGGTCCATGCGCATTCGCTGAAGTACACCCTCTGCCGCCGCACGGAAACGCCCATCAAGATCGATGGCGACCTCAACGAATGGAAGCAACCGATCCCGGTGCGGGTCAATCACACTATGGTGTCCTTTGGCGCGAAACCGAGGGGCGACCGCGACGCCAGTTACGTCCTGTACACCATGTGGGATCAGGCCAATCTGTATGTGAGCGCGGTCGTCACGGACGAATCCATTGTTGCCACCCACATCGGCGACAAAATATACGACAACGACTGCATTGAGATCTGCATCGATGCCAATCACGACTCCTGGGAAGGCAGCTACGGCGACGACGATTTCCAGTTTGTTTTCTCCGTGCCGCTGAGCCCGATTACCGGGCCGTTGAAGTACATCTTTCGCAATCCTTCAGTTGCCGATCCTGAAGCGCCGGACGTCTCACTCGCCTTCCTACGCACGCGCACGGGCTACATCATGGAAGCGGCCATTCCGTGGAAGAGCATTGGACGCGCTACGACGCCGAAGCCGCTCATGGTGGTGGGATTCCAGAATGACATGCGGGATCGAGATCGTGACAAATCCCAGGCCGGGCTCAGTTGGTCGACGGTCGGCGATCCTGCACGGAGCCCGCTGACCTTTGGTGATCTTTTTCTGATCGAGACACTCGCCGATGATATCCGGCCGCTCCTCAGCCGGATGTCTGACGATTCCATTCGTGCGCGCAAGCTTTTGAATGGGGAGGCCAATGAGACGGACAACGAGGTCAAGATCTCACTGCAGGAACTGACCCCGCACACGCTCTCCAGGGGCTTTGGGTGGAATGTGCAATTCTACAACGGCCACCTGCCCGCGTGGAAGAATTCAGACTGGGACGCTTACCTGAAACTGCTCGCCTGGACCAAGCCGGCCTGGGTGCGCTACGGGCTCAACCTCGGCCAGTGGGAGCCGAAGAACGACGATGACGACCCGTCCAATTTCAATTGGGAAGGTTTCCGATTCGAAGCCCCCATTATGCAGCATCACTACCGCATGCTTGATTTCTTCGAGGCCAACGGCATCGACGTCATGCTCTGCAATTGGTACGTGGGCAATCCGGCAACGAGCGCGACCTGGCTGGCGGAGCAGACCGGTTCGCTCACTGTTGCACAGGGCCACAAATTCGAGAATGACGCGCCCAGAAACGATGACGAATTTATCGAAAGCCTTGCCGCGCTGGTTCACTATCTCAAGGTAGAGAAGAAGTACTCGTGCGTGAAACACATCTCGCTCTGGAACGAGCCGGACGGCAACTGGACTTACAACTCGCCCAGGGCCGATTATCCTTCTCGATTCTGGAAGCTCTATCCCAAGCTTGATGCCCGCCTGAAAGAGATGGGCCTGCGGGATCAGATCGGCATAGCGGGCCCTGACTCTGCGACCGGCTCTTATCTCGAAACCGAAAAGATTGCCGAATTGATCGAGACGGAGAACGCGCCCCTCGACCTGATCGCGGATCACGATTACAACGCGTTCTTTTCGCATTACCGCCCGCCGGCCTCAGCCACCATCGAGCGCGCGCTCAAGCATTACGGAAACCTCCGGGCGCGACTCGACGAGGTCACAGAAAAACTCGATCGGCCGAGAGTTGATTTCGCGATCACCGAGTACGGCAACCACGGCAACGGCCCCGGGCCGGTTGAGGGGGACTTCGACGTCTTCAAGGGATCGCTTTCGCTGAACGAGTTTGTGCTGCGTGCCCTGCCGGTGGGCATCAGCGGCTTTCTGCGGTGGGAATTCAAGATGTATGGAAAATCCTGGCAGAACTTCGGCGCGCTGACGGGCCTCGACCCGAAGCATAAATTCGCTCCGTATCCACCGGTCTTTTATCCCCATGCGATGCTCTCCCGGTATGGGCCGCGGGGGGCGAAAGTTATAGATGTCAAAGTTGAAGGTGGTGCCGATGATGTCGGCTCGCCCCGCGTCACTGCGGCGGCAGCAGTCATTCCTCAAGACGAAGGGAGCGACCTTTCGGTCTGGCTGAACAACTCCGGTACTCAGCCCAAGAACATCACGCTCATCCCTGGTGAGCATCTGCCGAAGAAACGTGATCTGCGAAGCCTCCTGTTCCACGCGCCATGCGAACACGGCTTCAAGAGTCTCCCTTTCTTGAGTGATGAAGCTGGGGCGCTGATGATGATCTTGCCCCCCCGCAGCATGTGCGTACTGACCACGCTTGATGACGCGGCCGGCGACCTCAGCCCCTTGGCGCATGCGCCGGCACGGCTTGAGCCTTCGTATCACGTATTCGATAACGCAGGCTTTCCGCGCCGTGTGGTCCAGTTCAGCTTCGAGGATTCCATCGATTGGGATATCTGGCGCAGTTCGGCGGGTAAAACGGACCTTGTCGATACCGACCAGGATGCACACCACAAAAAGCGAAGCTGCGCGATTAATTACGAATGTGTCTCCACCAGCCTCGCTGAGCGCGAAGAACACATCGTCGCAACAACCCCCATGCATCTGGACGGCGTCCCGCTTGAGCTCACCATGTTCATCAAGGGCGACATGCAGGGACACTTCCTCTCGTTTCTTTTTGTGGATGATGAGGGCGAGACGTTCGAGACGCTGACCAAGGTCAAGGTGAACTGGGCCGGCTGGCGCAAGCTGTCGATCAAATTCGCCAACATCCCGAAGGGCTGGCACTACTGGGGCGCAAAAGCGGACGGCATCCTTGACTTCCCGCTCAAAGGATTCGGCATCCAGTTCAAGGAGCGAACGAAGGCGTACAAAGGCACCGGCAGCATCCTGATCGATGACATCCGGATTCTGGCCAAGCCGATCCTGCCCACGCAAGACAATTGACCGGTGAATGGTGAAGAGAGTGATCGGTGAATGGTGAATGGTGAATGGCACGGATAAAGTGAGGGCACAGGCCTCTGCACTCGGTCGCGAATCTCTATGAAGATCAGACTAATCAGCCTCGTCATTCTATTCTCTATCACTGTTTCCTCGTTCGCTGAAAGCGTCTGGGTTCTGCGCGAAACCAGCGTTAAGGTGGGTGCGAAGGTCCTCAAACGCGCACAGCGTGGCGAACAGCTCACACGCATCGCGACCAAGGGCACATGGAGCGGCGTAAAGGTGAAGGTGGATGGCCGGCTTCAGAGGGGATGGGTGAAGACAGCCGATCTTTCAACAAGGCCGATACCGCATTCTGTCGAGCGGCCCCGACAGAACACTCCGCCGGCCGCTCAGAAGCCCACCCTCGAGCCAGAATGGGAAACGAAGGAATTGCGGGCCGCAGCCGGCCCTGGGCTGCATCCTGGAAACGCGGGGGCGAAGGGCGCCATGATGCTCATTCGCATGAAAAGCATTGGTGGCACCTTGAAACGGATGAGAGACCTTGCCACCGAGGTGCATCCCTTCTTCGCCCCGATGATCTCTCTGCAAAACCTGCTCGCCATTTGTGGATTCCCGCCAGACCGTATCGCGGGCGGCCCGCATCAGATGATTCGGAACGGCGTGGTGACCACGAAGCCGCTGGCGATGATCGTGTACCCCTCAGATGCATCCCTCAAGGGTGAGCCGGAAGCCTGCCTCATGGTCCCTGTCAGAGATGGCCACCGGATTGAGCCGCTCATCGCGCAGAAAGTCACACCCCAGGCCGTGGCCAAAGTCGATGGCGATTATCTCTTCATTGGCAAGAGCGCGGTCGTCTTCGATCGCATCACGCAGGATTTTGGGGTCATCCGGAATATCCCGGTCAGCGATTTCAGCGGTGATATCCAGGTCAATGTGTTTGTGCCGAATACCAAGCACCTGATCGTCTTCGAGATTGAAGAGGAGTTGGCGAATGCCCGTGAACAGGCGCGATCGAGTAAAGACCCGGAGGACATCGCTGATCTGAAAATGCAGCAGCTCGTGGCGGGCATCTTTCTGACAATGCTTGACGAATTGACCCAGGCAAATTTCGGGCTGAGTTTCGAAAAGACGGGGCTCCGCTTGTCGCAATCGCTCATCGCCGCGCCGAATAGCAAGACCGCCGGAGTCTTATCCGAGCTGGCCAGCCAGCCGGGCAAGAGTATTGCCGGACGAATGCCGCAGTCCGATGCGATAGCGCTGGGCGATCTGAGCATCTCAGGCCCTGCATTCGCCAGGCTCGCGGAGGGATTCATTCAGGATGCCTTCAAGATCGCGGTTGACACAAAGTCCATTTCCGATGACGACCTGCCGGCCGCCCGAGGTGTCAAAGAGAGTGCCATTGCCGCGCTCAGATCCTGGTCCGGCAGCCTTGCGTTTTCAATTCTGCCAGCGGAACAGGGCGGCGCGTTTATTTTGGCGCTGGGCGGAAACCTGGGCCGGAAGATCGGCGAGTTCATCGATGCAATGGAAAGGGCTGATCCCATCAAACAGGAAGTACGGAGACGGTCCTTCAAAGGCGTCAAGGTGGAATCGCTGGCAGAGACAGCGGGTAAGAATCAAGGGCTTGTCACCTTCGAGATGGCGCATCTGCCGGACCTGTCCATCCTCTCCTTCGGCACGTCCATTCAGTGGGCTACAGATGCTGCTATCGACAGTAGCCGGTCCCGAGGCGGTCTCCCCCGGGATCTGGCAGACATTCGTGCAAGCTTCACAGAAAAGCCGCTCGGCACCATGTCACTCAAACTCATGAAGCTGGCGGCCGCTGTGGAAAAAGAAGAAGGCAGCGAGACCGCCGCGCAACTGGCCGAACAGCTTGCCATGACGGACGTGCCCATCCTCGGCGCATTGTTCATCAGAAAAGACCGCGTCTCCGAGCAGCTCTTCATCTCAGTGACCACCATGCGCAACCTGCAGGCGTTTATCATGACAAAGATGCAGGGCACCAAATAGCCTGTCCGGCATCACTCGACGCGCCTTCCTGGCCGCCTGGGCTTCATGCCCGGTCCTTTCTGTAAATCCTGTCCTCGAACAAAGGAGCCCTCGTGGCAGATACACACTTCCCGGGCAGAAAGGGATGCAATCTGGCAGATAAAAGATCAGAGTTTTTGGGGATGCCGCAGATTTGTCAGCGAGTGGGAAAGCCGAGAGGCCACTCGCTCAAGAGATGCCAACCTTGGGGAGTCAGGCAGATGCCGGACTGGTTCGCCTGGGATCAGACAACCGCAGCCTTTTCCTGCTGCAAGAGAACCGGGTGTTTACTGATTTCTGTTTTCAATGTTTCCTGGGGCTTAGGTTCAGAAACAATCTGAAAGTAGGTGCCGCATACCTTGCACACGCAAAGCGAGGTGTGGTAGGTTTTGGATTCCCTCTTCAGACAGACGGGACACTGCGTTGATTCGCTGGTGGGCAGGTTACGCATGATTCGCTCTCGGGAGTAAAGAAATAAAATGGGCCGCTTGATAGTCGTAAACGCCTCTTTTTTGAACTCTGGAAGGACAGAATTGCTCGATTCTTTTCCAGGTGCGCAAAATTAAGGCAAAACTTACGTCAGAACTTGAAGTTGACCCGCTGCCCGCGCCGCTTAAGCAAGCATGGTACCAATTCAAGGACAATCACTGGCAAAGCCCTGTCTGCCAGAGATTTCAATCACTTATGCGTGGGTCAGACCTCGGACCAACACCAGATAAGGTATGGGGTAGAGAACTCTGGCAGTCCTTTTGGAGGGCGAGGTCCTTTCCCGATGGGCCGCCGATTCTTCGCCCCAGGTGGGAATTCCCCGGATTTATGCCCCGGTTGATGTGGGATTAGACAGGTGTTCGAGGAATATTCGATGTTGTCGCCGAGCCACTTGCGGCATTCGTTGCAGGTCCTGTTGACCGATCTGTCAGGTGTCGGACCTGCCGGTGGCGCCGAGGGCTCGCCCTGGGGGATACCTCCCCATGACCTGCAATGCGTTACGCTCCAACACGCGCTCGGCCTCATTGAATCCGAGTATCCGTGAGGTGGCTTCACCGATCGGAGTACGCGGATCGATGAGCGCTTTCCTCAGCCCAAAATGATCACCCCAATGATCCTTGCGCGGGTCAAAGAACCGAGTGAACGCCCCAGTGCTCTGAGCGATGGAGCCGATATCTGAACCCTTCGCACGATTGCAGAAGGCACAGGCATAGGCCAGATTTTGCGGCTCGGTGGGTCCGCCATGTTTTTCGCTGATGATGTGGTCGATCTGGCAGCCCAGGAAGGTGTCGGTCTCGTCGATCAGGCAATACTCGCACAGACCGTTTGCCCGCGATCTTACTAGACGCCGCAACTCAGCACTTACGTAGCTACTCATGTCACGAAGACGATGACCTTGCCCGGGCCTTGGCCAGACGCATCAGGTGTTCCAGCTTAAGGAAGTGATCAAGTTCAGACACCTCTTCCGCTGTAAGGCCGCTTGTCTTCTCTCGCTGAATCAGATCCGCGACGCGAGTCTTCGTCTGCTCGGAAGCCTCGAATCTGACAAGCTTGTCTGGGGCCGTCTCCGTCGCGATGAAGTCAACGATTTCTTCGTATACCCGAGTCATAGCCTTATTCTACCCACAAGCGTCCCGCGGGCAATTTGAGACTCAAAGCCTAACGAAGAACGTCTGAACTGACAGATCCCGGGCGATGAACGACACCGTCGCAGGACACCGATTATTTTCATGAAACAATTCTGGTCACTGTCACGTGCGCTGAAGGCAAGGGTCGAGTGACTTTGCTAGAGCTTCTCTCAGTCCAATACTCCGCTGAAGAATACGAACAGAGTTGCTATGTGTCCGACTATGGGGCAACTCAGATCTCTAGTTTTGACATACCAGATGGCGAGGAACAGTGCCCAACCTAAAACGCCCGGCACAGAGGCCGGGCGTATCTGATCTCACATTCTCTTGTCGCGGAGCGCCAAGACTACTAATCCTCGCGGAGCGCCAAGACTACTAATCCTCAAAAGCAGCGTCGAAGGCTCTGTCGGATGACGGGAAATCGACATTCTTGACGAATGTGCAGGCTTCGGTGGCGCCGTGCTCGCGGTCCATTCCGCTGTCCTCCCATTCTACTGAGAGTGGGCCCGCGTACTTGACGTCGTTGAGGGCACGAATGATTTCCTCGAAGTCAATGCTTCCGCGGCCGAGGGATCGGAAATCCCAGAAACGTCGGGCATCGCCGAAACCGAGGTGTCCACCGAAGACACCGGCCTCGGTCGGTGTGTCTGACCAGTACACGTCTTTCATGTGCACGTGATAGATGCGGTCGGCGAACTTGCGGATGAACTTCACGTAGTCCACGCCCTGGTAGCCGAGGTGGCTCGGATCGTAGTTGAAACCGAAGGCCTTGTCCCCATCGACGGCTTCGATGGCCCGTTCAGACGAGGCGATATCGAAAGCGATCTCGGTCGGGTGCACTTCCAGTCCGAAGCGGATGCCGAGCTTGTTGAACTGCTTCAGTATCGGTTTCCAGCGCTTGCCGAAATCCTTGAAGCCATTATCAATCGTCTTGGGATCGACCGGCGGGAATGAGTAAAGAAGATGCCAGATGGATGAGCCGGTGAAACCGTTCACCACACTGACGCCGAGATTCTTTGCCGCGCGGGCCGTGGCTATCATTTCCTTTGCGGCGCGTTTGCGGACGCCTTCAGGATCGCCATCGCCCCAGACGTGTTCAGCGGAAAACAGGATGTCCTTGTGCCGGGAATCGATGTTGTCGCAAACGCATTGCCCGACCAGGTGGCTGCTGATGGCAAAGACCTTCAGGTCATGTTTGGCGAGGGTGGCCAGTTTTTCTTTGCAGTAAGTTTTGCTCTTGGAAGCCTTATCGACTTCGAAGTGGTCGCCCCAGCAGGCGAGCTCGAGCCCGTCATATCCGAAGCTTTTTGCTTTCTTGCACATTTCCTCAAACGGCAGGTCAGCCCACTGGCCGGTAAATAGAGTGCATGGTCTTGCCATGGTTTATCTCCACGAAGGTTTGGATGAATAAAGGTGAATGTCGTGTGTATCCCCGATGATCGGGAACGTCTGCCCAAGTATTTTCGGTGCCCTCAAGAGGCTCAGAAAATATAGGTTCGTTCCGATGAAGTCAAGACTGATGTGTGCCCGCCGTTGACACTCTTGTGGCCGGTTGGTTAAATCCGTTCTGCTTAATTCTCATGCGATTTTTTACTCTTCACCTTTGAAACATGTTAGCAGAACGAATAGGAGGGCTGGCGGGTCTGATTGCCGTCATTGTTTCCGGCCTTGCCCTCCACAATGTCAGGCAGTCCCAGGAGCAGACTCACCAGCTTCTGGATGAAACGCGCACTACGCTCGAAACGTTCAAGAATGCCTACGACGAGCAGCAGACTAACCTGGATGTCGTGCGCTCTCAGGTCAAAGCGGCCAGGGAGGAGACGGTGAGGCTGGAGCGTGAACTGGCACAGGTCAGGAGCTCTGCACAACCCACGGCCCGCTTTCAGGCTGAGAGAATGATCCGGAGAAGAGACAAGCCCGAGGCGCCCAGAAAATTACCGGTCATTGTTGGCCCGGTCACCAAGAAACCGGTGAAAAAGCGAGATGGAATAGACCCCAAGGCTGATATCCTCAAACTCGCAGTTGACGGCGGGGCGATTCAACTGGGCGGGAACGAAAAGGTCATTCTTAACGATCAGAAGGCCTTCCTCGGGATCACGCCCATGGCTGTGGACAAGGCCATCGGCAAGCGGCTCAAGTATCCTGAGGAGTTCGGGCTCTGGATAGTAAAGGTCTCACCCGGCCAGCCCGCGGATAAAGCCGGCATCCAGGCCAACGACGTCCTGATGCGGATAAATGATGACCCCCTCAAGAGCAGCGCCCAACTGGAAAAAATCCTGGCCGGAAAAAGGCCGGGCGAGGCTGTTTCACTGGATCTGTTCAGGAACGGCAGAGAGTTCCCCCTCAAGATGGAGCTCGGCAGCCGGAAGCGCTAGATGGCGATAGGTTGGGTTGTCGATCAGAGCTTAGCTGAATTCTTCACCCCCTGCGGCTCGCCCCGCAGGTGAAGGGATGAATGGTCAGAACTCGGATCAGAATTGTACCAGACGCAACATGAAGGCATTCAAGAATCACATTCTGCCGGTCTTGGCCCTCTTCGGTTGTGCCGCGGTTCTGCTTTCGATCCTGCTGCCAAAGGTCTCCGCACCTGTCACTCTCGGTTCGCCCTCGAATCCTGCGGATCCCAAGCGTCCCAAGGCCACCACAGTTCCACGGGTGGGCTACCTCTTCGGGTTTCATCTGAAGGGCGAAAAGATCAAGGCATACATCGATTTTGACAAGGAAGGCGACCAGAAACATCGCCTGCTCTTCTGGGATGACAAACTCATCCTTCAATGGGTGACGCCACAGACAGAGTGGCCCGTTGCCGAAGTCACTCTCCCCGATCTGACCGAGGGAGCGACCATGCGTGTCATGCGCCGCAACGGCCGCATCGTGGTGCTCAAGGATGATAAAGTTCTGCTCGCCTCGGACGGTCTCGGGCTTGGAAATGATGCCAACCCCTCCGTCGCATTCGACCCCGACGCAGTGGAACTGACCGCACCCATCCATCGCCGGATGGGCAACATCTATTTCTCAGACGACTTCATGCGCGAGCAGGTCGCAGGTGTCTGGTCGCCACGCTCCGGCGCGTGGGAGATCAGTTCCACCTCCTTCGCTGAGAACGGTGCCAACCCGTTCAGTCTTTACAGCCGCGGCGAGGACAGCCCGGACGTTGATGATTTGCATCAAGGCCGCAGCGGACAGGAATTTGTGGGGATCGGTATTCAGCTTACACCCGCGATCCGGACACCTTTCCTGAACATCGTGCGAGTGACCGGCAACTCTCCTGCGGCCGAGGTGGGCATCAAGGTAAAGGACCAAATCGTCAAGGTGAATGGCGAATCTGTGCGGAGACTTCCGAACGAAGATCGGGGCGCTCATTATCGACGCGTTTATGCAAAGCTGCGGAACAATGAACGCGAAGAGCTGTCACTCACGCTTCTCACCGCCGTGGGAATGCGCGAGGTAACCCTCAAACGCCGCCGGCTCAAGTGGGGAGAGATCGATAAGCGCATCAAGATTGAGCCCTACGAAATCACCGATACATCACTCATCACTACAGGCCCGGCATTCTGGGATCAGTTTCATTTTGAATGTTCCGTCAAAGCACGACTGCAGGGCGCGGTGGGCTTGGCGTTCCACGTGCGCGATGAAAAGAACTACCGGATGCTCAGGTGGTGGGGCGACAACAAAGAGGACGGCCCCCATCATCAGCTCGAGCTGGTGCAGGTGGTCGACGGTGACGAAACCGTTCTCGCCACTGCACCCAAACCGGGCGGCCCTCAACCGTTTCAGTACTACAAGCTCGGCATCGAGGTCGGGCCGAACTTCGTCGTTGGGAAAATCGACCGCAAGCAGATGCTGCACGCCGAGCTCGACGATCTTTCATTCGGTTCGGTAGGTCTCTACACACATGCAACCGATGGCGTTTTCTTCGATGACGTTATCGTCTCCAGCACCTACCAGGACATCATGGAAAAGAAGCGCCCCAAGCTTCCCCGTGCCATGATCGATGACGGCGCCATGGCGCCCTGGGTGGAGACGGGCAACCTCTGGATTTCGCAGCTCACCACGGGCGTTCGCTGGCACGATTTTGAATTTCCGGGCGACGTGCAGATCAAGCTCGACAAGATGCCGCAAAAGCTCACCCGGCTGATTATCGCCGGCGACGGCACAGTCCTCAGCCGGGGCTATATCCTTTTCATAGAGCCGCAGAAAAAGCAGCTCACCCTCTTCAGAGACAAACTGAAGAAGGCCACCGAGGTGCTGCCTGTAGGGCAGATCCTGCCGATCATTTTCCGGCGGGAGGGCAGCCGGCTGATCGTCTCTTCGAATAAGAAGAAGCTCATCGACTGGGAAGACAAAGACCCATTGAAACGCACCCGGCTTGGCGTCCAGATGAGCGATCTTGAATCCGTCGAAGTCTCACCCATCTCGTATTGGGATTACACCTTCACCGATGCCCCCACCGATTGGGAAATTGCGGGCGGTCACTGGGGCACGATGAACCGCTGGATCTGCGACCCTCGATGGTCATGGTTCGGTGGTAAGAGCAAGAGCGTCGCTGCGCTCTGGCACAAGAACGAATTCGAAGGAGACATCATTTTTGAAGCCTACGTCGGCCTGATGATGGTACGTGAATCCAAGCCGCTCGAACGTGCCGCAGACATCGGCATGACGATCTTCGGAGACGGAAAAAGCCTCTACTCCGGATACACGATGCTGCTTGCCGGAGATAACAATTCGTGGACGCGCCTCTACAGAAATGGCGAGACCGTGGCCAGCACGTCCGAAAAAGCGTTCCTGCTCCCTGCCGATTACCGAAGCAACCGAACCCTTGAGCAGATCCACCGCCGCTGGGTCCACGTGCAGATGGTAAAGCGAGGCAACGTCATCGAGTGTTATTACCAGGATCGGCTGGCCCTCCGCTTCGAAGATGACGACCCGATCAGCGAAGGCCGCATCGCCTTGTGGACTGTTAATAACGGATTTGTGATCAGCCGCGCCAGGATCCTCGACGTCAACGCGCCCGGCCAGCACATCCCTCTGCGTACTCACCCACGCTTTGAAGACGAACGCCTGAGCAATTGGGTCGGCAACGAGCTGAGCGCGGGTATCGAGCGCACGGAGGCCGGGGAGTACAAGGTCACCAATCTGCTCTCCGGCGGCACATTCGGAGTGAAGCTCAAGCCTGAAAAACTCGCTCGCGGCAGCCAGGCCGTCCTGAAATTCAAGATGAAGGCCGAGCCCCGAGCCAACGTAGACCTCTTTTTTGAAAGGGCCCTTTCACAGAATCCGGCTCGCCCCGCCAGACGCCAAATCGTCAGGGCAAGCAAGTTCGGCCTGACCGGCCCTGCCGAACCCACAGCGATTCTGCAGCCCGGATACGAACCTCAGAGGATAGCCGTCATCGGCAGCGCGCCGGCAGCGATCTTCGAAGGGAAATGGCAGCAGATCACAGTCAATTTCACCCCTCACCTGCAGGGCAAGAGCGACATCCAGAACATCCTCATCTGTAACTACTCCAACTCGCATTACCTTCTCTCCGGCTTCTCCGGCAACAAGCCCGGCGCGACCTTTTATCTCAAAGACATCGAGTGGGAGTTGGGCGGGCAATAGCCCGCCCTTTGAGTAAGCGGCTTGATGGCAGCACCGCAAACGCGTCAAGGCTCTGGATAAGTTCATTATGAAAGCGGGCTTCCTTGATTCAGACGCCAATGACGCGATCGTTGAACGATTCGACCTCAACCTGAAGAGCCGTCTGAATTAGCTTTCACATCTTTCCGCCCTGCCAGATTTCAATCGTCGGGGCCGGCACCCAACAAGACCTGCTGCTGTCCAGTTCGAGCTGCAGCCAGGTCCGTTCCTGTCCAACGATCCTGCATTCAGTGCCATTGGTCAGTGCGCCTTCGAAAGCCGAAGCGTACCCGTAATTGGGGCCCTTGCGGCCCGTCACCTGATCCGCAATGACGACTCCGCGGCGGATCCGCTTCTCCTGCAAATGGTCGACGGTAAGCGAGCCGCCGAGCATTACGAAAACCAGTGCGGCGGCCATCATCACCTTTCGTGATTGTCGGATTCCCGTCCACTGTAAAGCCATCAAGGCCGCCCAGAAGACCATGTACCCAGCCGCGGCCACTGCCAACCGAAACGCCCTGTTCCATCGATGCCAGAAGAGCACGGAATCCCACATCGATGATTCCGCTTTCGCGTAGGTGACGCTCTGTCGACGCACGAAATCCAGATTCTGTTTTAACAATTCATGCCCCGGCAGTTCGCGCTCGGCCCGGCGGTATGCTGCGATGGCCCGGCCGGAGTTGCCTCCAAGAAAGAATGCGTTCCCCGCGTTGTAGTAGAGCAGCCCTGCCTGCCCAGGTGATGATTGCGCTTCCTCAAGAAACTTGAGAGCGGCAGCAACGTAAAGCTCACGCGCCCGGACCAGATCCGTCTCCGCATAGCTCGCAGCCTGCAAAAAGACATCGGAGGCAGGCCCAGCATGGACAGCCGAAATCAACAGGGAAACGAATAGAAGCAAAAGCGACCTATGGAACTCTGAGCTTCTGAACATCATTTCGTTCTCACCTCTCAAGCCTCCTTTGAATTTCTTTGAGCATGGTCAGGAGTTCTTCTTTTGAAGTGACCGGAGACTTTGTACCGTTGCGACCGAATCGGGCGAGGTCTGTTCCTTCGAGCAGATATTGCAGTGACTCTCTTTCTTTTGCTTTGACATCAACCCTCCGATCTTTGAGGGCTTCGAGAATCTCGGACAAAGTGACGGCGCCGTCTTCAATATCCAGCCAGGCGCCAAAAAAGCTGCACACGGCCCGGTGCTGTTCATCCGGCGAAGCGGCCGAGGTGAGCGCGCGCTTCAACTGCCGAAACGCTTCCAGACGCCGCCAGGCTGCGAGATCCGTCTGTTTGAGCCGATAGCGTCTTGCAGGGCCGCTTAATGCGAGCGCAACGACCGATGGTAACAGCAACCAGACTGGCAGCGTCATCCGTAGCAGGTGATACAGCCGCGCCAGAGGATTCACGGATCCGACAGGCAGGTTGTGCCAGATGCCGTCCGCGTTTGGCTTGAGCGTCTGCTGCTCTTCCGGTGGCAATTCGATCGACGTCCTTTCGCCATCCGGCCGAATGCGCAAAGGAACAGGATTGGATGCCAGAGCCTCATAAGTCTTGGTCTGCGGATTAAATGCCACAAGCTCGATCGCAGGAAAAACTGTCACCGCGGTGCGCAACGGCCTTATGGATTGTGCGAACACAGCCTCGCCATTCCGAATACGCCGAACAGCTTTGCGATCGGGCACAAGGAACTGCCCCCTGAGATCCGCCAATTGGGCCAACGGAGGAAGAGCCAGTGCCTCGGGATGCTTGAAACCGCTCATGCGCAAGGTCAACGTGATCGGTTCGCCGATGACCATCGTCTGCGGCTCTGCCTCAACCGTGAGCTTGCCAGCGCCGACAATGCCGCTGAAGTTTTCCGGTCGCCCTTCCTCCGGCAACGGCAGAACCTCGAGTTCGAAGCCTTTCGAGCGGACACCATAACGCACATACTTCTCACCCGCGCTGACCGCATGAAAGAAATCGTTATCGAAATAGCTGGGATAGATGGAAGGGCGTCCCCTTTTTGATTTTCCCGCGTTCTGAAGATGAGAACAGAGCAGCCGGGCGCTCGGAAATTTCAGAGTGCCGGACCGGCGGGGCACGAGGATGCGGCGAAAGGTCACGGTCGTGAATCGCCTTCGATTGATCTCGACCGATCTGATTTTTGCTATGACGCGCTGCCCCTCGACCGGCAGCCCGATCGTACCCGGCTTGCCACCCGCGACTCGTTCTGCAGCCGGGATGAAGACATCGAAACTGGCATGCGACAGAGGCGGCACGCGGATATCGAGCGCCTTGAAGCTGTTGAGCGGGAGCGTGCTGTACCAGGTGAACGTAAGCACGATGGCCTCACCTGCATAGACCTTGCGGCCGCCCAGAGTCACGTCAAGCCGAATGGCATCGGTCGCCTTTGCCTCGGCGACCTTGATGGCCTCGGCCTCTGTTTCGTGTACTTCACCATCTGCGGAGAAGGCCAGCGATGGCAGATTCAAGAGCCCCCCGTGTCGCGGGATCACGCGATACCGGTAGATGAAAGTTCTGGAGCTATCGTGTTCCTGAATCTTCGTCTCCAGCGCGTTGACGAAGAAATCAGAATGGATGGGCGTTTCTGGTTCTTCGACCTGCTTCGCGCCATTTACGGTCAGTGTGTAAACGAATCCTTCACCGACAAAAAAACTGCTCGCGCCAATCTCGGTCTTAATGGCGACCTCGGCATGGGCTGGCAGAAAGCAAAAAAATACCGCGGCGATCGCCAGGACCAGAATTGACGTCTTGCTCTGTTCCCGATTCACATGTGCTCCTTCAGCAATCTGCTCTGCGGGCCTCGTCGCCATCTCAGCTTTCTTTCGCACATAAAGGACTTTCTACCAGAAACTCTGGCAGCAGCCTGTGGCCACGAGGGGATTGCCATCACTCCCTTGGTATCCCCCTCAGGATGTTTACCGGAGCGTGATCATCGGTGAAGATCTCACCCTTGGTTTCATAATCGATCCGCGGCTGGTAATCATCGATGAGCGCGGGCAGACGGAATTCAAACTGATGGCGGCTTTGCAGCTTGATGGCGTTCTGCATCATCTCATTCTTGTGAACATTGCTGCGTCTTGACAGCCCAACACAGATTTTGTTGCCGGTCTTGCCGAACGTGTAGAGCGACGGGAAGACTTTGGCCATCGTCCGCTTGTGATAATCGTAAATCTTGAAATCGGGACGCATATTCGCGGCGACGATCCCGTTCTCACTGAGGAGGCCCTTTACCTGCTTGAAGAACTCTCTCGTGGTCAGGTGGTACGGAATGTACCCGCCACGAAATGCATCGAGCATGATGATGTCGTATTTCACTTTCCTCCGGAGCATTATCTTCACGTGCACGCGCCCGTCGCCGATCCGCACGGTGTTCTTTTCGTCCCTTTTAAAATTGAAGTGCTTTTCCGCGGCCTCGAGCACGGCGCCGTCGAGCTCCACCGTGTCCATCTGAATGTCCGGCATGTAATGGTGAATCAGGCGAGGGACAGAACCTCCGCCCAGGCCGATCATCAGCACTCGTTTCGCATCCGGCCGAAACAGGAACGAAGAGAAGAAGAGCCGCGTGTAGCTCAGTACTGGTACATTCGGATGGCTTGGGTCGTAGCGTGACTCATCGTATTCACGTCCCTTCCGCCGAAAACGCATGGTTCGCGTGCCATTCTCTTCATCGACCCGGATGTAGTGGTATTTGCTCTCCTTCTCAAACAGCACTTTTGTCTGCGCGGTCAGATCGCGGGCCAGCAGGGCCAGGCCCAATCCTAAAGCGAGAGACTTATTCATCCGGGGATTCCTCTTTTGTTACCGTTTCTGAATGTTCAGGTGCAACCGCCGGCTCAGCGGCCTGCGTCATCGGGTACACAAATCCGAATGCAACAGCGGCCACAGTCAGCGTCGCGGAAAAGCCAACGAAGATCTCATGATTCCTGTAAGGCCCAATGAGATGAAATGAAGTAACCAGCACACCGAAGAAACTGCCCGCGGTGGAGATTGCGTACAGATGCCCGGCGCTTTCGCCCACCCGTTCAAGCTCCATGGTGGCCAGGCGAATCGCAACCGGCGAAGCCATCCCCAGCAGAGCGGAAGGTAAGAAAAACAGAATGAAGGAAGAGAACAGCGTCGGCCAGCGCATGTTAGGGGTTTCGAGCAGATCGGCATCTTTGTAGAAGGTGTCCATCCACACATCGAAAAGCCCGTCATTGACCCATCTGTGCACTGGAATGTATGGCCGCTCCTCTTCCACCTCCGTCGCATCCGATTCATGCACAAAGTAGCTGACATCCACTATCAGCAACAGCATACAGATTGAAGTAGCGATGCCAATGACGGTGAGAGTCCAGTGCGTGTTCCATTTCCGTGTCACCTTGCCGCCCATCCAGTAGCCCACCGCGAGAGCCACCATGAACGTGCTGATGATGCTCCCCCAGGCATAAATATCAGATCCGAACACCGGCGCCATAAGCCGTGGGCCGACCATCTCCATGCCCATCAGAATCCAGCCGCAGGTAAAGACCATGAGTCCAAGACAAAGCTTACGAGGCATGCTGCTCCAGTCCGGTAAAGCCGGTTCGACGCATGATACTTTTCGTTATTCGGGGAAGGCTTGCGCGCGAAGCCAGGAATCGTATGGGCAGCCCCAGATGCCGCAAGCGCCCGCGCTCTTCCCCTTGTCTCCCCGTCCCTCTCCCTGTCTCGTCCTCTCCCCTTCTCCCCTTCTCCCTGTCTCCCCCTCTCCCCCTCTCCCCCTCTCCCCTCCCTGCCGGCGCCGCAGGTTGACAACCCGGTCGCGCAAACTAGCATTCCGGCGCAAAGAAATACCCACCCGCGCGCCCCATCAGAGAACACTTCAGAGTTAAGAGAGATGGAAACTGTTGCATCATTTCTGCCGTCTCGTGAACGGCTTTCGAAGGAGGCTTTTGTGGCGCAATACAAGTTTCCTTTCATGGTCCAGCAGCCGGAAAAGGAGAGCGCAAGAAAGGACGACAAATTCGAATTTCAAACGATTCAACTCACCGCAGACGAGTTGGAAGCAACCGCGAAAAGGCTGATGCCCAGAGATCAGCCTGTTTACCGGCTCGTCAAGCGTGGCACGAATGCATTCGAAGGCATGATCAACGTGGGGAGGGCCGGAAACAATGATATCGTTCTCGACGTCCACGCTGTCTCAAAGTTTCACGCCTACTTCTCCACGGACGTTGGGACCGGCCATTGCTATCTGACCGATGCCGAGTCCACCAACGGCTCCTTTATCAACCGGAACAAGCTCACCCCCCATAACCGGTACGTGCTGGACAACACGGACGTCGTCTCATTCGCCGGCACTGTCGAGCTGAAGTTCTACACGGCCGAAGGCTTCTTCGATATGCTCGCTATCGTGGCATGAGGCCTGGCTGAGCGCGTATAGATGACCCATGCGCCTCCTCTGTCTCACACTCTTCTCCCTCCTTCATCCCGGCGGATTCTGTGAGACCAAAAACTACCGGGAAGTACCCAGTCGCATCGACCCCAACATCAAGCCCGAGCTCGACGAAACCACATTCGTTTTATGGTCGTTCGACAAAGCGCTTCTGCATGATCCCACTGCCTGGCAGAACAGCCCGGTCAAACATGGCAACGTAACGCACGCCGAAGGCAGATTCGGGCGTGCGGCTGGATTCGACGGCGGCACGTCACGGCTGATCCTCAGCAAGATTGGCGGGCTCTCCGCGGATACGATCAAGAAGGGGCTGACGATCGAATTCTGGTGTCGCCTGGCCGCGGAGCCCAAGGCTCAGCAGGTGCTGGTTGAAATCCCCTCTGGTGGCGATTCACCGGCAATACGCCTGTCGCTGTTTCCGGGGCCGGTC
>Ga0066833_10000078_pt1 | contig 32544 bp, 29 predicted proteins | sample ETNtaG_13_FD_66728 | JGI IMG/M metagenome (GOLD analysis project Ga0066833, IMG submission 66728) | Marine microbial and viral communities from oxygen minimum zone, Eastern Pacific Ocean - ETNP201306PF47B | ecosystem: Environmental > Aquatic > Marine > Oceanic | place: Pacific Ocean: Eastern...
AGGGCAAAAAATTCCTGAGCCAGATGTTTTATTATTATCTTATACAGGTTGTTTTACTTTCTTAAAATGGTTTGAGACTCTAAAAAGAGAATACCCTAACGCAAAAGTGATTATGGTTCACACTCCTTATCAGGAAAATGCAGAAATGACCCCTGAAATGATAGAGTATATGGTTAAACAATTTACTGAAGAAGTTATTCCTCAGTTTGAAGAAGTTACAGGAATTAAGTATGATGAAGAAAAACTTAAAAAACATCTTGAACTTGCAAAAGAAGCGGAAGACTGGATTACTAAGATTTTCGATACTACAAAACAAAAACCATCTCCTATTGACGCATATTTTGCAGGTGTTTACTATATAGGACCAATTAATATTGGATTTAGAGGAACTAAAAAAGCAGTAGAATATTACAAGGAATTATATTCAGAGATTCAAGAAAGAATTCGTTTAGGATTAGGTCCTATTACTCCAGAAGGAGAAATGAAAGAAGAAAAATACAGATTGGTAGTAGAAGGTCCTCCAAATTGGACTTCATTTCGTGAATTCTGGAAAATCTTCTATGACATTGGCGCAGTAATTGTTGCCTCTTCTTATACAAAAGTAGGTGGAGTATACGATATGGGTTGGAGACACGATCCTTCTCGTCCAATTGAATCATTGGCAGAATATTGTATGAATTGTTATACTAATTTAAATATTCCTCAAAGAATTGATTTACTGTCGAAATGTATTGAAGATTATGATGCAGATGGATATGTTACAAATTCAATTAAGAGTTGTAATTCTTTCTCAGCTGGGCAGTTGGGTATGATGAGAGAGATTGAGGATAGACTAGAAATACCTGTTGGTTTTATTGAATCTGATTTGGTTGATCCAAGGTATTTCTCTTACTCAAATATTAAAAATAGATTAGAATCATTTTTTCAAATGTTAGAGCAAAGAAAGGCAATGGAAACAGTGAATAACAAATAAACAGACAATGAAAAAATATTATTTAGGTATTGATTTAGGCTCTACAACTTCCAAAGCAGTTATCATTAACGAAAAAGATGAGATAATTGGAAGAGGAATTACAAACACAAGAGCAAACTATAAAGTAGCTGCCGATATTGCAAGGGAAGAAGCTACTTATGATGCAAGATTTACTCTTCTTACTCAAAGGATGCAAGAAGAGATTGACTCGAAACCGGAGTTTAAAAAATACATGCAAGATATCCGTTCTGTGTTTCAGTATAGACAGTTTAAAAGAAGAATGGATAGTTTGAGAAAGATGTTATTGCAAACTGTTGATTCATTTTCTTATGACAACAAGGAAGATGTAAAACAAGCATTAATTAAGATACTGAATGTTATTGAGCCACAAATCAGAAATGAATTTGTTAATGAAGATTTAGGTTCTAAAAATCAGTTTTTTCGTGATATTGTAAGTGAAAGATATAATCATGAAGTAGAGAAGGCGGAAAAATTAGTTTTTGAACCCTTAATGTTGGCGTTCGACAAGAGTATTACTCCAGTTGAGAACGAAATGGTACAATATAACTTTAAGGAATTAGTAGATGAATCAATGAATGTCTTAGAAGAAAAATACAAAGGATTAGTTGATGAGCCAGAACATAAAGATAGAGAAGATTGGTATTATGCAGAGCTAAATGCTGTAAAAAGTAATTATAAAAATGTAGAGAGTACTCTTAGAGAGCACATTGATGAAATTGCTGATGAAGATATACATATTGCGAATATGATAGGTACAGGTTATGGTAGGGCATTGCTTCCTTTCCCAGAGGATTGTATTAAATCTGAGATTTTATGTCATGCATTTGGAGCTCATGCAGTATTTCCAAATACACGAACAGTTTTAGATATTGGAGGACAAGATACCAAAGCAATTCAGGTAGATAGTCATGGTTTAGTTACTTCTTTTCATATGAATGACAGATGTGCAGCAGGTTGTGGTAGATATTTAGGATATATTGCTGATGAGTTTGGAATTTCATTAAATGAGTTAGGGCCTGAGGCATTGGAGGCAGATAAAGAAGCAACAATCTGCTCTACTTGCACCGTTTTTGCAGGTGCTGAGGTGAAGGAACTCCTACATAATGGAGAAAAAAGACCAAATATCTTAGCAGGACTACATAAAGCAATTGTACAAAGAGCTATGTCCCTAATTGCTCGTTCAGGAGGTGTAAGAAATGAGTTTACTTTTACAGGAGGAGTTGCTAGAAATCAGGCAGTTTTAAAATATGTAAAACAAATGGTAACCGATTCTTATGGGGATCTTACAATGAACATTCATACGGATTCTATATTTATGGGAGCATTAGGAGGAGCTATGTTTGCCAGAAGAAATATAGAAGTTGATTTACCGTCTAAAAAATAATAATATGAGCGATATAATTTATACAATGGGAGTTGATGTAGGAGGAAGTTACATCAAATCCGTGTTGGTTTCTTACAATAAAGAAACTGGCGACCATAAAGTGTTAGATAAACAAACAGAAAAGATTAGAAAAAGAAATCCTAAAGTTGTGGCCACTGAGATTGTTTCTACAATATTGGAAAGAAATAATTTAGATTATGATAAAGACATTGCTTATTTATCATCTACTGGTGAAGGAGAAATGGTGGAAAGAAAGACAGGTCATTTTTATAGTATGACTTCTCATTCTAGGGGTGGAAAACACTTTTTTCCAAATGCAAAAACAGTAGTTGATATGGGAGGACTTTATGTTCGTGCCATAAAAATTGATGAAAAAGGAAAGGTGATGGACTATAAAATGACTGGTCAATGTGCTTCAGGCTCAGGTCAGTTTATTGAGAATATTTCTAGATATCTTGGTTTAGCAATTGAGGAAGTTGGAGAAATGTCATTAAAAGCAGATAATCCAGAAGTTCCTTCAGGGATCTGTGCTGTACTTGCAGAAACTGATGTAATTAACTTAGTTTCAAAAGGACTTTCCACTCCAAATATTGTAAAAGGAATCAATCTTTCTATAGCGCAGAGAGTAGTGAAATTACTAGGAGCTCTTAAAGCAGAATCTCCTATTGCACTTGTTGGTGGTATGGGAATGAATGAAGGAATGGTACAAGCAGTGGAAGAGCTTGCAGAAGGAAAGAAAAACAGATATTTTAAGTTTTTAAGTAATAATGAAGCAATCTACTCTGGAGCAATTGGAGCTGCACTTTGGGGAGGTTTTCGTTATTATAAACTGAAGGAAAAAGGGGTGAGATTATAAAATATGGGAACACTTCATTCAGAAATAACATTAGGTGAAATTGTAAAAAACATTCCAACTTTACTGATAAATAATAGTAAGGAGTTTTCTGATAAAGTTGTATTTCAGGAGAAAGTAAATGGTGTTTTTGAAGGAATTATTTGGAGTGATTTTGTCTCAAACATTAAAAATATTGCATCTAATCTTTCTGATTTAGGTTTTGAAAAAGGAGATAAGATGGTTATTTATTCTCCTAACAGACTGGAAATGTTGGAGTTGGAATTGGCAGTGATGTCAGTTGGAGGTATAGCGGTTCCAATCTTTGCTTATTTCCGTGAAGATACTGCAAAACTCTTAATGGAACATTCTGATTCTACTTATTTGGCTGTTGCTAGTCAGATTCAATTAGATAGAACAGATTCTACATTCCCATTTAAAAAAGTCATCCATTTTGATGAAGTAAAAAGTGAGCTTTTTAACAATTTAGTGTGTTTTAATTTTTTGTTAAATAAGAATGAAAAAGAGTTTCTGGATTTAGATATTTCCCCTGATACTATTTGTTTAAATATGTACACTTCTGGTACTATGGGGACTCCAAAATGCGTACAATTATCTCATAAGAATATATTGTCACAACAAGCTGCAGTTAAAGAAATTTTAAAAGTAAATCAAGAAGACAGATTTCTTTCGTATTTACCTTGGCATCATAGTTTCGGTGGAATTTTTGAGCTTTTTACAGCACTTTATAATGGAGCAGCTTATTCTTTGGAATCTTCTTTTGGGAAAGATACAAAAGAGATAATGCAAAATTGGAAAGAGATAAAACCAACTGTATTTTTTTCTGTTCCAAAAGTATTTCAAAATTTAGTTGAATTATGTAATCAGGATGAAAGCACAAAACAACTTTTCTTTAATTCTGGTCTTAAATTTATTTTCACAGCAGCTGCAGCACTTCCAATCAACTTATCTACTCTTTTTCAGGAAAAAGGAATTGCAGTAATTGAAGGTTGGGGTTTAACTGAAACTTCTCCTTGCTGCACTCTTACAAATCCTAATTTAGAAAGGGAGGAAGGAGTGGTTGGCCTTCCAATTCCTGGGGTAAGTGTCAGAATTTCAGAGGATGATGAAATTCAAGTTAAAGGACCAAATGTGATGAGTGAGTACTATGAAAATGATGAGGCTAATAAAGATACTTTTACAGATGATGGCTGGTATAGAACTGGTGATGTAGGTGCTTTAACTTCAACAGGATTGAAGTTAATTAGTAGAAAAGATAGAATTTTCAAACTCTCAAATGGTGAAAAAGTAATTCCTACTGATTTAGAAAAAATTATTGAGAAGAAATGTCATTATGTGCAATATGTAATTGTTTCCGGAAGTGGTTATGATTATCCTGTAGCACTTATTTTCCCAAATCAAAATATGTTAAAAAATCCTGATTATCAGAAATCTCCTGAAGATGGTTGTTTTTGTCCTAGAGATATTAATGAATTTGGAAAATGTCTGCAAGGTTGTTTAAGGCAATCTAATGATGAGTTAAAACAGAAATTTGCAAAAATAAAAAAGGCAATTGTGCTGAATTCTTGTCTTTCATTAGATGATAACACACTTACTCCATCAATGAAGATGGCGCCAAAAAGAGTATTGGAAAAATATAAAGATTATTATCAGGATTTATATGGGGAAGAACTTCCAACAGGTGATGAGTTGTATGTAATTGATTTAGCAGAATAAATGAGTAATTATAAAATACATACAACCACAGATTTAAAGCAATTAATGAAGATGTATTTCTCTGATTTAATTACATCAAGGAAAGTAGCTTGGTGTACTTCTGTTGGTCCTGCTGAACTTTTAAGAAGTTTTGGTTTTGAGGTGTATTTTCCTGAAAATCATGGAGCACTTTTAGGCGCTAGTCGAACTGCAATGGATTTTATTCCAGAATCAGTGAAGCTAGGGTATGCTGGAGATATTTGCTCCTATTTAACTGCAGATATCGGATCTTATTTACAGAAGAAAACTCCACTTACAAAGCAATATGGAATGGATGGGATTCCAATACCAGATTTGATAGTTTATAACACCAATCAATGTAGAGAGGTTCAGGATTGGTTTATGTGGTTTGCAAATGAATTTAATTGTCCAATTTTCGGAGTAAAACCTCCAAGATATTTAGATACAGTGAGTAAGGAAGATATTGAGGACGTGTCCTCACAATTTAAAGAAATGATTCCACTTTGTGAGAAATCATCAGGAAATAAGTTTGATATTGATAAATTCAGACACACATTAAATTTAAGTAAAGAAGCAACTGATTTATGGAAGGATTGTTTGAATACAGGAAAGAATTCTCCTTCACCTATTAGCTTTTTTGATGGTACAATTCACATGGGCCCAATTGTGGTTTTAAGAGGAACTGAAATGGCGAAAGAATATTACTCAAAACTTCTTTCTGAACTTCAAAATAATGTAGAAAATGGAATTGGTTTTTTAGAAAAACCAGATAGTAGAGTGTATTGGGAAGGGATGCCAATTTGGGGTAAATTAAGATATTTTTCTAATCTTTTTGCAGATAATAATTCTGCAGTAGTTGCATCTACTTATTGTAATTCTTGGGTGTTTGATGCATTTGATAGTAAAGATCCTTTTGAATCTTCAGCACTTGCTTATACCGAAATTTTTATTAATAGAAGTGAGGAAGCAAAGTTTGAAATTCTAAAAAAACACATTCAAGATTTTAATATTAATGGTATGATTTTCCATGATGCAAAAACTTGTTTTAACAATTCAAATGCACGATTTGGGATGCCACAAAGATTAAAAGAAGAAACTGGAATAGAAACATTGGTTATTGAAGGAGATTTATGTGATTTACGATTCTTCTCTGAAGGGCAAACTACTACCAAAGTAGAAACTTTTATTGAACAGATGAATTAATGCAAGAAAAAAAGAAAATAGCAATTATAGGATTAGGCCCTGTAGGAATGGTTTTGGCTGTGTATTTGAGAAATGCAGGGCATGATATTGCACTTTTTGTTAGAAGTGAGGACAAGAAAGAAGTAATTAAAAATAATGGATTAACTCTTAAAGGTTTTTTAGATAAAAAAGCAGAGTTTACTTATGTTTTTGATGATATTTCTGAGATAAAAAACTTTAATCCTGATGCAGTAATTTCAGCCGTGAAATCGCACCAAATTGCATTGTTATTAGAAATGATAAAACCACATATTTCTGAAAACACCTTAATGCTTTGTGCTCAGAACGGTATAGATACTGAGTTTGAATACAGTCCAATTTTTGACAACCATCACTTACTAAGAATGGTGATAAATTATGCAGGAAAATTAGTCAATAATTCAGAAACAGAGGTAGTGTTTTTTAATGCTCCAAATTATATTGCATCTTTAGAAAAAGAAAATAATGAGATTTCAGAAATTATAGCAAGCTCATTATCAGAAAATAATTTAGATACTATTTCATGTTCTTATCGGGATTTAAAGAAAAGTATTTGGGAGAAAACAATTCTTAATTCTTCTCTGAGTGCATTATGCGCACTTTCAAAATTGACCATGTTAGAGGCTATGTCCGATCCTGATTTGGTCTTAGTTATAAGACAAACAATTGAGGAGTCAATTCAGGTTGCACAGAAAGAAGGCATCAAAATTGATAGTGATTTCTTAGATCATTGTATGGTTTATTTAACAAAAGCAGGAAACCATTTTCCTTCATTAGCGGTTGATTTTATAAATAATAAAACTACTGAAATTGATTTGTTTAATGGTAAGATTGTGGATTATAGTAAGAGTCATAATTTAAGAACTCCAATTAACTCTGCATTCACCTCTATGATGAGAGCAATGACTGCAAAAGCAAAAAGAGAGCAACTAAATCAAGCGATATGACAACAGAAAACATATGTTATTTAGGAGTAGATATTGGTTCATCTTTTACAAAGTTTGTTGTAATTGATAAAGATGAGGATATTATTCTTTCTAATGTTACTAAAACCTTAAATAGAGATAAATCTGTTCTAAGAAATATCTTAAAAGATATTGATGAGAGGTTCAATATTGTAAATGTTTGTGCTACTGGTTATGGAAGAAAATATTTTGAAATTGCGAACATTACTAAAACTGAAATCTATTGTTCCTCTGTTGGAGTTAATTCACTTTACCCAGAAGAAAAAACAATTATTGACATAGGAGGTGAGGATATAAAGGTGATAAAAAGTAACGATAAAGGAAAGGTAGAGGATTTTTATATGAACACTAAATGTGCTGCAGGAACTGGAACATTTATCACTGAAATAGCAGAAAGAGCTGAGTTAGATTTATCAAAGATGAGTGAGTTGGCATCAAGATCTGTAATGAATAAGGAATTAAATAGTTTTTGTACTGTTTTTGCAAAAACCGAAATAATGAAGTGGATTCTAGATGAGGTTTCAGAAGAGGATTTATCAAGAGGAATCTATATTTCAATTGTAAACAGAATAACAAAACTAAAAATGGACAAATCGGTTCCAATCTATTTAATAGGTGGTGTTGCAGCTTTTCATCCATTTTTAAAAAATATTATGGAAGAGATGTTTCAAAAGGAAATAATTGTACCAAATAGTCCTCAAATGATAAATGCATTTGGCGCAGCGGTAGAAGCAAAAAATAACAAAAAAATAAAGAATGAAAGCATATCACGATAAAGAAAAAGGAATAGGAATCACATATGATGATTTATTTTTAATTGGAGGGGCAAGAACTGCATTCGGAAGATTAAGTGGAAGTTTAGGAGGAGTTTCTCCAACAGATTTAGGTATTTTTGCATCAAGAGGTGCATTGGAAAAATCTGGAGTAGATGCAAAAGATATTGACCAAGTAATAATGGCAAATATCGGGCAGAGCTCTGCAGACTCTTACTTTTTACCAAGACATATATCATTATATTCTGGTGTTCCAGAAGGAGTCTCATCTCTTATGGTCCAAAGAATTTGTGGTTCAGGGTTTGAGACAATCATAACAGGCGCTGAGCAGATCACACTTGGTAAAGCAAAAGCAACTTTATGTGGAGGAACTGAAAATATGACTCTTTCTCCAACGGTAAGTTTTGGTAATCGGAATGGTTATGCTCTTGGAAGAATTGAGTTCTTAGATATGTTGTGGGAAGCGCTTAACGATACTGCAGCAGTTCCAATGGGGGTTACAGCTGAGAATATTGCAAAGAAGCATGGTATTACTAAAGAGGAAGTAAATGTTTTTGCAAAGCAATCTATTGATAGGTATCTAAAAGCAAAAGAAGAAGGATTCTTTGATGATGAGATTATTCCACTAAATTCAACTGTATTTGAAGTAGAAGGGTTGAATCCAAGAAAGATTAGGTTACCAAGAAAAGTTACTGATTTTGTAACTGATGAAAATGTACGTCCTGCAGATTTAGAAAAAATGGCAAAGTTACCAACTGTTTTTGCAAAAGATGGAGTACAAACAGCAGCAAATTCATCAGGGATTGTAGATGGAGCAGCAGCGGTTGTAGTTGCAAATAAAGAATTTTGTAATGATAAGAATCTAAAACCACTGAGTAGAATTGTAGCTTCTGCTACTTGTGGAATTGATCCTAGATATATGGGGTTAGGTCCTGTTTCGGCAATAAATTTAGTATTAGAAATGGCAGATCTTAAAATGGAAGATATTGGACTTGTAGAAATAAATGAGGCTTTCGGAGCTCAATATTTAGGGTGTGAGAAAGAATTAGGATTTTCTAGAGATATTGGAAATGTAAACGGAGGGGCAATTGCAATGGGACATCCACTTGCAGCTACAGGAACTAGAATCTCTTTAACAATATCAAGAGAAATGAAAAGGAGAGGAGTAAGATATGGTGTAGCTTCAGCATGTATTGGAGGAGGCCAAGGAACAGCAATTTTATTTGAGAATACAAATATTTAAAAATGGAAGAAAAAATGATTCAATGGAAAATGGTGGAAAAGGGTGCTGACTTTGAGTTGGTAGAATCATCACTTCCAACAGTAAAGGAAGGTGAAGCATTAATTAAGATTGCTGGTTGCGGTGTGTGTCATACTGATATTAGTTTTTGGCATCATGGAGTTAAAACAAAACAAGAGTTACCTTTAACTTTAGGTCATGAAATTAGCGGAACTGTTATTGATGGTCCTGAGGAGTGGAATGGAAAAAATGTGATTATTCCTGCAGTTTTACCGTGTGGAGATTGTGAGCTTTGCAATAATGGAAGAAGTAATATTTGTCAAAAACAACTCATGCCTGGAAATGATTTTGAAGGTGGTTTTGCATCTCATATTGTTGTCCCTTACAAATATCTTTGCCATGTGCCGGATAAGATTTTAGAAAAATATATACTTCCTCAACTTTCTGTTATTGCGGATGCAATTTCAACACCATATCAGGTAATAGATAAATCAGAATTACAGAAAGGAGATCTTGCCATAGTGATTGGAGTTGGAGGAGTTGGAATCTATGGTGCTCAAATAGCGAAAATAAAAGGAGCGAAAGTTTTAGCACTAGACGTTGATGACACAAAGCTTGAAATTGCAAAAAACAATGGAATTGATGCAACCTTAAATACAAAAGGGTTAGACTTTAGAGATATTAAAGGCAAGGTAAGAAAAATTGCAAAGGATCTTGGGGTTTCTCGCTTTGGATGGAAGATTTATGAAATGTCAGGCACAACTCCTGGTCAAGAATTAGCTTTTGGTCTAATTACATTTACCTCCACACTTTCAATTGTTGGATTTACTATGGATAAGTTAAACGTGAGACTGAGTAACTTAATGGCGTTTGATGCAAAACTTATCGGAACTTGGGGGTGTAAACCAGAACTTTATCCAGAGGTAGTTGATTTAGTCGCAGAAGATAAATTGAGAGTGGATCAGTTTGTTGAAACTTTCCCTTTATCAGAAATAAATAAAGTTTTTAAAAATACATTAAATCATAAATATAACAAAAGATCGGTTTTAGTACCGTAAATTATTAACACGTAAAATTATAAATTATGTTGAATAATCATAACTTAGTAGATCACAATTACACAGAGATTTTATTTGAAATAAAGCCAGTAAAGGACTTTGATGGAAATGAAATTGAAGGATTATATAACGCATGGATTTCATTAAACAATCCATCACAATATAATTCTTACACAACAGATGCAGTAAAAGAAATTGTTTTAGCTTTTAGAGAAGCATCTAATGATAGGTCGGTAGTTGCAATTGTTTTTACGGCTGTTGGAGATAAAGCATTTTGTACTGGTGGAAATACCAAAGAATATGCAGAATATTATGCAGGGAATCCTCAGGAATACAAGCAATATATGAGACTTTTTAATGATATGGTTTCTGCAATTTTGATGAGTGATAAACCTGTAATAAACAGAGTTAACGGAATGAGAATTGGTGGTGGTCAAGAAATTGGAATGGCTTGTGATTTTTCTATAGCACAGGATATGGCTCGTTTCGGACAAGCAGGACCAAAACATGGTTCAGCTCCTGATGGTGGTTCTACTGATTTTTTACACCTTTTTGTAGGTGTTGAATTAGCAATGTTTTCTTGCACTGTTTGTGATCCTTGGAGTGCGCATGAAGCACATAGACATGGTTTATTAACGGAAATTGTTCCTGCTCTGAAAATAGATGGGAAATTTGTAAACAATCCTCTTGTAAGAACAGATAGATGGGTTAGTAAAAAAACAGGTGAGATTATTTATGGTATGCCTAAAAAAGGTGATTCTATGAAAGAAGCGAAAACTTTAGTAAAGTCTGGTGAAATGGATTTATCTTTATTAGATGCGTCAGTGGAAAAAATGTGTGCTAAACTTATGATGACTTTTCCAAACTGTTTGAGTAAAACGATTAACTCTATCAGAAAGAAAAAATTAGAACATTGGGATCAAAACAAGGAAAGTAATAGAGATTGGTTAGCATTAAATATGATGACTGAAGCAAAGGCAGGATTTAAAGCGTTTAATGACGGTCCTAGGGGAGATAGAGAGGTTGATTTTGTGAAATTAAGACAAATGCTTGCAAAAGGAATGGAGTGGAATAATGAAATGCATGAAGCCATTTCTCCTCAATATAAAAAGTAAGAAATGAATAAAATTAAGATTGAATATCTTTACGAAAATTCAGTTGCCAGAGTTATTTTAGATGATGGTAAAGGCAATGTTTTGGATTCTGTAATGATGAAGGATTTACATCAATTGTTAGATGAGTTTTCAGTAAATAAGAATTTAAAACTCATCACTTTTGAAGGAGAAGGAAAACATTTTTCATTTGGAGCTAGTGTTGAAGAACACACTAAAGAAAATGCTGCGCAAATGTTAAGTTCATTTCATGGGATGTTTTACAAAATTATGGAATTATCAATTCCTACGGTAGCAAAGATTTCAGGACAATGTTTGGGTGGTGGATTGGAACTAGCTCTTATTTGTAATACCATGTTTGCTGATAAATCAGCATTTATGGGGCAACCTGAAATTGTTTTAGGAGTTTTCCCTCCACCTGCATCATTATTGCTTCCATTAAAGATTGGAAACGCAAGAGCTGAAGAATTGCTTATTACTGGTAATTCTGTTTCAGCTGATAAAGCGAAAGAAATTGGATTTATATCAGAAGTTTTTGAAAATAAGGAAAGTTTAAATGAAGGGGTAGACTCATGGATTAAAAAACACATATTACCAAAAAGCGCTTCTTCATTAAGATTTGCAACAAAAACCTCTCGTACATTTTTCAATCATATAATGGGTAAATTTCTTCCTCAATTAGAAAGTATGTATGTGAACGATTTGATGCAAACGGAGGATGCAAATGAGGGGATAAATGCATTTTTAGAAAAAAGAAAGCCTAATTGGAAAAATAAATAAATTTCAAGATACAAGTAAGATGACACAAATTGAGTTATGGGTAAACGGTAGAACTCATCAACTTTTAGTTGATCAGCACGATACTCTTGCTTATGTTTTGCGTAATAAAATTGAACTTACTGGTACAAAGATAGGTTGTGAACAAGGTAGTTGCGGAGCGTGTACAGTTCATCTAAATGGTGTTGCTGTTCAGTCGTGTATAACTCCAGTCTTGAAATGTGTTGGAAAACGAATTTCTACTATTGAGCATATTGCAGATAAGGGAACTCCTCATCCTTTACAACAGAAATTTATAGAAAAAGGAGCTCTTCAATGTGGTTTTTGTACTCCGGGAATGATAATGTCAACTTTAGATTTTTTAAAAGAAAATCCTAACCCAACAAGACAAGAAATTGAAGAAGGTCTCTCAGGAAATCTGTGCAGATGTACTGGTTATAAAAAGATTATTGATGCAATCAAGGAATATTCTGAAGAAAAATCAGCAATCGATTCTGATAAATTTAAAATGATTGGAGAAGGAAGGCCCTATATTGAAGCTACTAAGAAGGTTAAAGGAGAAGCTGATTATACAGATGATATACCTGAGAAGAATGCATTACATTGTAAGTTCTTAAGAAGTCCTTTTGCACACGCAAAAATAAAATCCATTGAGTTTGATAAAGCATTACAAATGGATGGTGTTGTAGATGTCGTTATTGGGAAAGAATTACCAAATAAATTTGGAGTTCTTCCAATTTCGGAAGACGAAACAGCACTTGCAGTTGATAAAACGAGATATATTGGAGAAATTGTTGTGGCTTTAGTTGCAGAAACAGAACAAATAGCAGAACAAGCACTTTCTAAAATAAAGGTAGAATATGAGCCAATTAAGGAGTATCTGGAGATGATGGATTCTATTGAAGATGTTGGAGAGAACCAGCAAATTCACTCTCATTCTAGGTTTAATAACAATATACATAAAAAGGCGGAATTGAGATTCGGAAATCAAGAAGAAGGATATGACAATTCACATCATAAAGTAGAAAGAGAGTTTGAATTTGAAGGAGTTAATCATGGATTTACCGAGCCACATGCAGCAATTGCCAACTGGGATGAAAATGGATTAACAATTAAGACAGCAACTCAAGTCCCTCATTATTTACACAGATATCTTGCTAAGGTTTTAGAGATTCCTATGAATAGAATTAGAGTGATTAAACCATATTTGGGTGGTGGTTTTGGAGGAAAATCAGATCCTTTCCCTCATGAGATTATCATTTCTTACTTAGCGAAAAAGTTAGGAAGAACAATTCGTGTGAAACTTAATAGAGAAGAAGTTTTTCTTACTAATCATGGTCGTCATCCTACCAAATTAGGAGTTAAAATGGGATTGGATAAAAATAATAAAATCTCAGTTTTGGATGCAGATATTGTTATTGATGGTGGAGCGTATGGTAGTTTTGGAGTGGTAACCTCTTACTACAATGGAGTGTTGTTACAGGCACCTTATGATATTAAAAATTTTGGTTTTAGAACAAGAAGAGTTTACACAAATAAACCTCAAAGTGGCGCAATGAGAGGGCATGGAGCAGTAAATTCTCGTTTTGCTGTAGAAACTTTATTAGATGAATTAGCACAAAAAGCAAATATTGACCCTTGTCAGTTGAGGTTAGATAATTTGATTTCAGAGAATTCAATTACTGTAGGGCAATATAGAATTACATCAAACGGAAGTAGGCAATGTTTGGAGACTGTAATGAATCAATCTGATTGGAAAACTAGGTATAGGAAGTTAGAAAGTGGAAAAGGATTAGGTGTTGCAGGTGGGTTTTTTATTAGTGGTTCTGCACTTCCAATTCATTGGAATGAATATCCTCAATCAGTAGTTCACTTAAAAGTGGATATGGATGGTAGAGTTCTAGTTACTTCAGGTGCTAGTGATATAGGGCAGGGAAGCGATACCATGTTGGCTATAATTGTTGCGGAAGTTTTAGGATTAAGTATGGATAATATCTTTGTAGTTGCAGCAGACACTTTACTTACACCAATTGATTTAGGCTCTTATTCAAGTAGAGTAACTTTTATGGCAGGAAATGCAGCAAAAATGGCAGCAGAAAATTTGAAGGAGGAAGTTCTAAAATCGGTTAGTAAAGCTCATGATATAATGAAGTCAGAACTAAATCTATCTAAAGAAAGAGTTTTTTCTAATGATAAAAAAGTGGATTTAACTTGGAAGGAAGCAATTGTATTTCTGACAAATAAAGTTGGGGCTGTTAGTACATCAGGATATTATAATTCGCCAAAATTAGGAGGTGATTTTAAAGGGGCAGGAGCAGGTCTTAGTCCGTCTTATTCTTTTGGTTCAGTTATTGCTGAAGTAGATGTGAATAAAGAAACTGGGGAAGTAAATCTGATAAATATTTGGGGAGCACATGATGCTGGAAAAGCAATAAATCCTTTGGCGGTTCAAGGGCAATTAGAAGGTAGTTGGCATATGGGATTAGGTCAGGTAATGAGTGAGCAGATGAAATATTATAATGGAATGTTGCTTAATGCAAATTTCCTAGATTATAAGATTCCTACTTCTGTTGATACCCCTGCAATTCATACTAATATAATTGAAAGTATAGACCCTGAAGGGCCATTTGGAGCTAAAGAATGTGGAGAGGGAGCAATTCATCCTGTTTTACCTGCAATTGCAAATGCAATTTATGATGCAGTTGGTATTAGAATTACTTCTTTACCGATTAGGGCAGAGGATGTTTTAAGAAAAATTAAGAATAAGGAAAATGGAGAATAAATACTTAATAGCAAAGTCTTGTTCTCAGGCAATAGAATTTAGTAAGATTAATTCTGATTTTTCTTATATCTCTGGTGGTACTGATGTGATGATAAATAAGTATCAGAAAAATAATACTTCCAAAACACTTATTGATATATCAGAGATTAAAGAAATAAAATTTTTAAAAATTGATGATAATGAAGTGAGAATTGGAAGCTCAACAATTCTTTCTGATTTGGAAAACAATAAAGAATTAGAAGGGTTATTTCCAACATTTATTCAGTCTGTGAAGAGTGTATCATCTCCACTTATTAGAAAATCTGCAACTCTTGGGGGTAACTTACTTTGTGATAATAGATGTATGTATTACAATCAATCTGAGTGGTGGAGAGAAGCGGCAGGGAATTGCCTTAAATGTGAAGGAGATATTTGTATTGCTTCTGGTGGTAAAAGAAGTTGTTATGCGAAAATGATTTCGGATACTGCACCAGTTTTGATTAGTTTAAATGCAAGCGTTTGTATTGTAAATAATGAAGGAGAAGAAAGAGTTCTCTTAGAAGATATTTATTCTGGTGATGGAATAAATCCTCATAATTTAAGTGCAGAAACAATTATAAAAGAGATAATTATTCCAAAGAATAATTTAAAAGTGTTTTTCAAGAAATTGAGAGAACGAAAAACATTAGAATTTACTTCTCTTACTTGTGCAATTTCCTGGAATGAGAAGAATATAAGAGTAGCTCTAGGAGGTGTTGACCCAAAACCTATTGTTTTGGATTTTAAAAAGAATACTTCAACAGATGAGATAATTACAAAATCTACTAAAAAATGTAGAATTGTAAAAACTGATTTATATTCAAGAGAATACAGAAAAGAGATGATTGGAGTATTTATAAAAGAAGGATTAAAAGAGATATTTTAATGGAATATACAAAAGTATTGTATGATGAACATGAAGTAATCTTATCAGCAGTAGAAATAGCAAAAGATTCAGAAAATTTATTGAACAAGAATCCCGAGAAATGGAAAGAGTTTTGTATAAAATTAATTTACTTTTTCAGACATTATGCGGATAAATATCACCATCATAAAGAGGAAGAATTATTGTTTCAGAAAATTTCAGAAGAGAATGAAGTAATGGGAATGAATATTATTGCAGAGATGTTAGAAAATCATGAAGATTTTAGAGAGTATATATCTGATATTGAAGATTCTTTAGAGGTAGATGTTAAAATAGCTTTTTCAGAACTAATCGATTATTGTGAAAATCTAAGCGATCATATTGCTGCAGAGAATGAAGAATTATTTATTAGTGCAGAAACCCTACTTTCCCAGCATGATTTAGAAACTATGATGTTTCAATTCCAGGATATTGATAGAGATTTAGGAGAGGAAAGAAAGAATTAGAAGGTAGTTTAGAAGAATTAAAGAATCTTATATAAAATAAAAACCCACTCAATTGAGTGGGTTTATTTTTGGTGGAGCTGGCGGGTTTCGAACCCGCGTCCAAACAAGGAATTAAATAATTTTCTACATGTTTATCCTATTTTGTTTTTCGAGAAAGGGTAGGTAATAAGCAACCAAAACCAATCCTTAGCTTCTAAAATTTTGCCTACAAACAGAAGCTGTTTGTAAACTATCCTAACATTAATGATGCCTCATAAATCAAAGGCGTCAGGAAGTCCTTTGATGGAGACAAAAGCTTATCTAATTATAAAAATTAGGCAGCTAAAGCGTAGTTATACTCGCCAATTAAAAAATTTGAATCTTGATATTTACGAGCCAAAATACAATGCTCGACATGCTTACTATTCAACGCATCTTGCTGTCAAATCCAGTCAGCCCCAATATATAAAAGAACGTGTAAAATTTTTGCAAAGTTAGTAAATAAGCCCTTTTTATCTCTTGCCTTTTCTATTTTTGTAATCAAAATAATTTATAGATGAAAATTGGTATTTTAAGAGAAGATAAAGTTCCATTTGATAAGCGAGTGCCATTATCACCTAACCAGTGTAAACGATTAATAGCACAATATCCATCTGTTGCACTTTTTGTGCAAAGCAGTAAAATCAGATGTTTTCATGATCAGGAGTATGAAGATTTAGGCGTAAATATAGTAAAGGATATTTCTGATTGTGATGTGCTTTTAGGTATTAAGGAAGTGCCTATTGAAAGTTTAATAGCTGATAAAACATATCTTTTTTTCTCGCATACCATGAAAAAGCAAGATTACAATAGAGGGCTTTTGAAAGCCATGATTGACAAGAAAATAAAGATGGTAGATTATGAAGTTATCAGAAACAAAAAGGGAAAACGATTACTTGGTTTTGGTAGATATGCTGGAATTGTTGGGGCTTATAACGGGTTACTTACTTACGGATTAAAATCAGGACAATACAATTTAAAGGCAGCTCATTTATGCAGTAATCGGCAAGAAATAGAAGCAGAATTAGAGTGTTTAAATTTCAATAAGGAAAAAATAATTGCAACAGGAAATGGCAGGGCTGGTAATGGTGTTTTAGAAACTTTGCAAAAAGCTAGAATAAAAGAAGTAAGCAAAGAAGAATTTGTTAATGAAACTTTTGAAGAGGCCGTTTTTGTTCAATTAAGTATTGAAGATTATAATCAAAGAATAGACAGTACTACATTTAATAAATTTGAATTTTACAATCAGCCAGAGTTTTATGTATCCTCTTTTATGAAGTATGCAAAACATGCAGATATTTTCATAGCTGGACATTATTATAGTGAGGGCTCTCCATTCTTTTTTACCAGAGAAGATGTAAAGAGTCACCATTTTAAAATAAAAACAGTTGCTGATATTTCTTGTGATATTAATGGACCAATTGCTTGCACCATTCGTTCTTCAGAAATTAATGCGCCTATTTATGGCTACAATCCGATTACCGAAAAAGAAGATGATTTTACAAAAGAAGGCGTAATTGCAGTAATGGCTGTAGATAATTTACCCTCAGAATTACCGAAAGATGCATCAGAAGATTTTGGTGAGAATTTGATTGAAAAAATATTTCCACTTTTATTAAATGAAGATAATGATGAAATTATAGAAAACGCAACCATTTGTCAAAATGGCGATTTAATGCAGAATTTTGAATATTTAAGAAATTATTTAGACGGGAACTAAACTGCCTTTAAATCGGCAATCGTTTGTGCAGGGTTATCAGATTTAAAAACAAAACTTCCAGCAACCAATACATCAGCACCAGCATCTAATAATTTTCTAGCATTTGTAGTGCTAACCCCTCCATCAATTTCAATTAAAAAATTAGTATTATTTGTTTTTCTCAGATGTGCTAATTGCTTTACTTTTTCATATGTATTTTCTATAAAAGATTGTCCTCCAAACCCAGGATTAACAGACATAATGCAAACCAGGTCTAAATCATTAAGAATATCTGCAAGTAAATTTACAGGTGTATGCGGATTTAGAGCAACTCCTGCTTTCATTCCCTCTTCTTTTATTGCTGAAATTGTTCTGTGAAGATGAGTACAAACTTCATAATGTACAGTTAAAACATCTACACCTATCTTTTCAAAAGTTTGAATGTATCTATCTGGATCCACTATCATTAAGTGTACGTCTAAAGTTTTAGTAGCATAAGAGTTTACACTTTTGATAATTGGCATTCCAAACGATATATTTGGAACAAAAACACCATCCATTACATCAAGGTGGAACCAATCAGCTTGGCTATTGTTTACCATTTCGCAATCTCTTTTCAGATTGCCAAAATCGGCTGCTAAAATGGAAGGGGCTATTTTATGGCTCATATTTTTTTGGCAAATGTAAAAAAAGAGGGCGAAAGCCCTCTCTAAAATTTTAACCTAAATAGGTTTTTAGTATTTTACTTCTTGAAGTATGCTTTAATCGCCTCACCGCTTTTTCTTTAATTTGCCTAACTCGCTCACGAGTCAAATCAAACTTCTCTCCAATTTCTTCTAAAGTCATAGCATGCCCTTTGTTCAGTCCAAAGTAAGAAGAAATCACATCTGCTTCTCTTGGCGTTAGGGTATCTAATGCTCTTCTGATTTCGTTTCTTAAAGACTCCATCATTAGCTCAGTATCAGGGCTAGGACTTTCATCACTTCTTAAAACATCATACATATTACTGTCCTCTCCATCAATAAGTGGCGCATCCATAGATATATGTCTTCCGGAATTTTTAAGTGATTCTTTTACTTCTGTGATGGATAGTTCAACATAATCAGCAATTTCTTCTGCTGTTGGAGGGCGTTCAAACTTTTGTTCTAACCTAGCAAAAGCTTTATTTATTTTATTTATAGATCCAATTTTATTTAAAGGCAAGCGTACAATTCTAGATTGCTCTGCTAATGCTTGTAGAATAGATTGACGAATCCACCAAACGGCATAAGAAATAAATTTGAAACCTCTTGTTTCATCAAATCTTTTAGCTGCTTTTATAAGTCCTAGGTTTCCTTCATTTATCAAATCAGGAAGAGTAAGCCCTTGGTTTTGGTACTGTTTTGCTACCGAAACTACAAAACGCAAGTTTGCTTTTGTCAATTTTTCTAAGGCATTTTTGTCTCCTACCTTTATTTTCTGTGCTAATTCTACTTCTTCTTCAGCAGTAATTAAGTCAACCCTTCCAATCTCTTGTAAATACTTATCTAGAGATGCAGTATCTCTGTTGGTAACCTGTTTGGTGATTTTTAATTGTCTCATAAAAAAATAACTTTTAGATTAATAAACTGTGCGCTTATACGCACATATTTTAATAAGGTTACAAAATTTTTTGAAAAAATTATGATTCTTTTCTTTCAGGTTTTGGAAGTAGTACTTTCCTAGATAGTTTTAGCTTACCACTTCTTTCGTCAATAGCGATAAGTTTAACCTCTATTTCCTCTCCTTCTTTTAGAACATCCTCTACTTTTTCTACTCTATCCCAATTTATTTCAGAAATATGTAAAAGTCCATCTACATTGTTAGAAATACCAACAAAAGCGCCATAAGGCATAATCGATTTAACTTTTCCTTTATAAGTTTTTCCTTCCTCAGGAACAAATGCTATTTCTCTAATTTTAGAAATGGCATTATCAATTCTTTCTTGATTCGTTCCTAAAATCTCTACTCTTCCGTGTCCATCAATTTCTTCAATGGTTATTACCGTTTCAGTAGCTTCTTGCATTTCTTGAATTACTTTTCCGCCTGGGCCAATCACTCCACCGATAGTCGATTTTGGAATTTCCAAAATAACAATTTTTGGTGTTTGAGGTTTTAACTCAGTTCTCGGTTTTTCAATTACTTCCGTTAATTTACTTAAAATATGTAATCTACCATCTTTTGCTTGATTAAGAGCTTGCTCCAAGATATCATAAGATAATCCTTGTACTTTAATATCCATTTGACAAGCAGTAATTCCATCAGCAGTACCACAAACTTTAAAATCCATATCTCCAAGATGATCTTCATCACCTAGAATGTCAGAAAGTACAGAATAGTTATTTGGGTCCTTTTCATTAGAGATTAATCCCATAGCTATTCCTGATACTGGTTTTTCAATTTTTATACCAGCATCCATAAGTGCTAAAGTACCAGCACAAACAGTTGCCATTGAAGATGATCCATTTGACTCTAAAATATCAGAAACAATTCTTACTGTGTAAGGATTATCTGCAGGAATCATCTTTTTTAATGCTCTTTGCGCTAAGTTTCCGTGTCCGATTTCTCTCCTACTTACATTAAATTTCATTCTAGCTTCTCCTGTAGAGAATGGAGGGAAGTTGTAGTGTAAATAAAAGGACTCATGGCCTTGGTAAGTTACGCCATCTAATCTGTTTACATCCATTTTTGTACCGAGCGTTACAGTAGTGAGTGATTGCGTTTCACCTCTAGTGAATACTGCCGAACCATGAGGACTTGGTAAGTAGTCAATCTCACACCAGATAGGCCTGATTTCAGTAGTTTCTCTACCGTCTAATCTTTTCCCTTCATTTAAAACTAATGCTCTAACTGCTTCTTTTTCTACGTCATGGTAATATTCTCCAATTAATTTAGAATCGTATTCTTCAACTTCTTCTGTTAAAGAATCAATCCAATCTTGTTTTACTTGTTTAAATTTAGTTGATCTTTCATCTTTTCCTAAACCTTCAGCAGCAACTGCATAAACTTTATCGTAAGTTTCTTTTCTGACTTTTTCTCTCAAAGCTTCATCATGGGTTTCATGACAATATTCTCTTTTTGGAGAAGAAGTAGTAATTTCAGACGCTAATTCAGTTTGCATTGCACACTGAACTTTAATAGCTTTATGTCCAATTTTTATAGCTTCAATCATCTCTGCTTCCGATACTTCACTCATTTCTCCTTCTACCATTGCTACACTATCAGCTGAAGCTCCAACCATAAGGTCAATATCTGCTTTTTCCATTTGAGCAGGAGATGGGTTCACTATGAATTCTCCATTTAATCGGATAACTCTAACTTCAGAAATAGGTCCGTTAAACGGAATATCTGAAATAGCAATTGCAGTTGAAGCGGCTAATGCAGCTAAACTGTCAGGAGATACTTCAGGGTCGTGTGAATTAAGTGAGATCATCACTTGTACTTCAGCATGATAATCGCTTGGGAACATAGGTCTTAAAATTCTATCTACCAATCGCATTACCAATATTTCTTGGTCGGTCGGTCTAGCTTCTCTTTTTAAGAATCCACCAGGAAATCTACCATCAGCAGCAAATTTCTCTCTATAATCAATAGTTAATGGTAAAAAATCTACTCCATCTCTAGCTTCTTTACTAGACACAACAGTGGCTAACATATGAGTTTTTCCCATTCTGATTTCTACCGAACCGTTTGCTTGTTTTGCTAATTTTCCTGTTGTTATGGTAATTTCTCTACCATCCTCTAATTTTATTGTTTGTTTAATTTCGTTATATGACATTATTCTTAATTTCTTTCTTGTGTTAATAAGTAAAAAAGGCAAAGAAATTGCCTTTTTTGTCTGTTTTATTTTCGGAGTTTCAATTCTTTGATTAACTCCCTGTAAGCAAGGATATCTTTACTTTTTAAGTAATCTAATAGTTTTCTCCTTTTTCCAACCATTAGTTGTAAAGATCTTTGTGTGGAGTAGTCCTTTCGGTTTTCTTTTAAATGAGCGGTTAAATGTTTTACCCTTTCGGTGAATAGCGCAACTTGGCTAAATACTGACCCAGAATCTTTGGTATCTTTTCCAAATTTCTTAAATATTTGTTCTTTTTCTCCTGTTGTTATACGCATATACTCCTTTTTTAATCTTTAATTTTTAATGGGTGGCAAATTTAGGAAATACTTTTGGATAAAAAAACTCTTTTAAAACAAATAAAATCAAGCTTTTATGATACGTAATATTTGGCTAATTTTGGCTTTTAGGTTTTTTCTCTCTACAATCAAATCCAAGAAACCGTGTTCTAGTAAAAACTCAGAAGTTTGGAATCCTTCCGGTAAGTCTTTTCCTATTGTTTCCTTTACTACCCTTGGCCCAGCAAAGCCAATGAGAGCATTAGGTTCGGCAATATTCATATCGCCAAGCATAGAGAAAGAGGCGGTTGCCCCTCCAAAAGTTGGGTCAGTTAGTAATGAAATATAAGGCAATTTCTCATCACTTAATTGTGTTAATTTAGCTGAAGTCTTAGCTAGTTGCATTAAGGAGAAAGCAGCTTCCATCATTCTTGCTCCTCCTGATTTTGAGATAATAATTAGTGGACATTTCGATTTGCGAGCATAATCTGTAGCTCTAGCAATTTTTTCTCCTACTACCGAACCCATAGATCCCCCAATAAAATTAAAGTTAAAACAAGCAATCACCACATTTTCTCCATTCATCTTCCCAAAAGCAGATGTAATTGCCTCTTTCAAACCAGTATCTTTCTGATTTTGTTTTAATCTATCTGTATATTTTTTAGAATCTTTAAATCCAAGAGGATCTTTTGAGGTCATTTTAGCATCCAATTCTGAAAATTCGTTTTTGTCAAAGAATATCTTAAAATATTCCTTTGCATTAATTCTATGATGATAATTACAGTTATTACAAACATATAAGTTTTGTAAATGTTCTTTTGTAGAGGTAATTGTCTTACATTTAGGGCATTTGTACCATAATCCTTCAGGAGTTTCTTTCTTCTCATCTGTTGAAGTAGTTATCCCTTCTTTAATTCGCTTAAACCAACCCATGTTTTATGCGTTTCTGTTTATATTATTTAAATCTTCAAAAGATCTTTTTAATCTCTCCTTAAAAGTTAATTCCCCTTCTCTGAGCCATTTTCTAGGGTCGTAATACTTCTTGTTTGGCTTATCTTCTCCTTCAGGATTCCCGATTTGTGATTGCACATAATCTGTTTTTTTAGAGAAGTAGTCTCTAACCCCTGTTGTAAATCCCCATTGCAAATCTGTATCAATATTCATTTTTATTACTCCATAACTTATAGCTTCTTTTATTTCATCAGAAGTTGAGCCAGAACCACCATGAAAAACAAAACTGATGGGCCTTTCAGATGTTTTGTATTTGTCTTCAATATATTTTTGGGAATTATCTAATATTTTTGGAGTTAAAACAACATTGCCAGGTTTATAAACACCATGAACATTACCAAAAGCTGCTGCAATAGTAAATTTATCACTTACCTTCATTAACTCTTCATAAGCAAAAGCAACTTCTTCTGGCTGAGTGTACAATTTGCTACTATCTACATCTGTGTTATCTACACCATCTTCTTCACCCCCTGTAATTCCAAGTTCAATTTCTAAAGTCATATCTATTTTACTCATTCTTTCAAGATACTTTTTACAGATTTCTATATTTTCTTCAATAGGTTCTTCTGACAAATCAATCATGTGTGAACTATATAGTGGCTTACCATACTGAGTATAAAATTCCTCTCCTGCATCTAAAAGTCCATCAATCCAAGGTAAAAGTTTTTTTGCAGCATGATCGGTATGCAAAATAACACTGACACCATATAATTCCGCCATTTGATGCACATGCATAGCACCAGAAATACCTCCTGCAATGGTTACTCTATGATTTTCGTTTCCCAACCCTTTTCCAGCAAAAAAGTAGCAGCCACCATTAGAAAACTGTATGATTACTGGTGAATTCAATTCGGCTGCAGCTTCTAGCACTGAGTTTACTGTACTTGTATTAGTGACATTAACTGCAGGAAGTGCATAATTATTCTTTTTGGCATCAACAAATATTGCCTGCACCTTATTTCCTGTAATTACTCCTGTCTCAAATTTTGACATAGTCTATTTATTTTTTAGAATAGCAAAATTATAATAATGTTAAAACAACTGCCTTTATTTTTAGAATAATTTCTTATCATTGACAAATATTCAAATCAAAGCATAGATGATAAGTAAAAATCAGATGAAGTTTGTTCGTTCTTTACAACTTAAAAAACACAGAGATGTTCATAATAGTTTTGTAGTGGAAGGGGAGAAAATAGTAAGTGAGATTATTAAATCTGATTTTTCTGTTATTCAAATATTTGCTACTAATGGTTGGCTTTCTTCTAATACAAATATTATTGCAGAGGTAATATGTCAAATATCTGAAAAGGAACTTAAAAAAATAAGTCAGTTAAGTACGCCAAATAAGGTATTAGCTATTGTAGAAAAACCAAAATTCGCCTTAAATATTGACACCATAACAAATGGGCTTACTTTGGTTTTGGATGAAATTAAAGACCCTGGAAATTTAGGAACTATAATTAGGGTGTGCGATTGGTTTGGGGTAGAAAATATAATTTGCTCTAATAATTCAGTTGATGTTTACAACCCAAAGGTATTGCAAGCAACAATGGGTTCGTTTGCAAGGGTAAAGGTACATTATACAGATATTGAAAATGTTATCAATCAATTGCCAAATGATTTTCCAATTTATGGTGCTTGTATAGATGGAAAAAATATTTCAGATATTATAGTAGAAAAAGACGCACTTCTAATTATGGGAAATGAGTCCTTTGGAATTTCGGATGAAGTCAGTTTACTTATAAAAAAGAGAATAGAAATCCCAAGAAAAAGAGAAGGGGCAGAATCACTTAATATTGCGATTGCAACTTCCATTTTACTACACGAATTCAGGCGGTAAACTAGTTTTTATTGGGTTTTTTGTTTTTCCTATCTTAATCCTTCCCATCCACACTCAATGTATCTATTTTTTATAAAAAATTGAGAATCAATAGCTTGTTTATTCAAAAGTAAAAGACAGCATCCACGAATTTGTGGTCAGTTTACTGACCGATTTTGTGTAAACAGTTTCGTCCTCTGAAAGTAAATTTAAAATGCCATAAGTGAGTTTTATTTGTGGAGAAAATTTAAAATATTCTAAATAGAAATCCATGCCAAAACCAATTTCAATTCCTAAATCATTTTTCTTCAATTTTACTAATTTCTGCCCTTCATCATCAATATCCTTTTGTGATGCAATATCTATCCCGTATTTTATTCCTCCTAGCAAATAAGTGCGGAAATTATTGTAACGCTCGGATTTATATTTTATCAGAATTGGAAAGTCGATAAAAGTAGATTCAATTGGTTTTGTTTCCATATAAGTTTTACGATTCCCATCAATAAATGAATATTCAATAATTCTTTCTGAGAAAACTAATCTGGGAAGAAACCTCAAATCGAAAGCTTTACTTAATCGTAAATTTGATACAATCCCTAAATTAAACCCTTTTTGATTTTGCGATTCTAGCACATATAAACTGTCTAAATCGGATATGTTTGCAATAGGCTTTATCCTAAAATCCATTGTATTTATTCCCATTGTAAATCCGAAATGAATCTTTTTTTTATCGTATAATGGAAGATTCTGTAATTTAGGATGCTTTTGTGCGAAAATCTGCAAAGGAATATTTGCGATAAACAAAATAGGTAATAATATTGCTAATAATTTTTTCATTTCAGCCAAAAAACGATTTATCATTTATTTTATTGCAATGTACAGTGAAACTATTCCGATCGTTAGGGGTAGATAGTTTACTTTGCTAAAGCCTACCTCTTTCAGAATTTCTATAAATTTTTCATTTTCAGGAAAAGCATCTACCGATTCAGGCAAATAATTATAAGCCCTTTTGTCTTTTGAGATGAGTTGCCCAAAAAATGGTAATATTTGATGAAAATAGGCACTATATATTTGTTTGATAGGAAAATATTTAGGTTTAGATGGCTCCAAAATCACAACAATTCCATCTTTTTTCAGCACACGTCTCATCTCGGATAATCCTAATTGTAGGTTTTCAAAATTTCTTACGCCAAAACCAGCCGTTATAGCATCAAAACTTTCATCCTCAAAAGGCAGGTTTTCCGAATCAGCAAATTCTAATTTTATTTGCTTTTCCAATCCTTTTTTTTCTACTTTTTTTCTTCCTATTTCAAGCATATTTTTGGAGATGTCTATTCCAGTAATATGTACCCCATTTAGTTTGCTGGTTGCAATGGCAAAATCGGCTGTTCCGCATGCCACATCCAATATTCTTTTAGGATTATTTGTAAGCTTGCTAATGGCTTTTTTTCGCCAATAAAAGTCCATGCCAAAAGAAAGTGTATGATTCAAAAAATCATAGCTTTTAGCAATGCTGTCAAACATTTTTGCGACTTGCAATTTCTTACTTATTTGGGAGTCTTGCTGGGGCTTTATCATTCAATTTCCTTTCCTGTCAAACTATTAACAAATAAAACATTTCCTAATTTTTCATAACCCTCAAAGGCTGCCAATTTTTGTTTTTTAACTATTTCTCTTCTGAAACCAACAATAGTTAGATCTGCTTTTTCGGAATGTTTATTTATTATAGATTTTATTCCTTCCTCTTCATTTTGCGGAATCATTTTTAAGTTTAAAGGAGAGATTGGTAGTCGCCCAGACTCAATAAATGAGAACATTCTTTTTTTGTAGTTTTCAAATTCATCTTGATTTGGGTAAATGGAGAAAACTTTAATTTTTGCATTTTTCCATTCAGGATGTGAGGAGATTATATAGCTGAGTAGAATCATCATATTTGAATTTTCATAATCTCTGGACGAAATCCAGACATGTATCTCTTCTTTATTATTTATTTTTTCTTCATCAGTTTTGTAAATCGCTACGTCAAAACCGGTTGCCTGCAAAAGTTTGAAATTGCTTAAAATCTCTGTAAACCTTTCTTTTTCACTCTCCTCAAAGGCTAATAAAATTAGGTTATTCTCCTTACCAGAAATACTTGATAATTGAATAACTTGCGCTAGTGCTGAGGTGTAAGAAGGCGAAATAATGCTATCGACATATACATTACTTTTTGACACTTTTTCATCTTGCAATAATTGCTTTAAAACATCCTTTGATTGCTTAAATGTATCTTTGCTCAGATAACCATTTATATATTGTATGTAAGTACCGAAACCATATTTATATGAGATCCAACGGCACATATCAAAAGCAGATTTCCTTTCAAAAGATTTTTCATTAATACTGATTACAAATGGGCGCCAATGCAGATTTTCATCATCAGACCCCTTTTTCTGTATAAAAATTTGGATCTGCCTTGCAAATTGTACCAATACATCCCGAAACAGACTGACTATTTCTCTTTTATCCCCTGAACTTTTACTAATGTAATAATAGAAAAAGGTCAGAATTATAATAGATAAAATAGCAAAAGAAGTGTTCATTTTGAACATCAACCAAACCGATAATACAGCACCAATAAGCGATATATACCAACGAGATCTGAAAGCCGGACGATATGAAGGATCGCCAGAGAAATGTTCTAAAAATGAAATGGCACAAATAGCACCATAAGTAATCATAAAGAACATGGCAATAATTTGAGCCACCATATTAATATCACCAATAACAACAAAAAACAGAACCAACACACAAGTAATCACAGAGGAATTGATTGGCTCGTTATCCTTTTCCCTTCCTTTTGCTGTCCAACTATTTAATTTTTTAAGTGGAAATATTTTATCAAAGCCCAATGCTTGAAGCGTTCTTGGCGCAACCATTACCGAGCCAAGTGCGGAGGAGATAGAAGCGCATGCTAAACCGATAGGGATTATTGGTCCCCAAATGGCAATTTTACTCATAATAAGTTGATCTGCACCCAAGCTCTCTAAGGGAGCGGAAAGCACCAATTTTAAAGCCACCAAAACATAAACCACAATACCAATAACAGTTGCCAAGATAGTTCCTCTTGGAATAGAAGATTTAGGATTTTTCAAATCGCCAGAAAGCCCTAAACCAGCAGCCATTCCTGTAAAAGCAGGAAAAATAATGGCAAAAACTAAAAAGAAATCCTCAGAATTGGCAATGGTGTCTACAAAACTTACATCAGCAAAATGATAGCCATCAACAGGACTTCCTACAAAGAAAAATAGCAAGGAAACAAAAAGAATAGCTACAATCCCATAAAGTGCTTTTATACCAATATTTGCTCCTTTTGTAAGCATTAATATTGTGAGTAATCCCATAGAAATTATACCAATCATTTTTTTATCTAATATAATATCAGCAAGAATTTGTGGCATAGTAGAATAATTGTCTACTAAAAATAAAGCAAAAGGATAAAAAGACTCTACAAAAGCAATTATATAAAATGACACAGATATTGCTTGCGATAAATAAAGTGCAATCCCAATTGTTGCGCCAATATTTAGCCCGAACGAACGGGAGATAATATAATAAGCTCCTCCTCCTTCTACTTTTCTGTTTGTTGCTATTTCGGCAATGGCAAGTGCAGTTGGTACAGTAATCAAATGACCTAAAATGATAATACCGATAGCTCCCATTAACCCTACATTTCCTACTGCATAGCCAAAACGCAGGAATAAAATAGCTCCCAAAATAGTCGAGATAGAAGCCATAAATACAGGAGTTGTCCCGAATTTTCCTTTTGTTTTGTTTATTTCAAGCGGCATTTAATTGGTAAAATAGGTAATTGCGTTTTCCAGAAGTCCTGTTTTTTCAATAGGAACTACACCAACCTTTTCGCACACCAAACCACCAGCCAAATTAGCAAATTGTGATAAACTCAAAAAATCGACATTAGCGGCAAGGCAAAGGGCAGCTGTTGAAATAACGGTATCACCAGCTCCTGATACATCAATGATATTTCTTTTTTCGGCCAAGGTGTGATGAAAAATATCAGCTGTTTGTATACAAACTCCTTTTTCAGAAAGGGTAAGTAGGATTCCCTTTGCAGTTATCATTTGCAGTAGATCTTTTGTAGCTGAGTTAATTTCTGAAATATTATTTTCGTCAAAATTGATGTTACAACCCATTTTTATTTCTTTTAAATTTGGCTTGAAAATAGCACAATTTTTGTAGGCCAAAAAGTTTTTGGTTTTCGGATCAACAATGGTAGGGATGTTTAAAGTATTTGCTTTTTTAATGATACTTTCAATAACAAAAGGCGTAAGAACACCTTTGTTATAATCTTGTAAAATAATCACAGATACATCTTTCATATTGCTATAAACCAATTCCAAGAATTCTTGCTCCACTTTTATAGAAAAGGTATCCTCTTCATCTATTCGCAACTGATGTTTATTTTCACTGATAACCCTTGTTTTTACAGTGGTGTTTCTACTTTTTTCAGTCAAAATTCCGACAGTGGAAAGAGTTTCTTCTTTCAATAATTGCTTGAGGTGTTTGCCTCTGAAATCATCCCCAACAACTGAACACAAAACAGGAGTTGCTCCTAAGGATTTTATATTTCTGGCAACATTTCCTGCGCCACCCAATCTGTTTTCGTGTTTCTCAATTTCAACAACTGGCACTGCTGCTTCTGGTGATTGTCGTTCAATTTTACCCCACATATAAGCGTCAATCATGGCATCTCCAACAATCAATACTTTCATATTATTAAAAGAGTCAAAAAGCTGTATTATGTCCTTTTTTTTCATTTTAGCTGGACTAATTTTTCTTTCATTCTCTTGACTGCTTCCATTAGTTTATCGTCAGCTGCTGCATAGGATATTCTGACACATTCAGGGTTACCAAAAGCAGTTCCAGAAACAAGTGCTACATGTGCTTTATTGAGCAAATACATACACAAATCATTTGCATTTGCTATTGTATTTTCTCCATCTTTTTTACCGAAATAATAAGATACATCCGGGAAAATATAAAAAGCACCTTTTGGGGTATTGCATTTTATTCCAGGAATTTCGTTTAATGCTTTAAGCATCATATCACGCCTGCTTAAGAAAGTGTTTTTCATCTTAGTAGTCACTGCTTTTGGTTCAGCTAACATGGCTGTTTCCACAGCTTTTTGTGCAATAGCACAAGTAGCAGAAGTGATTTGACCTTGAACTTTATTACAGGCCTTTGCAATCCAAAGTGGAGCACCTATAAAACCTACTCTCCAACCCGTCATAGCGAAACCTTTGGAAACGCCATTTACTGTTATCGTTCTCTCTTTCATAGAGGGAATTGTACCAATACTAAAATGCGCATCCGTAAAATTAATATGCTCATATATCTCATCAGAGATAATATAAATATCAGGATATTTTTCCAGCATTTTTGCAATAGAAGTAAGCTCATCTTTAGTATAAACCGTTCCGCTTGGATTACAAGGAGAACTGAACATCAGGAGTTTTGTTTTTGGCGTTATGGCAGCTTCCAGCTCATCAGCAGACACTTTAAAATCGGTAGCGATAGTAGAAGGAATTTCTACAGAAACACCCTCAGCCAATTTAATAATTTCGGCATAACTTACCCAATAAGGGCAAGGCAAAAGCACCTGATCTCCTGGGTTTAGCAAACTCAAACACAAATTGGCAAGGGATTGCTTGGCCCCAGTTGAGCATACAATCTGATCTACTGTGAAATCCAGATTATTATCTCTTTTGAATTTTCTGCAGATTGCCTTACGCAATTCTAACAAACCTGGAACAGGAGTGTAGTGAGAAAAATTATTGTCAATTGCTTTTTTTGCCGATTCTTTAATGAAATCTGGAGTATCAAAATCGGGTTCACCCAAACTTAATGCAATAATATCATAACCTTCTGCTTTTAGCTCTCGGCTCATTCTAGCCATAGCCAGTGTTGCCGATTCGGCTAGGCGATTTAACCTTTCTGAAACTTCTTTCATCTTGATGTATTTTTCAGTAGGCAAATATAAGATTAGTTTTTAGTTGCTTGTTTTTAGTTGTTAGTTTTTAATTGCAGATTTTTTCTATATTTACAAAATGAAATTCTTCTTAATCATAGCAACTTTTTTTATTGTAACAAATATTTCTGCACAAAAAGTATTCTCTGTAGAATATGCTAGCCAGGCAGATATTAAAGTATTTGTAGTGGACTATGAGAGCCAGGCAGATTTGAATGTATTTAAGGTAGATTATTCCTCACAAGCAGGTAAGAATGATGGTAAATGGTTTTTTGTAGAATATGCCTCACAGGCTGATAAAAAAATATTTTTTACTGAATATTCTTCACAAGCAGATGTGCTTATTTATTTTGTAGAATATAGCAGCCAGGCAAAATGGCGAAAGAAAGAGAAGTTGCATTTATTCTTTTAGAATGAAAAAACTACTACTTATATTAACTAAAAATATAACAATGAAAAGAATATTGATTTTACTTTGCTTGCCGCTACTTTTTACAACTTGTAAAAAAGAAGATGATGATGTTGCGACTATTAATGGTTGTATGGATCCCAATGCTACCAACTACAATCCGCTTGCTACTAATGATGATGGTTCTTGCGAGTATGTTAATTTGCCTGTTGCAAACTTTAGCTATACTGCTAGTAATGATTTTGCTCCTACTTTATTTGTTTTTACTAATTATTCAGCAAATTCAGATACATATTATTGGGATTTTGGAGATGGAAATTTTTCAAATGAAGAGAACCCAACACATCTTTATACATTAGGTGGAGATTACACTGTGTCGTTAACTGCTAGTATCTTAGATCATGAGGATATATTTATAGACACTATTACTGTCAACTCAGCACCTTCTAGATTAACATTATCTAGTATTAAAATTGATGCAATACCTATGACTAACAATGGATCTGATTGGGATTGGGATATCACTGGATTAACAAGTGATCCAGATATTTTTTATGTACTAAAACAAGGCGGCATTGAGGTTGCTTCATCAAGTTCTCAAGACAATATATCGGTCTTTCCAATATTATTTACAGAAAATTTACCCTATGCCGTAAATAATCTATCACAAGATTATACTATTGAACTCTGGGATAATGATGTGGTGGCTGGGATCGGAGGAAATGAATTGATTGGTTCGTGTAGTTTTACCCCAAACAATTATGCCCCTACTGATGGTTCTAAGTATCCTACAGAAATTAATATTATTAGTAGCGGTGTAGATATGACGTTAGATGTTCAATGGCTTCAGTAAGATAATTATTTTTCCCAAATGATGGGTCTAATCTAGTAAAATATCGTCTTAAAATAACATATTATTTAGGTAAGGGAAGAATTTCTCTTTCACATTCTTTAGTAAGAAAACGATAGTTTACTCCAATAGTAAATTGGTGTTGTGAGCCTACTTGCATACCATTTAAGTATTGATATAAAGGAATCTCTGAAGTTGCAAAAACAGTTAAACCATCTTGAGAATAACTAATTTGGGGGATAAAAAACCATTTCTTACTACCTGTAGATTCTGGATAAATATTATAAGCTGCTACTAAATCAATATTATCAGCTG
>Ga0066833_10000082_pt1 | contig 32226 bp, 30 predicted proteins | sample ETNtaG_13_FD_66728 | JGI IMG/M metagenome (GOLD analysis project Ga0066833, IMG submission 66728) | Marine microbial and viral communities from oxygen minimum zone, Eastern Pacific Ocean - ETNP201306PF47B | ecosystem: Environmental > Aquatic > Marine > Oceanic | place: Pacific Ocean: Eastern...
GTAGGAAGGAATTTCACCGTATCCATTAAGATATACGTCCAGGTGGTCTACCTGAGGAAGAATTGATTCAATGACTTTCTCCAAACTACCCGACCGAGATTGCATTGAAGCAAGCGACGCGGTCACATATTCATCATGTTTTTTCGGGGAGGGGTGCAGTGATTCAGGAGCTTCAAATTTTCTTTGGAGCAGAGGATATGAAATATGGGGCGACGCGTCTCCGTTTTTAATTTTTTCATGCCATTTTCTATAACTCTTCACATACGCCCTGCGAGGGGGCGAAAGAAAACCTAAATCGTCTGGACTTTCATCTCCTATTGAATCTATATTTACTTTACTTTCAGGCTGAGTAGTCAAAGAATCTTTTCTATGCAGAAGTTTGATGAGTGCACGATTTACATGGCTGAATTCTTCCTTTGAAAACGCAATTTTTAATCGATCGAAAAATTCCGCATCGGCGGATGTCCTGACAGAATCAAAAAATCCTAATTTATTGATTACGGTCTCTTTTTCCCACATTAAACACATTATAGCAAGTCTTTCCTTCAACCCTCTATTAATCACAATATCTCCGTCTAAGTTAATTCTGATATAATTACAAGAACATACTTTTATCTTTGGATTTTTTGTGAATTCTTTAAGTTGCAGTTCCAGTCTTTTTTTATCAGATATATCATCCGAATCTTGTGTTGTTATGAACTCACCTGAAGAGTGTATTACACCCAAGTTTTTTGAGCAGTAAGTCCCTTTATTGACGAAATTTTTTATTAGTTTGATTCTGGAATCCTTGTTGCTGTAGGTCTCAAGAATTTGAAATGTCCCATCGGTACTGGCGTCGTCAACTATCACTAGTTCAAGATTGGAATGAGTCTGTGAGAGAATGGATTCAATGGCTTTCCCTACAAATTTTTTTGAATTATAGGTAGTCATTATGACTGATATTTTATTTTTTTCCGCTTCGTCAAATTTGATGAAGGAAATTAAGCTAGCGCCCCACTTAGCAATTATACTTGGAATTATTGAAAACTGTTTATTGCTTACAGCACTCTTCTTTTGAGACATTTTGATTTTTTTATTTACCGAAGATAGACTCGAACGCACGGCTTTAGAAATAGTATTTTCTTGTCCACAGCGTAGCAAAAATAATTCATAACAATCTTTCGCTTGGATTAAGTCTCCGGCTTTGACCCACAAATCCCCGGCTCGAACTAAACTAGGTCCATGGGACCAAATATCAAAGCCCTTTCTAGCCAGTTTAGCGGCTTTTTCAATTTCACCACTCTCAACCATCGCATCTACGGATTCAGGTAGCGGAAGTGATGGAACTTGCTCGCTTTGTTTCACTTTCGGACAAATATCTGGACTGTTTAAATGATGGGGGCGCTACTTGATGTAAGCGAATTGTGTTATCTCTTGCGTTTGAGAACGCCCAAGTCGTTCCTCGAGCAAATTCTATAGTGTCTGGGACTTCGCTTTTAACGAGCCTTCTTTGCGCGGCCGATGGCAGGTGACAGCCTTGTACGTTATGAATTCAGCCAACAGCTTGAACGTCTCAGGCAATTCAGCGGACGCGCTACCGAATTGATTAGTCTCTATGTTCCTCCTGAACGCAAGATACACGAAGTGATGTCTTACCTCCGTAATGAAGCATCGCAGTCCTCTAATATTAAATCCAAGTCAACACGCAAAAATGTTGGTGCCGCACTTGAGTCTATCATGTCGCGTTTGAAGGCGTACAAGGCCCCGCCCGAAACTGGCCTGATATTCTTTGTTGGGCACGTTTCCAAAGGTGCTGGCCAGACCGAGATGATTCAGGAAGTAGTTGCACCTCCCGAGTCGGTTGGAGCGTTCCTCTACCGCTGCGACAATCGTTTTTTTCTGGAGCCCCTGGAGCAGTTGCAGGAAATCAAGGAGCAATATGCGCTGCTAGTAATTGACCGCTCTGAAGCAACGCTAGGAATCCTGCGCGGTGCGCGTATCAAGGTGCTTAAACACATGTTCTCGCAAGTCCCTTCTAAGCACGGCAAAGGAGGGCAATCGCGCCGTCGTTTCGAAAGACTGATAGAGGAGGCAGCGCATGAGTGGTACAAGCGCGTCGCTGGTACTGCCGATGATTTTTTCAGTGCAGGAGATATTGAGGCGATGCTCATTGGGGGGCCGGGTGCGACCAAGGACTACTTTATCGGCAAAGAGTATCTGCAGTACGAACTGCAGGGCAAGGTCCTCAGCAGTTTTGACACAGGCTATACAGATGAGACCGGCTTGCGTGAACTAGTGACCAATGCCGCCGGGAAGCTACAGGAGGTGCAGCTGATACAGGAGAAGCAACTTATGGAGAGGTTCATGCAGGAAGTGATGTCACCCCGTAAGGGACTGGCGACCTATGGCGAAAAGCAGGTGCGTGATGCACTCCAACGTGGCGCGGTCGACCAGCTACTGGTTTCCGAAGTTGTGGACCAGGAACTAGTTCGAGAGTTAGCAGCGCTAGCGGAGAAATCGCGCAGCAGCGTAGAACTTGTTTCAACTGATACCGAGGGCGGCGCGGCACTGCAAAACGCATTTGGAGGGGTAGCGGCAATCCTGAGGTACGCGACATGATCCTGACCCGACGCTGCGGTGAACTCTCAGAAGCGGACGATGGCACTGAGCAAGTGCTCTGCGGTTGGCTACAGGAGACTCGCAATCTAGGTGGAATCGCCTTCCTGCAGTTACGTGACTCCACAGGCGTCGCTCAGCTGACGTTGCCGAAGAAGAAGGTTGGCGATGCTAATTTTAGTACCTGGACTGCAATCGCACGCGAATCGACGGTCCGTGTTGTTGGTGAGGTAAAGACTAACGCCGAGGCTCCAAACGGCCTTGAGTTAGTCCCAACAGAACTGGAGGTGCTCAACGCGGCCGCTACGCCACTACCACTTGGAGTTGTGGACCGTATCGAGAGTGAAATCGACACGCGACTCAATGCGCGCTACCTGGACTTGCGGCGACCCGACGTCGCAGCTCATTTCCGTATCCGCGCCGCAATCTCAGGTGCCGTACATGAACACCTGCGACGTGAAGGCTTCCTGGAAGTTCAGACGCCGAAAATAATCGCATCAGCTACCGAAGGTGGAACCTCACTATTCCCGGTACAGTATTTCGACCGTGAAGCGTACCTTGCGCAGTCACCACAGCTCTACAAACAGATACTAATGTCAGGTGGCCTTGACCGGGTTTACGAAGTCGGCCCCGCTTTCCGTGCTGAGGAGCATAATACTCCGCGCCACCTGAACGAATTCATTTCTATTGATATTGAGATGTCCTGGGCTGACGACGATGACGTGATGGGAGTAATGGAACGGTTGGTTGCGAGCTGCGCTAGTGCAGTTGCGCAGGAAGTCGAGGCGCTGGCAGCGTTGGAGATGGCGCCACTGGAGGTTGAATTACCGTTGCCACGCATCACCTATGACGAGGCAATTGAAATCGCAAGCGCGAAATCTGATATCGCCTGGGGTGACGACCTCTCGATGGAGGCAACACGCGCCATTGCTGAGCAATATGGCGGTTTCTACTTCATTACTAAGTGGCCATTAGCGCTCAAGCCATTTTATATCCAGCCCGAAGGCGAGAAGCACAGTAAGGGCTTCGATTTCATGTTCCGCGAGGTCGAGATGACTTCCGGTGGTCAGCGGGTCCACGATATCACGCTGCTCGAACAGCGACTGCGCGAACAGGAGCTGGACCCTACCGAGTTCGACCACTACTTGGAGCCGTTCCGCTACGGGATTCCGCCGCATGGTGGTTGGGGCCTCGGCTTGGACCGTCTGGCAATGGTCTTTAGCGGTGCACAAAATGTGCGCGAGTGCGTGCTATTTCCAAGAGATCGGAACCGCTTGACACCTTAGAGCGTCACAGCTCCACCCAGTGGTAGAGGTGGGAGTGCCGTAACTGCATCACCACGCAGCGATGGACCCTCGGCGAAGGTGCCGAAAATACCTATTTCACCGGCAGGATTATGCGCTAGTCCGAACCAGGGGCGGCCGTCCGCCGCCACAACGATGTCTATAAAATCTCCAAAACCACCACAGCGGTCGTAACCGCAGTCATTTTTGGCATTCTCTAGGGGGTCGTCGGGTAAGTTTACAACTACTGTTGTTAGCAATGGATTTTCATTGAATGAATCTGTTATTACAGTCATATATCCATTCCAAGTCGACCCACCGTTAGTAGTGCCAATGTAACCCATTGCCGTTCTTCCTTCCGAACCGGCTGCAATGGTAATGAATCCTGTACCATTAACTCCTGGTGGACTAATCATGATAGGATCACTCCATGTATCTCCTTCATCTTGTGAATAACTATAGTATGGTAAATTGTTTAAACCGATCCAAGAAGCATGCAGATAATCAGCGTCATCAGCAGCGACAGCGACTTCTTCAAAATTCCAGGTGTCAGCAGTTCCAGTACTCTGTGTTGGAAGTACGTGTTCTGTCCAGTCAAATCCGCCGTTTGTGCTGCGATAAACTGAATAACTTGTCCCATCGCAACTTGGGTTTCCACGATAGAAATTACCATTGTTGGACCCAATTATGTGTCCTGTCAGACCGCCACTATTACAACCTGAAGGCGCACCCTCCTGCTCAGGGGTCCAAGTAATACCTCCATCAAATGAACTGCTGCAGAGTGGTGCAGCAAAATTGCCATTTACACAGAACACGTATGTTGTATCATAGCAATTAACGGGTTGAGGGCATGGATACGGTGATGACGCTATTGTTTGATGATCCTGAACAGTATAGGGCCAAGTAATTGCTGTAGGGCCCCTCCACGTGCTTCCCTCATTCTCTGAGAATTCTACTGTCATACCTGACAAAGCGTGCATATCAAATTTCATGATAGCGTCAGTCCAGAGATCCACGTATAGATACGGATCATTGCTATTAGGGACCCATGGAGGACCAACATCTGTGCAGGAATAATCAGACAGGTTGGTCATAGTCACCATATTTGTGCATTGGACTATTGCTGTAGCACCACCCGAACCAGTCCCCCAGCTTGTCATATACACATTCCCAGCCTGTGTAACTCCTATAGTAGGCTCGAAAGTAGTTGTTCCGATTCCATAATAAGTTCCTTCACTAAAAATAGGAATATTATTACCGTAAATAACTGATGTACCATTAACTTCATAGAAATCTGTAGCATTGCGTGCTCCATCAAAATGATAGAAAGTTGTAGCTGGTGTAGGTGAATCAAAGTCGAAAGGTGTAGGTTCTTTCAATGTCCCTCTATTGTCATCAGGATTGAGGCAGCCTGCTAGGCTGGCGAAAATGAACAGGAACGCTACTACAACAGCTGATTGCTGCATATTGGACGTGAGAGTTGCGGGGCTTTAAGGCTCATGGCGTGCCGTTGTATACTGCACAATACACCTGTTCCTCACCCCATTTTGAGGGTTGAACTGCCGCCTACCGGCAAGACAGGCAGGTAGGTGATTTCATCGCCGTAAAGGGTTGGGCCTTCCATTAGAGTCCCAATAACAGCTTCCTCGAAACCCGCGGCATTATGCGCAAGGGCAATCCATGGTCGCCCTTCGTCATCAATCTCGACATCAATGAAATCTCCGAAACCACCACAGCGGACGTTGCCGCAGTCAGAAGTTATGTCCAGAGGATCATCAGGGTGGTTCACTGCTACACTCGTGATTAGAGGGTGCTCGGCGAAGGCATCAGTCATAATTGCCATATAACCAGACCAACCGCTGTTCGAGGCATTGGTCTCAATGTCGTTAACTTCACCAATATAACCAACGACTACACGCCCTTCTGAACCTGCGAATATTGTCGGGAAACCAGTCTCTTTGACACCCGGGGCTGCAACCATCATCGGGTCGCTCCATGTACCTCCCTGGTCCCTGGAGTAAGCGTACCATGGAAACAAGTCATTACCAATCCATGTTGCGTGAACATTCCCCTCGTCATCTACAGCTGCGGCAACCTCGTGAGCGTGCCATCCATCCTGCATCCCAACTTCAGTCGTAATGGTGTGCTCGGTCCATATGGAGCCACCGTCCAGCGAGCGATATACAGCAGGTCCATCGCAGGAAGGATTTCCTCTGTACACAGCCCCATAAACTCCACCCGCGACATGACCATGGAGGCCAGAACACTGAGTGGTCCCTAATGGATAACCAATTCTCTGCGCATCCCACGTGTGTCCACCATCTATAGAACGGGAACACTGAGGTCCAGCTGCAGGTGACCCTGTATTAATGCAGTAAACGTAGACTACCTCTCCTGAAATTGCATTCGAGTGTGGCATCGAGGCAATGCTTTGATGGTCTTGAGGGACAGCATATCCATGAGTTGGGAAAGGCGTACTCCATGTCTGGCCGTCATTAGTTGAATATTCAACATTGACTACGGTAAGCGCATGCATGTCGAATTTGACAAGTTTGTCAGTAAACTTATCAACATAGATATAGGGGTCATTGGAGTTTGCCGTTTGCCCCGGACCATCATCACCTCCACCTAGAAAAGGCCCAACGTCCTCCCAGGTTTGTCCTTGGTCGAGCGAGCGGATGATGTGTGTTCCGTCACCAGCTCCATTCCAGCTGGTGAAGAAAATAGCTCCTGATGACGTAATTCCAATTGTCGGCTCGAAAGTATCGTAACCTGCACCATAGTAAGTTGCATTTGTGAAGTACGGCACATTATTACCAATAAGATTCGGTGTAATGTTCGCTTCTAAGACTGCGGATGGATTTGTCGCATCGACAGCCCACGGCTCAGCCACAGTCCCCGGATAGTGGTACCAAGTGGTAACAGGCTGGGGCTGGTCGAAGTCAAACAGTGTCAACTCTGGCAGGTAGGTTCGATTATCTTCGGGCTCAAGACAGCCCGCCAGCGTAGGTAACAGAAACAGGAGAGTAACACAAGTGACTGGCAGGGTACGTATCATCTTCACGTCATTGCTCCGCTTATTAGGTGGTGGGCCCGGGCGGATTTGAACCGCCGATCTTCGCCATGTCAAGGCGACGTCATAACCCCTAGACCACGGGCCCCCCGGCTCGGACCGAGTGGGGCGGTTTAAAATTCTGCGCCGGCTAGCCTGCCCAGTTCGTGCAATGCATCGGCGTAGTCATCCCCTTCGGCATCGACCGCAGATTCGAATACTGGACGTAGCTCATCGGCGAATTCGCGTACCTCGCGGCTGAACTGCCATTCCCGACCAGTTGCGCTGCCGGTATGGTGCAGAATAGCCCATGCCAGTGCCTGCTCAGGATGGCTCGCCTCCGCTGCAGTGGCCAATTCGCGTAGAAGCACTTCATTGCGGCCGGTTCGGAGCAGCCTTACCGCACGGTCAGCTAGCGCTGGCAGTGGTGGCAGCCCTTCCAATACGGGCAGTGTTGCCAGTGCGTCCTGGATTTTGGCCTGCGCTAACGTTTCGCGCAGCTGTTCTAGTGGCTCTCTATTGTCGGGAGTTCCCCCCCATTCGGCCAGCAGCTGTTGCCCTACTGACTTCCAGGTGGCGCTAGCCAGTGCACCTAAAGTTAGTGCATCAACCGCAACTGCACCAGCGTATCCTTCCAGCAGTTCGTGTGCGATGCGGGCGTCGTGGCCAGAAAGCGACAGTCGCGCACTGAATTCCTTCGGTGCGAGTAGTTCGCTGCCATGTATGACGCCATGCTCACTTCCCTCAGCTACCCGTTCACGTTGCCATTCACCTAATCTGGTCCATAATTCGGCGTCGGTAAGTTGTCCCGTGAGATATTCCTTTAGAGCCGGGCAATCTACAGGTGGTGCGAGTGTATCAAGCGATGTTACTGCATTTACTTCCCAGTCGCTTATTGCATCAGTGGCGTGCTGGTGTTCGAGCAAGTCAAGGATTGTTTTGCGGTTCGAGCGGCGCCAGCCTGCAGTTGGCAGACGCACTTTCCGGTCGAGCGAAATACAGTGTAGTGTCAGCCCGTCACCGTCGCTGTCGCTCCAGCCACGTGGCAGAGCGGCACGTAGTTCATCCCACAATTGAGGTGGCAACCCTGGTGAGTGACCGGTGCAGACCAACCGTTTTGGAAGTGAGTAGAGCCAGATATCATTCCGCTGGACGTATGCAATGTGCGCTAGCGCACGCCAAGTACGGTGGTGGAAATTCTGGACGCCAATGAGCCGTTCCTTGGGGACTGACTGTCCGCGCTGGACATAACTCACCTCCCCGGTTGGATAGCGTGCAACTGCCATTATTGGCGCCTTACCGGCATCCAGTAGACTCAAACTCGCTTGCAAGGCGAGTGCCAGTGAGTCCTTCAGCCGCCGACCGAACATACGTCCTAGAAATCCGCGTTCGTCAGGCAGTACAGCCTGTTCGAGTTGCTTACGTACATCAGGATAGATGCACTCACCTGGAGGGTGCTGGCATTTCGGTAGTAGTAACTCCGGCTTCTTTTTCAGCTGCTTTACCCGTTCTAGCAGTTTGCGCTGCTCAATGCGCGTTGCAGTACGGGTGCCCGGGAGTCTTGCCTTGCGTCGTTTGGCCATATTTACCTCATTTGCAACTTCCGCTGCACCCGTTCGAAGAAGCGGTTACCGAAGCGCACAAAGCGAGCCGGTTTTGTCGACTTTACAATCTTTATCTCGTCATCCGCTCCTACAGCCAGTTCATCGTGTCCATCTAGCACGATAACAGATTCCTGTGGGTTTAGGAGCCTGATTCCTAATTCCATGTTATCGGGAATCACGAGCGGTCTTGATCCGATGCGGTAGGGTGCAATCGGTACCATCACATGCGCTCCGACAGTGGGGTGCAGGATGGGTGAGCCGGCTGACATGGCGTAGCTTGTTGAACCCGTAGGCGTGGCAACAATCACTCCGTCAGCACGGAATTCATCTGCTATCTGGTCATCGATTTTTATGCGGAATTTTTGAATCTTGGCGACACGCGCGGTGTGGATAACAGCCTCGTTTAGTGCCTGTCCTATTGATAGGCCATTGATTCGTACATCGAGGCGCTGCAGTTTTTCAACATTATAATCACCTGTTTTGAGCCGTTCCAAATCAGCCTCGAGAGTGTCACCGAACTCAGCCTCGGTCAAAAAGCCAACCTGCCCAGTGTTAATGCCGAAGATTGGCACGTCTAGTTGGGACAGTGCATAGAGTAGCGTACCGTCGCCTCCTAATGCCACTAACAGCTCGCCTTGTAGTTCAGAGAGGGGCTTTCCCTTGCGGCCTAGCAGTTGCGCTGTAGCCTCTTCAAGTTCTGCGTCACCAACTAGCTCGAGTAGTAGCTCTAGTTTTTCCACTGCCTGAGGGTGGTTGGGATTAGCGACCAGTGCGAACTTCACGTCGCTTCAGAAATGGGGTGCTAATAAGCCCGCAGGCGATATGTAGTAGCTGTTGCTTGCGACTCGATGAAACTGGGCGCACACGTCTCAGTTGCTGGTGGGCTGCACAATGCGGTCAGTGAGGCGCTGACTATTGGAGCCGACACGTTCCAGATGTTCAGCAAGAACCAGAGGCAATGGATTGCGAAGCCCTTGACTGAAGAACAGCTTGAGCAGTTTCACACGGCACTGACGAAGAGTCAACTGGGACCGGTGATGATTCACGATTCTTATTTGATTAATATGGGATCGCCCGACGAATCAAAGGGTAAGCGAGCGCAACATGCCTTCCTTGATGAATACCGTCGCTGCGAGGCATTGGGCGTGCCCTATCTGAATTTCCACCCTGGCTCGCATACACACCCTCAGAAGGCAATGCGCGACGATCGTGGAACGCGCGATGCAGCACTGGAGCGAATTGCCACCCACATTAACACTACACTGGAAAAAACCGATGGGTTTGAATCGTTGCTGGTGCTGGAAAATGCTGCTGGTCAGGGAACCAATGTTGGCATTACCTTCACTGAACTGGCGCATATTCTGGAGCACGTCGAGGATCAATCTCGCATGGGAGTCTGTATTGATACGCAGCACGCCTGGGCATCAGGTTACGACTGGGTTAGCGACTACAATGGTGTTTGGGATGAATTTGATTCATTAATCAGTAGGGATCGACTGGTTGGAATGCACCTTAATGATTCTCTTAGTGACTGTGGCTCACGTGTAGACCGTCACGCTAACCATGGTGAAGGAAAAATGGGTGAGGGAGTTTTCAGCTCACTCATGCAGGACTCCCGACTGGATGGTATTGCCGGCTACCTAGAAACCCCCGGCGGTCCCGACCGCTGGAAGCCGGAAATCGCTCGACTGCGTGAGTTGACACAACGATGAAGCAAATTGCTGAAATGCTCGTGAAACAGCGCGAAACGCCTTTCGAGCAGGTCGCTAAATTGCTTCCGGGCTGGATGAAGTTTGACTTGCCGCGCAAGTGGAAATGTATTGGAAGCGTTCTTATAATTCGAATTCCCGAAAAACTGCAAGGACATGCACAGGAAATTGCTGAGGCCTACTCCATTCTTCCAGGCATTTCTAGCGTTGTTAAAACAGGAGATATTTCCGGAGAACTGCGACAGCCTTCCGGTGTTCATTTGCTCTATGGCGATAGCACTGAAACAACGGTTATCGAATATGGAATCAGCTACAGGCTGGACGTTGCTAAGCAGATGTGGTCAGCAGGTAACATGGGGTGGAGGGCAGGACCAAGAGGTCCGCCCAGGGTAAAGGCGATTTATGATTTCCATAACCCTCTAGTGATTATGGATTGTTTTGCTGGGGTTGGTTATTTTGCATTGCAAATGGCTAAAGCCTATCCTAATGCCAAGGTCATTGCAATTGATAAAAATCCAGAATCAATTCAATATCTACGCCAGAATATTGAGCTGAACAGTATTGTTAATATTGAGGTCGTCAACAAAGATTGCCGTGATGAATACAGAAAGGCTGACGTAATTCACTTGGGATATATTGGTGGAACATGTGATTTCCTGTCACACGCTTCTAATTGCCTCGAATATTCAGGCAAGATTATTTTCCATGAAGTATATCGTGACAAGTGGCTTGGTTTCAAGAAAAGAAGTGATTGGGACAGTATGCCTGCAAATCTCTCAAAAAAAATGAATGAACATTCCTGTGCAGTTGAGGCATTTGCACGGGTCAAAGCATATGGTCCTAGTTCAAGCCATATTGTTGCCCGGTTGAAAAGGGGAAATTAGTTGTCTGACTTGTCGATCTTGGCAAAAAGTTCTTCCAAGCATCTATCTGCACCACTAACTTTAGCCATGTCTCCATCCCAATTCTCAAGAACGGCCATGTTTTCTAATTCAAAAGCAATCACAGCATCAGTGATAGCGTTTTCTGCATCCTGTTTGAAAGTGCCTGTGTAAACAATAGCTAGGTCCGTGAAGGCAGCTGACCCGAATTTAATGTGGATGTCTCCGAAGTGTATATCTTCGAGAGATGACTCTGTATTCTGGCTAACTGCATCTTCCATAAAGTCCTTGATGGCAGTAAACATACTCCCCATGATGTCGGCATCGGTATTGTCGACCTTATTGGTTGTAAGCTTTCCTATCACTATCCCCGATTTAGTTAAAAGAAACAGATTGTGTATGCGCCCTGCCTTACCAGGATGAATCAATTTTTCCTGAAGTGCATTAACGAGCTGAGTGAATTCAGTAGATTTTGAACCTGTATCATAAAGGCCCATTTTTTCAGGTGAGAAGTTGTCTACTAGTGAACGGAATTCAGTCACGTCAATAATACCATCTCTCTTTTTTTCCAGTTCTTTAGAAAATTCCGTGGCTTTTTCAAGGGCCCCTCGTACTGTAGAAACAGTCATTGGTTTCAGGATGTAGTCCATGGCACCATGCCTGAAGGCAGTTATTGAATTCTGGATATCAGTTTCAGAAGTAAGGACTTTGATGATGACGAATGGGCTGAAATGCAAACGAAGTATGTAGCTCACCTCCTCACTGAAATTCCTAAAATTAAGGTCGCTTTAAATTCTAAAGATTATCAAGCACTGATGATTTTTGGACACAATATCAAAGGAAGTGGTGGAATGTATGGCTTTGATGACATAACGGATTTCGGTTTCAAGATAGAAACATCGGCTAAGGCGGAAGATTTGAATTCTCTCGAAGAATTTGTGGGTGAACTGGAAAAGAATATTAATGCAAAAAAGCCTAAGTAATTGCTAATCTGACCGCAGCACGACCTTGCCAAACATCTCACCACGCTCTATAATTTCATGGCCGCGTCGCCCTTCGGAAAGCGGCAGTTCGCAGTGTATAAGCGGCTTCAGCGCGCCCTGTTCGAGAAGTTCTAGCACAACAGCGAAGTCAGCGTGCGAGCCCATGGTCGAGCCTAGGATGGAGAGTTGTCGCGTGAAGATGAAGCGGATATCAGTCTCCGCTATTGGGCCGCTGGTGTTGCCAACGGTGACGATACGGCCACCGATGCCCGCCAACCGCAGCGACTGTTTCCAAGTCGCGCGCCCAACGTTGTCAATGATGACGTCGTATCCACGGCGTTCGGTAGCGACGAATAATGGTTTGTGCCATGCCTCGTCGGTCTTGTAGTCAACGACCAGCACTGCACCCAGCTCTTTGGCGCGTTGCGCTTTCTCGGGACCACCTGCCACCACATGTACTTCGGCATTGAGGTGGCATCCAAGCTGGATGGCAGTTGAGTTTACACCACCGCCTGAGCCCACGACCAGCATTCGCTCGCCCGTTTGCAGTCGCGCACGATGGACCAGCATGCGGTATGCAGTCAACCCAACCAGCAATGGTGCGGCCGCTTCCGCCGCCGTGAGGCCGGCCGGCCGCGGGTGCAAGTTCTCTATCGGTACTGCCACAAACTCGGCGAAACCACCGCGGACATGTTCTCCAAGAATACGATAACCCGGAGACAACGAATCATCTCCACGTGTGGTCCAGGCGTCCTGTCGCGTCGAGATGCCCGGATCCACAACGACGGTGTCGCCCGCCTTCCAGTCGGCGGCGTCCGCGACCAGCGTGCCAGCGATGTCGCTGCCGCCGATATGCGGCATATCCAGTTTTAGGCCGGGCCAGCCACGTCGCACCCAAATGTCGAGGTGATTGAGCGCACAAGCTTCGACCTTCAGCAACGCCCAGCCGTCCGGAACTTCAGGGTCAGGGACGTCGCCGAACTGCAGTACGCCCAGTTCACCGTGTGCTTCGAAGTGGAGCGCCTGCATTGGAAGGTGAAAGTAGTGGTGTTTTTAGGGCTGCAGGCCGGCTGCACTCTGCATTAGTCACCTGTGACCGTGATGATGACCTCGCGCCGGTGCCCATGCGCACGATGTTCCCAGAGGTAGACACCTTGCCAGCGTCCTAGGAGCAACTTGCTTTCAGAAACTGGGATACTCTCTGAAACTGAGGTGAGTGCGCTCCGAATGTGTGCAGGCATGTCGTCACTACCTTCAATGCTATGCGCATAGTTGCCATCCTCGGGTACGATGCGTGACATGAATTGCGCGAGATCCTGCCTTACCGACGGGTCGTAGTTCTCCTGCAGCAGCAGGCTAGCGCTGGTATGACGAATAAACAGGTGGCAGACACCATCGCGAACGCCCGCATTGGCAACTGCTGCCTGCACCTCCTGGGAAATGTCATGGAACGCATAGGGCTCAGTCTGCACAGTGAGGGTGGTACGCTGTTGTTGCATGGCGGTGCGGTTATCCGCTCCACGCATTAAGAGCGCATGCTCACGCTGGTCGGGCTGGGATTAGGTGGTTCGGAATCGCTAACACAGGCTGGCATTGCCGCCATCAGTGCAGCCGATACAATCTTCGCCGAGGGCTATACTTCACATCTGGTACCGGAAACACTGGCATGGATTGAGCAGGAAGCTGGTAGCGTACAATTGCTCTCGCGCGAGGAAGTCGAGCAGCCCAAAGTACTAATCGCAGCGGCGCACGACAGCAAGACCGTGCTACTGGTCGGTGGCGACCCACTTTCAGCGACCACGCACGTCAGCCTGAGGCTGCAGTGCCGTGAGGCGGGCGTTAAGTGCCATGTCGTGCACAATGCATCGGTGCTGACTGCGGTTGCAGGTGAACTGGGGCTACAACACTATCGTTTCGGTCCGGTCGCAACGCTGGTACTACCTGAAGGCAATTACAAGCCGCTCTCACCCGTAAAACGGGTGCTGCAGAATTTGGAGCTAGGATTTCACTCGCTAGTACTCCTCGATATCCACGCCGACGACCCTGCTGCTGAACCACGGCTGATGACTGCCCATGAGGGTGCGGTGTTACTGCTGGATGGTGGCGTGCTCCCCGAGGCGTTGGCATGCGCGGCAGCCCGTGTCGGCCGCAGTGACCAAAAGCACTGGGCCGGTTCGCTGGGTGAAATGCTACAGACCGACCTTGGTCAGACACCGCATTCACTCGTAATTCCAGGTAAACTGCACTTCGTCGAAGAAGAAGCCTTAGCAACGCTCCGCGAATAGGCAGCGTTTTATCCCCTAGCCGACTGGCACGCCCTAGATGCAGGGGTGGCTTGCTCTAGAGGATGGCACCGTAGTCCACGGACGCCCATTTGGCGCCGTTGGAACAGTCGAGGGAGAACTTGTTTTCAACACCTCGATGACCGGCTATCAGGAAGCTCTCACGGACCCTAGTTACGCCGGCCAGTTGCTGATGTTCACTTTCCCGCAAATTGGGAATTATGGCTGCCACCCGGATTGGATGGAGTCTTCTGGTGCACAGGTGCGCGCCTGCATTGTGCGGGAGTGCTGCCGGGCCCCCTACCAGGGTCAGCAGACGCTGGACGAATGGTTACAGGCCGAGAATATTCCAGGATTGGAGGGCATTGATACGCGCACGCTCACAATCAGAACGAGAGAAGCTGGAACTCTACGCGCTGTATTGTGCAGCGATGGCTCTCTCGAGCCTGAGGCGGGTATCGCTCGTGCCGCAAAAATGGATTGGCCTTCCGATTCTAATCTGGTCGCACAAGTCTCAACGACTAAAAAATATAGCCACGGCCGCAAAGGCCCTAGAATCACTCTTTTTGACTGGGGAGTTAAGCAGTCTATCATCAGCAACTTGGCGCAGAACTGCCGTGTTATGGTCGTGCCGTGGGATACAGACCTGACTGGGTTGGAGAAAACTAAGCCTGATCTAATTTTTATGTCCAACGGTCCAGGCGACCCAGCTCATCCAGACATGACTCCCGTGGTTGAGACCGTGAAACAAGCACTCGACCGCTGGCCGGTCGTAGGCATCTGCCTTGGTCACCAGATTCTTGGGTTGGCGCTAGGGGGCAGCACTTACAAACTGCGTTTCGGCCACCGCGGTTCCAATCAGCCGGTGCATGACACCGACGCAGATCAGGTTTTCATCACTTCACAGAACCATGGCTTTGCTCTTGGTGAAATGCCTGATGGCATAGCAGAGGTATTTACCAACTTGAACGACAGCACCTGCGAAGGTATCCGCGGGCCCGGTTGCTGGTCAGTCCAGTTCCATCCGGAGGCGTCACCAGGGCCGCTCGATGCCAACGTACTTTTCGACCGTGTACGGGAGATGATTAATGGCTAAATCGCTGAAGGTACTAGTTGCCGGCTCGGGACCGATTATAATCGGCCAGGCGGCTGAATTCGATTATTCTGGATCCCAGTGTTGCGCCGCACTACGCGAGGAAGGGCACTCTGTAGTGCTAGTCAATAGCAACCCCGCTACCATCCAGACTGACCCGGAGACAGCCGACACAGTCTACATTGAGCCATTAAACGTCGCGACGTTGGAACGCATTATTGAGAAAGAGCGACCAGACGCTATCATGCCAGGGATGGGAGGACAGACCGGGCTGAACCTGACTACTGAGCTAGCAGAAGCTGGGGTACTGGAAAAATATGGAGTGCAGCCACTCGGGACTTCGCTTGATAGCATTGCAATGGCGGAAGACCGCGAGAAGTTTCGCCAGCACATGGTCGAACTTGGTGAACCCGTGCCGCAGAGCGCTGTGGCGGAGACACTTGAAGAGGCAATTTCACTTGGAAAACAACTCGGATATCCCGCCGTTGTTCGCCCAGCCTACACGCTTGGAGGGACCGGTGGTGGCATTGCCCACTCACCCAAGGAGCTGGAGATTATTGCCGGGCGTGGGCTGGCATTCTCGCCAACAACACAAGTGCTCATCGAAGAGTCGGTACTGGGCTGGCAGGAGTTCGAGTTCGAGGTGTTGCGCGACTGTGGTGATGACGCCGTTATCATTTGCTCGATGGAGAACTTGGACGCTATGGGCGTTCATACCGGAGAGTCTATCGTCGTTGCGCCAACGCTGACACTACCAGATGTACATTACCAGAGGCTCCGCACATCAGCATTGAAAGTGGTGCGTAGACTCGGAATCATAGGCGGCTGCAATGTCCAGTTTGCATTCGAACCTGCCAGTGGAGATTACGTATTGATTGAGGTCAACCCTCGCGTTTCCCGTTCTTCGGCACTGGCTTCAAAAGCCACTGGTGTGCCAATTGCACGCATTGCCACCTTGCTCGCACTTGGGCGAAGGTTGCACGAATTACCGAACCTCGTCACCGGCAATACTAGCGCTGCGTTTGAGCCGGCACTAGACTATGTAGTGCTGAAAATCCCGCGCTGGCCTTTCGACAAATTCAAGCTTGCCGAGCGCGACATTGGGACGCAGATGAAATCGACAGGCGAGACCATGGCTATCGGCCGTTCCTTTGAGGAAGCATTACTGAAGGGCTGGCGCTCATTAGGGCAAGGATGCGGTTTTCCAGAGGGCATTCCTGAACGGAAAGCAAGGTTGGAAACACTGCTGCGCCAGCCGAATGACCGTAGACTTGAAGCAATCTGGGAAGCTTTGCGGCAGGGCCTTGAAGCAGAGGAAGTAGCGCAGCTAACTGGTTTCCACACTTTCTTTACTAAACGCATTGAAACGCTGGTTGCACTCGAGGCGGAGTTGGCTGAAGCCGGATTGGTGCCTGACCTGCTTGTACGTGCCCGGAAGATGGGTTTCGGCGACGCGCACATCGCGCATGTTTGTGACCTGCCTGAGGTAAAAGTCCGCGAGGCTCGTATCGCAGCAGGACTGCGTGGTAGCTACCTGATGGTCGATACTTGCGCTGGAGAATTCGCTGCTCGGACGCCATATTTTTATTCGACCTGTAGTGATGCCGGTAGCACTATTGAGCGAGGTCGTTCGGTAATTATCCTGGGTTCGGGGCCGATACGCATTGGGCAGGGAATCGAATTTGATTATTCAACGGTCCACGGCGTGCAGGCAGTGCGCAACGCGGGATATGAGGCAGTTGTAGTCAATAACAATCCTGAGACGGTCTCAACAGATTTTGACGCATCAGATCGACTCTATTTCGAGCCGCTGGATACTGAGGCCGTCTGCGATATATTGGACGCCGAAAAGCCGTGGGGGATAATTCTGCAGCTGGGCGGGCAGACTGCAGTCAACCTAGCCGACACTGTTGCTGAGCATATTGCTACCAGTGGACTCAAGACCCGTATTCTTGGCACTAGTGTCGAAAACATGAGCAATGCTGAGAATCGCCAGAAATGCGGTGCGCTGATGGAGGAAATCGGCGTACGCATGCCCGAATGGGTGGCCGCGACTTCAGCTGCCGAGGTGGTCGAATGCGCGGAGCGTATTGGCTACCCTGTGCTAGTCCGGCCATCATTCGTACTTGGTGGGCGCGGGATGGAAATAATCCACACTCATTCACAACTCAAACGCTACCTGAAACTGGAGACACACGCTTCGCCGGAGCAACCTGTACTGGTCGATAGTTTCCTAGAAGGTGCATTGGAGTTAGATGTGGATATGGTGTCCGACGGCAGGCGGGTACTGGTTGGTGCGATTATGGAGCAAATCGAGATGGCAGGTGTCCACTCGGGTGACAGCGCCTGTGTTATCCCTCCGCAATCACTTTCGACAAAACAACTGCAGGATGTTGTTGAACTTTCGACGCAGATTGCACGTGCACTGGGCATAATCGGTGCCGCCAACTTGCAGATTGCAGTACATGGTGAGAAACTTTACCTCCTCGAAGCAAACCCGCGTGCTAGCCGCACGCTACCCTTCGTATCCAAGGCGACCGGAGTGCCACTGGCACGTTTGGCCGTGCAAGCAATGCTTGAGCAGCCACTGCCTGTCTTGCAGAGCCCACTCCCCATACATAATGTAGCTGTAAAGGTCCCTACCTTTTCCTGGCTTAAACTTCCTGGACTCGACACGGTTCTGGGACCTGAGATGAAATCTACCGGTGAGGCTATGGGGCATGGCCAAAGTTTTGGAATTGCTTACCGACGTGCACTAGCTGGTGGCAACCGCTCGTTACCGAGTAAAGGGACAGTATTCCTGTCTGTATCCAATCAACTCAAAGTAGATTTCGTCGATGTCGCGCAACATCTTACTAAACTTGGCTTCCGGTTGGTCGCAACACGCGGAACCGCAGTCCACCTCCGAAGAGCCGGCCTCAAGGTCGAGACTGTCTGGCGTATCTCGGAAGGAAGACAGCCTGATATCTTGGGCTTCATGCGCAGCGGTGATGTCAACTTGGTAGTTAATCTCCCTACAGGACGCCGCGCACAGACTGATGGCGCACAGATGCGGCGGCTGGCGGTTGAACTTGGAATCCCGTTTATCACTACTATCACTGGCGCATATGCTGCGGTAGAAGCGCTAGCGGTGCCTGGAGAGGGCGAGATACAGCCATTAGCTGCTATAGTAGACTTTTAACGGGTCATCAAGGCTTTGGCCAGCATGCGCAACTCCACCAGTCTTAGCTTTTCACTGGAATCCTACGAACCATTATCGACCTACAGTGAACAAGTACGACAGGAATTCGAGGACCACCTGGCTGCTGCACTCACTGCAGAAGCACAGGACGTTGTGCCCTTACTCAAGCGTGGCGCCCGTGGTGGTAAGCGATTGCGACCTGTGCTCTGTCGACTGGTTTCTGACGCACTTGATGGCGACGCTCACTTGGCATTCGAGTGCGGCGTCGCGCTAGAATTGATTCACAGCGGTGCGCTAATTCATGATGACTGGATTGACGGAGACGTGTTTCGACGTGATGCACCCGCTTTATGGCAGGAACTGGGACCACGCACCGCTGTTTTAGTAGCGGACCTGTTGATTGCGACAGGTTCTATTCATGGTGCCATCACGGAAGCCACATCTCGATCGTTAGCGAAAGCCGCTCGAAATCTGTCCGAAGGAGCAATAGCTGATTTTACCGACCATGCTAACTATACTGAAGCCGTATACCTAAAGCGCATCAAGCGCAAGACTGCAGCGCTCTATGCCACCTCTGCAGAACTTGGTGCACTGGTCTCACCTCGTATCGATTTGGGGCAGCTGCTCTACCGCTACGGTGAATGCGTCGGCATAATGTATCAACTAGCAGATGATTTCGTTGACCTGCTCAAATCGTTGCTCACAGGTACACCAATCGGTGATTTGTCATTAGGTATACCAACGTTGCCGTTGACACGACTTGCGCGCTTGCCCGGCTACCAGCCTTGGGTACAGGCATTCTTGGCAGACAAGGACGCAGCCCCGCTCATCGCTAATGGTCAGCCGGAAGACGCACACCATGTTTACGAGGAGCTTCTCGAGCCGTGGCGGGAACGTGCGCGAGGCTATCTACAGGAACTACCAGGTTCACCCTACCGTGATTTGCTCGAATTAGTACCTTCCGCGTTCGCAACCGAATTGCTACAAGCTGATATCAATTAGTGGCCACGTAGGTGACGCCGCGGAGGGTGGCGCACACGAACTTCGCCAACGCGGGTAAAATCATCGCCATCTGCCCTCGTCTCGCCTAGATAAACTCGCTGTGAATTTATCTTGCCAAATCGGAGGCCAAGCTGCTGGCAGGCCGATTTCATCTTGGAGCGGAATACGTCTCGCTTCTGTGGGTTTGTACCTTTGGGTGTTTCGCCCTTCCAGAGCCGTTCGAACTGACGTTTCTTCTCAGCACTACTCACAGCAGTGATGCCGCCGCATCACGGCAAAGTGTTAGGATATAGTCGTATTGCAATGGAATCAAGAGTATGAGCAGTAGAAGCGCAGCTAGTGCTGGATAACGGGTGTGTCCTCCAAAAGGCCGTGCCTCACCCTGCGTGTCTTCAGCATAGATATTGCGGATAACTCTCAGATAGTAGAAGAGTGACAACGCCGAATTTAGGACGCCCGCGATTACCAGCCAGAGCAACCACTGTTGCCCAGCCATCCCAGCTTGGAATATTCCATAGAATAGCCAGAATTTGCTGAAGAAGCCGCCGAAAGGCGGAATCCCTACCAGTGACAGCAAGCATACAGTCATCGTCAACGCGAGAAGTTGTGATCTCTGTGCCAGTCCGCGGTACCCCTCAACTCCATAGCCGAGTCCCGCCATCCCAACTGCTGCAACGATTACGAACGCACCGCCTTTCATTACGGCATGTACCAGCGTGTGGAAAATCGCGCCGCCTAACGCCAACTCGGTCATAGCGGGGAAAGCAGCTAGGATATAGCCTGCCTGCGCCACCGATGAATACGCGAGCATACGGCCGATGTCCTGCTGTCGCAGCGCCGCTAGGTTACCAACAGTCATAGTTACAATCGCGATTATGGCGAACAGCAATTGCCATTCTATCAGCTCTGAGCCAAGCGCCACAACGAAAATGCGTAGTAGGGCAACAAAACCCATTGCCTTGCTGCCGGCAGCAAGGAAGGCAGTGACGGGAGTCGGTGCGCCCTGATAGACATCAGGCGCCCAAGCATGGAACGGTACCGCTGCGACCTTGAAGCCAAGGCCGCCGGTAATGAACAGGATGGCGACGAAAAGCGCGCCGGAAAAGCCGGCATCCCAGTCATGAGCTGCGAGACTGGCGATACTAAGGGTCCCCGTCAAGCCATACAATAGTGAAATGCCGTAGAGTGTGAGTGCCGAGGAGAATGATCCAATTAGTAGGTATTTTGCCCCCGCCTCAGTCGAGCCATCCTCGCTCTTCTGGAAAGCAACCAGCGCGTAGCTGCTGAAAGCCGCCAGTTCGAGGCCAATAAACAGTGTCAGCAGATCGCTGGCTGAGGCCACAATGAGCATTCCCAGCGTGGCGGTCAGCAGCAGTGTGAAGAATTCGGGACGGTGTGGCAATTTGCCCAAGTAAGCCAGGCTGACAATCCCTGCTACAAGTGCAATTGCAAGGAAAGCGAACTTAAATAATTGTGAAAAAACATCAATCTGGAGGTGACCGAAATAGCTCGCAGGTGTCACGAGGCCTTCACCGAACCATTGTATCCACGTAGCGCTCAGCGCGACAGCTAGTGTTGCGACAGCTAACCGGCCACAGAGCTGTGCGTTGCGGTGCAAAAGGTAGGTGCCGGGCAATAGCAATGCAGCGGCGGCCAGCAAGAACTCCGGGAAGAGTAGCTCCAGCCCCACTACACCCCTCCCATTAGCCGCAGGATGTCATAACACGCCACAGTTACTGGTGACATCAAGAGCTGCGGCAATACTCCGAAAAGCACCGCTAGAGTCACGATTACGAACAAAGGCCATTGCTCATACCAGGGTGCTTCGTGAACTTTCTCAATATCAACTTTCTTGCTGAGTGGACCAAACACGGATCGCTGTAGTGCCCAGAGGTGGTAGCCGGCAGTAAGCACCATCCCTGAAATTGGAAGCAGCAGCCAGTAGCCATGACTCTGGAAGAATGCTACAAAGACGGAGAGTTCCGCCACAAACGTTGCCATTCCCGGCAACCCCAGGCTCCCTAGGAAAATTACTACGAACAGAGTCGCAGTATAGGGCTGCTTCTGCGCCAGTCCACCAAGTTTCGGGATGTCTCGAGTTCCTAACTGGTGCAAAACAACTCCAGCTATCATAAACATGGCCGGGCTTAGCAACCCGTGTGCAAACATCATGTAGACTGCGCCTGCTAAGCCAAGCTCGGTAAGCGTCGCAACTCCTAGTAGTGCAATACCCATGTGTGAGATGCTAGAGTAGGCAACTAGTTTCTTCAGGTCGGTTTGAGCTAGTGAAAGCGCCGCTCCGTAAATAATCGAGACAATTGCCAGTGTTACCATTACAGGCACAAAATACTCGGCTCCGAGTGGTAGTGGCGCCAGCGCAGCACGCATAAGACCATAGAGGCCTAGCTTCAGCATAACGCCCGCCAGCACGATTGAACCCGCGGTTGGCGCCTCGACGTGCGCGTCAGGCAGCCATGTATGGAATGGGACCATTGGCATCTTGACCGCAAAACCGATGAAGAGCGCGGCGAACACCCACTTCTGGAATGCTGGTGCGAAATTGCCGGACTGTTTTGCAATTTCAATCATCGAGAACGTGTTTACTCCAGCTTCGAAGTAGAGTGCCATGAAACCCACCAGCATTACCAGCGAGGCGGTGAATGTGTAGATGAAGAATTTATAGGCTGCATATCGTCGAGCAGGGCCACCCCAGATGGCAATCAAGAAGAACATTGGAATTAGCACGACCTCCCAAAATAGGTAGAAAACGAAATAGTCGAGCGTCACAAAGACTCCTAGTGTGGCAGTCTGTAATAAGAGCAGTAATCCGAAGAAGAGTGCAGGTCGTTTCTGTTCTTCCCATGCAAAAAGGATGGTGAGAGGGCCTAGGATACCTGTCAGCAGCACCATAGGTGCGCTGAGCCCATCCACACCTAGCAGTAGTGAGACACCGAACTGGGATGACCAGACATACTCTTCCATCAGTCTGTATCCGCTGCTGGAGCCTGCTTTCAGAAAGATGATAACCGAGAGTAACAGCGTTGCTAGCGTCGTACCGAGCGCGATAACGCGTGGTGCTTCCGGGTAGTGTCGGAAGCCCCAGCACCACATTGCACCGAGCAGTGGGATTACCAGTAGATAGCTGAGCCACGGGAAATCGCCAAAATCTAGGACGATTTCTGGAACCGGCGCCGCACCGTTGCCGACAATAATGGTACCACGCATACTCGGCACGTGCGGCTCACATACATACTCCAGCGTACCGTCAATCGCAGTATACTCGGCTGGGAGGCTCCAGTTCCCATTCCCCACCTGAGGGTCGCCAGAACGGAAACCACCATTGTAGTCATCACCGTCTGCGTCGTTAACTTCTGCCACATTATGCGCGCTGGACGTGTTGTTCCAGACAAAAATGACGTTGTCTCCCACCTCAACCTCCAGTACTGCATCCGAGAATGCAAAGTCGTTGACTGTGACGGTATGCGTCTCGGCCGCAGCAACCGGCAACAGCACGAGTAGCAGTGCCATCGGTAGCAGCAATCTCACGGCGACCACCCTATGAGTGGCAGCACTACTCGTAACATGATTACTAACGCACCAAGTCCACCAAGTGAATAGGCGGCATAATGGCCGGTGAAACCAGTGTGCAGGCGCCGGATGCGTTCGCCAGTATGGATAGAACAGTCTGCAAGAGAGTTCACAACACCATCTATTATGACAATATCGAAACGATTGCACGCTGCCGCAATAACGTCCCAGCAGCGCAGTCCAAACCAGTCAAAGAGACGAGCCATGTAGAGACGCTCGCTCAGGAAGCGGTGCAGCATGGCAGTGGGGTAATTCTTGAGGATGAAGCGCGCACGATCAGGTCGCTCGGTCTGGGAAGGCGACCAGTAATAGAGCAGGCTCGCCAGCCCGATGCCGCTAAACGCCGCCGCCACCGAGAGGTGCGTCCCACTGGCAGTCAGAATATGGTCTAGGAGTACCCAATTGTCCTGGTGTGTATGGTAACCATAGTGGACATAGCTGGCGAATCCATCTCCAATGAATATAGCGAATCCTGAAACCACCGCTAGCACGCCGAGGATAGCGAGCGGCACGGTCATCACCGCTGCCGCCTCATGCGCCTTATCGTTTATGGGGCCTGTAAAGGTCATCATCCACAGACGGGTCATGTAGAAGGCAGTCATGCCTGCGGTCGCGAGGGCCATCATCCAGAGCACAGCGAAAATAGGTTCCACCTCGCCATTGTGCCGAACCGCAGCTAATATTTCGTCCTTAGACCAAAAGCCGGAAAAGAACGGCACACCTGCTATTGACAATACTGCTAACCCCATTGTTGTCGAGGTAAACGGCATCGCTTTGCGCAACCCCCCCATTTCACGCATGTCCTGTGTGTGCACGGAGTGAATTACCGCACCGGCGCCGAGGAAGAGTAGTGCTTTGAAAAAGGCATGATTTAATAGGTGGAACATGCCAGCAGTGTAGCCGTGTGCTTCGGCATAAGCGTCGCCACCTGCGTGTGCGAATGCCCACGCCCCGGTGCCGAGTGCGAGAAACATGTAACCCAGTTGCGAAATGGTCGAGTAGGCAAGCACGCGCTTGACATCATACATCACCAGAGCCATTGAAGCAGCGATGAAGGCAGTGAAACCCCCAGTGACTGCGATATAGAGTGCTGTGTCAGGCGAGTGTACAATCAGAGGATACGCCCGTGCAACAAGGAAAACACCGGCCTTGACCATCGTCGCAGCGTGAATCAGTGCACTCACCGTTGATGGGCCTTCCATGGCGTCGGGCAGCCATACATGCAGCGGGAATTGTGCTGACTTGCCGACGGCGCCACCAAATATACAGAGTGTAGCCCACTTCAACTCGGTCGCGTGCTCTGCCAGCACTGCAGGATCAGCAAAGAGCTCGCTGTAACGCAAGGTCCCGAAAGTGCTAAACAAGATCACCAGTCCAAACAGTAGGAATACATCCCCAACGCGCGTGACGAGGAACGCCTTCTTGGCAGCAGAAGCGGCTGATGGCTTCTCATACCAGAAACCGATAAGCAAGTAGGAACAGAGGCCAACAAGTTCCCAGAAGATAAAGAGTAGTAGAAAGCTGTTAGCAATAATCAAGCCGTGCATCACCCCTACAAAGAGGCAAATCTCCGCATAATAGCGGATACGCCTCTCGCCCTCTTCGGCCATGTAGCCGATCGAGAACATTACTACCAAGAACGAGACCATTCCTACCACAACCAGCATAAGCGCTGCTAGTCCATCGAGATAGATTCCTCCCTCGAACGAGAAGGTTGTACCTTCAAACCAAGTCCAAGTATCCTCATACGGACTGTGGTCACCGGTAAAAACTTCCCATGCAACTAGTAGTGAGACGGCGCTCGACATGCCGACTCCCAACAATGCCAGCCAGCTGCCTGAAGCGACAAACTTGGAACGTAGAGGCTCAAACCGTCCGCAGACTATGATAAGTAAGAAAGCTGCTATCGGGAAGGTTGGAATCAGCCATGCCTGCTCGAGCATCTTACCACCTCAGGAGGTCGAGCATATCCAGCTCAATTGTGTCACGTTGTTTGTAGAGACTCAAGAGAATGGCAAGTCCAATCGCGACCTCAGCTGCGGCAATCGCAATCACGAACAGAGCAAATACCTGCCCTCCCATATCGTGCCAGAATTCAGCAAAGGCGACAAAGTTGATGTTTGCGGCAGTAAGCATTATTTCAATTGACATCAACACTACAATAGCATTGCGGTTACGTACAACCCCGTAGCCTCCAATCAACAGTAAAGCCGAACTGAACAAGACATAGTGCAACAACGGAATCATTTAGGCTCCTCCCGTGCCAGGAACACTCCGGCCTGCAAAGCGACGACAAGTATCATGCCAGTGAGTAGTAGTGCCAACTCCCACTCGCTGAAGACTTCGAAGGCAAGGAACTGAGTCGTACCGACCTCAACGGAACGTAGCAGGCTCCAATCAGTAGTATGGCCATTAGAGTCTAGGGCCCGGACCTGCCAGCGATAGATGCTGCCTGACTCTAAGTCACTGACATCGGCGCGTAGTCCATCGCCTTCGTGGGCATTTACTGTGCTTCCGTCAACCGCCAAAAGTCGGAACTGGTAGCTAATGTTTATGGCATCCCAATCCAGAATTTGCTTTGCTGAAGTGTTGAGGCTGAAAATTCCACCCGCGACTATCTCAGACTGCGCTCCACTAATTGGCACGTACCAAGTCACCCAAGTATAGTAATCAGGCACCAAACGCTTGGTTTGGTAACTAGCCGCATCCACGAGCGTTATGTTTACCACCTCGGCACCAGTTGAATTAAACACCATGACCAAGTACTCTACTGACAATGCGCTCCACTCAAAGCGCAGCGTACTATTGTGGTGCTGGTAGCCGTCAGCTGGCCAGAGTGGGTACGGGTCGCTGCCTTCCTCAGCTGGAGTGAGTTCAGCCCAAGGTGCAAGCGCAAGTGTTGCCAGCACGTAGAGCACCAACGTGCTGCGCAGCAGCCAGCTTATGCGTGACTCAGTCATAATCACCACCTGGTAGCGTGCGTCGCGTGAGCATAATACCAAACAGGATAACTACCGAAACAGCACCGACATAGACCAATACCTGAATGACTGCTAGAAACTCCGCGCCGGCAAGAATGAATATGCCTGCAGTAAGCAGGAAAACGGTCGCTAACCAAACTACAGAATGAACTATGTCACTGCCGGTTACAACAGCCCAGGCCGCCGCGAGTATGCTCAGCGCAAGCAACCAGAAAACAATGAGTGCAAAATCCATTCAGGCAGCCTCCGCCAGCTGCAGTCCACTTGAAGTAGAATCCGAGATTGGTTCCATGTGCAGACAGTCAACAGGACAGACCTTGACACAAGTTGAACAGCCAATGCAGATGGTATAATCGAAGTAGGGAACTGGGATGTTGTGTTTCGAACCGTCACGTTTCTCACGCTCTTTGGGTCCATTATCCATGATAATGCAGTTGGTGGGACAGTTATCGACACATTTGCGGCAGCCAATACAAGTATCAGCATGCAGAGCCGGTGATTCCATCATATAGTTTGTGAGCGGTAGCTTTGGCTGCGTATCCATATCAACCTTGAGCGACCGGGCAGGATAGATGAGACCCTCGCGCGTAGTGTCAGCCATCTCGTAGAAATCAGTCATTGTCATCGCGCCTGTAGGGCAGTAGTCCTCGCAAAAGCCGCAGAACATACAATGGCCGAAGTTAATCGCCGGACGCTCGGGCTTGGACTTACGTTTGGCAAGATGAGAGCCATACCACGCACGCATTTGTTCATCATCGTCCAAGGTTTCAGGCTTCATTTTGAGGCAGCGATTTGGACAGACTTCAGCACAAATACCGCAGCCAATGCAAAGATCCCAGATGACAGCATTCATACCACGGTAGGTAGGCGGTAACTCACGCCGTTCCAGTGGATACATAGTAGTCTGCGGCCGTCCAAAAGTTGCCTTAAGCATCTGCCTGATAGTAACAGTAAAGGGTCTGATGATTGACGTGATTAGGCTTGGAGTCTTGGTTGGTCCGGGCATCAGAAAACCTCCACATATAAGATGGCGATAGCAAGATTGACCAGTGAAAGCGGTAGCAACCGTTTCCAACCCAGCAATAGAATTTGGTCAGTGCGAATGCGTGGTACACTCCAACGGAGGATAATGAAGAATATCAATATTCCGTATACCTTAATCAGAAACCAGATTTCTCCTGGTAGGAATGGCCCTGCCCAGCCACCCAAAAACAGGACAGTTGCAATCATGGCACCCACAAAACCGCGGATGTATTCAGCCGCGAAAGTAAGGCCTAGCCGCAGGCCACCAATCTCAGTAGTCCAGCCTTCGACCAGTTCCGCTTCGGCTTCGGGCAAATCGAAGGGGATGCGTTCGACCTCGGCTAGAATGCAAACCATGAAAACAATGAAACCGATGAACTGAGGAATAACATTCCACATAGGAATACCAAATTGTGATGTGTCCTGCTGCTGGGCAACAATATCCATGGGGCTAAAAGATCCAGCGACAAGGAAAACGCCGGCCATCGACAGTAGCAGTGGGATTTCATACGCCATCAGCTGCGCGGCCGAACGCATACCGCCAATGAGTGTGTACTTGTTGTTGCAGGCCCATCCAGTCGTTAAGACACCTATTGGTGCAATCGAGAAAGCTGCCATAACTACCAATAGTCCAAGTGGAGCTGACGAGGCAGCTATACGAGGCGAGAAGGGCACTAATACCAGAAGCAGAATACTCGAAGAGATGAATATAACTGGTCCGATAGTATAGAGAAGGCGATCAGCCTTGGCAGGAACAATCATCTCCTTACAAAAGAATTTGATACCGTCAGCAACATTCTGTAAGATTCCGATACCAGCATAGGTTGTGGTCTTCCAGTTGTACTCTGGTACGGAACCAGCTAGGTCACTGGCAATCTCCTTCAATGAGTTGAAAGAGAGCATGGGACCTCGGCGGTCCATGATACGTCCTGCAATCTTGCGCTCGAGATATACGACTATAATAACATTAGTGAAACCTATCATCAGGGCAATATTGACTACAATAGACCATGCTAGGACATTCAGACCGGGGTCGGATTCCATCCAGCGTGCTAAATCGCCGGCTGGGTTGCTGAATGGTGGCATGATGTGCTCTTGGAAGTATAATAACGGCGTCACTAACGGCACCAGCCATGCCTCGCAGAACCAGTAACTCCATTCATACAGTGAGGTCATTTGTCCGTCTCCCCAATACACATGTCTATACTTCCCATGATGGCTGGCACGTCGGCCACCTTGTAGCCCTTCAGGAAATGCGGAGACGCCGAAACTGTAGTGAACATAGGGCTGCGGATTTTCCAGCGGTAGGGGCGGTCGGTACCATCACCAACCAGATACATCAGCGCCTCGCCACGACTATCTTCAGTGCGCCGAAACGCCTCGCCACTGGCCCGCACGGGAACGCTATCCGCCATTACCTTGCCCTCCGGCATCTTTGCCAGTGCCTGACGAATGAGATCCATTGATTGATACATTTCATCGATGCGCTGGCGGTAGCGGCTGAAGCAGTCGCTAATACCGTCACTGGCAGAAGTGGTAACTGGTGTGAAGTCCAGCTCGGGGTAAGCATCGTAAGAATCAGCCTGTCGCAGGTCGAAAGCAACACCAGCGCTGCGTAGGTTGGGGCCAGTAATGCCCCAATTGATGGCGTCGCTGGCACTGTAGCAACCGACATCATCTGTACGCATGCGGAAGATTTTCGAGTTGTCATACAAATCTTCATATTCCTTGAGCCGTTTTTCGAGAGTTTGCATCACTCTCTCTGCTTTGGCGGCAAATCCGGGAGGCAAATCACGTTTGACGCCCCCGATCTTAACATAGTTGTAGAGTAGCCTCCCGCCGCTCGGAATTTCAAGCAAGTTCAGAAACATCTCGCGATCGCGCATGCCGTAGAGGAAACCGGTAATTAATCCCAAGTCAGGTAGATATGCTCCGAGCCACATCAAGTGCGAGGCGATGCGCTGCAGCTCAAGCACAATTGTGCGAATATATTTCGCACGTTGTGGTGTTTCTACGCCCATCAGCTCCTCGACTGTAAGGCAGTAGCAATGGGTCCAAGTCATCGCGCTGGCGTAACAGAGTCGATCGGTGAGCGTCGTATTCATGAAATACTTGCGCCTCTCACCGATTTTCTCGACCGAGCGATGTAGGTAACCCAGCTCGGGCACAGCGTCAGTAATAGTTTCCCCGTCAACCTTGATGCGCAAGTTCCAGAGTCCGTGGGTCATCGGATGCTGCGGGCCCATGTGAATCCACATCTCCGCCATTACCACTCCTCCTCATGGATTTCGTAGACGTAGTCTTTGCGTAAGGGGTGTCCTGCAAAGCCATCAGGTAGCAGCACCCGTTTCAGGTCAGGGTGACCAATGAAGTATATACCCATCAAATCATACGCTTCGCGCTCGTGCCAATCCGCACCACCCCAAAGGTGAGTAATGGAGTCTATAGTTGGTGTATCGCGCGGCAAATCCACATGGACCTCGAGCATTTGTCCTGACTCACCAATGATAGAAAAATGGTATACAAGTTCAAAACCGGATTGGTTGTCTACTGCTGAAATCAATGAGCAGTGGTCAAAGGCGTAGTCTTCCTTCAGCGCCGTAAAGAAGGCCGGGCTCGCCTCACGGGTGACCGAAATGCAGCCAACGTTAGAGCGAAGCGCTGAGCTATTGCTGGTGCCTTTGTGCTTTCCGAGTTGCTGAATGAATTTCCCGGTTTCCATATCAACGCCTCAGGAAATATCCTGGCTCCTGCTCACGAATCTTCTTCTGTAGTGTCAAGAAACCATGCATTAGCGCTTCGGGTCTGACAGGACATCCGGGAATGTAAACATCAACTGGGATGAAAGTATCAGCGCCCGCAACGACCGAGTAGGAATCCCAATAGGGGCCGCCGCCAATAGCACACTCTCCCATCGCGATGACCCATTTCGGGTCGGCCATCTGCTCGTATAATGTCTTCAATTTCGGGCGCAATTTCTCACAGACCGGACCATTTACAATCAGGATATCACACTGTCGAGGCGATGAACGGTAAACTACCCCCATACGCTCGGAATCGTGGTCGGGGCCGCCGGCAGCACCCATCTCGAGCGCACAGCACATAATGCCGAAGTGGAGCGGCCAGGGTGAATAGCGTAAAGCCCAGTTAAAAATCGGGCGCGTAACACGATTGACAACGTCGCGGATACCAGTCTGCTCAGCGATATTGTAAACTGCGTCATCGACCCATTTTAGAAACTGGTCAGAGCGGAGCGTTAACCAGTCACCTGATGGGGGATCTTCCATCATTGTAGTTGGGTTACTGGTGCGTGAACCGAGTCCGCGTCGCATTCCGGGGTTGCCACGCACCTGTTGCCGACTCATATCCAGATTACCTCTTCTTTTTTCAGCGCGTAATAGAGTGCGAGCAGAGTCATACCAACGAAGAGAAACATCACCAGTTTAGCGCTGGTGTCAAGACTGGTGTAGACCAATACCCAGAGCATCAGGAAAACTACGACGAGGTCAAACACCACGAAAAGAATAGCGAACATGTAATACTGGAAGTGGAATTGAATATGCGCTTCACCAACCGGTGTCTCACCGCACTCGTACGTCGAGCGCTTCAGCGGGTTCCCGTAGTCAGGCCGGAAGAACCGGCCGAGGAAGAAATTGAATAGCGGGAAGGTGAGCGCAATGACCGCGAAAATCCCGATAGGGATATAGTCGTGACCGAGCACGGCGCCCCCGTGCAGCAACACTATAAAAAGCGTTTGGGAGAAACGGCGGCGAACCGTAATAAATCCCCAGCGCAGGGGGCAAGCATGGCACCTGCCAGCAACGCTCGTCGCATAACTACTAACACACTGCAGACAATGAAGCAGGAAGGTGAAAAAATCGCGATGCTGACCGCTTACGATTATTCGTTAGCGAGGCTGGTCGATGGCGCCGGTGTGGACGTTATCCTCGTTGGTGACTCCGCTTCCAACGTAATGGCAGGCAACGAAACTACTGTTCCTATAACGCTTGACCAGATGATTTACCATGCCAGCGGCGTTGTGCGAGCAGCCCAGAGGGCGCTTATTGTCGTCGATTTACCGTTCGGAACGTACCAAGGTGATTCCAGAACAGCGCTAGAATCCTCAATCCGTATCATGAAGGAATCGGGCGCGCATGCCGTGAAACTAGAGGGTGGTGCCGAAGTGGGCGAGTCGGTCGAGCGCATCTTGACCGCTGGCATCCCGGTTATGGGTCACCTAGGATTAACACCGCAATCTATCTACAAGTTCGGCACTTACACCGTCCGCGCGCGTGAGAAGAACGAAGCGCAGAAGCTGCTCGAGGACGCAAAACACCTTGAACAGGCGGGTTGCTTTGGCATCGTGCTGGAAAAAATCCCGGCGGCGCTAGCGAAGCAAGTAAGCGCTTTACTCTCGGTTCCAACTATCGGTATAGGCGCTGGTCCCGATTGTGATGGGCAGGTACTAGTACTGCACGATATGCTCGGCATCACCCAGGATTTTTCTCCACGCTTCTTGCGACGCTACCTCGATCTTGAAAAAGACATTCAGTCAGCCATCGTGCAATACGTTAGCGACATACGCGATGGCGAGTTCCCAACTGAACGGGAATCTTACTGAATGCCACCCCCGACAGCCATCCGGGGCGAACTACTCGACCTGATATGTGAATGCTCCCGCGATCAGCATCCATATGAATTCGCCGCAGTACTCCGCCAGGAAGGGAAAATAATCACCGAGCTACTACCGTTACCGGGAGGCATTGCTGGTGATGAGCATGCCATCCTGCCACTGCACATGCTCCCAGTTGATTGGTCTATCTGCGGTGTAGTCCATTCACACCCTATCCCAGATAACCGCTGGTCTGATGCAGACCTGCACCTGTTCCAGAAGTTCGGCACCACTCACATCATCAGTGCGTACCCCTATGACCGCCGCTCTTGGGCCAGCTACAATTTCCGCGGCGAA
>Ga0066833_10000085_pt1 | contig 32019 bp, 22 predicted proteins | sample ETNtaG_13_FD_66728 | JGI IMG/M metagenome (GOLD analysis project Ga0066833, IMG submission 66728) | Marine microbial and viral communities from oxygen minimum zone, Eastern Pacific Ocean - ETNP201306PF47B | ecosystem: Environmental > Aquatic > Marine > Oceanic | place: Pacific Ocean: Eastern...
CGGCCAAGCGTGGAAATCTGATCGAAGGGAATGCGCGGTTCATTGAAATAGCTGATCACCCCCAACTGCGCGGAAAGCGTTTTCCATCCGACGAGCACCACCAGGCATAAGAGACCGATGTAGGCGCCTCGCGTGGCGTAGAGGAAATGGCCGCGGTTGAGACATTTCAATTCACGGCTCAGGACAGGATTCAACAGCGGCATTTCAGTTCACCGTTCCCGATGTGATATTCATGAAGATGTCTTCAAAAGATGGCTCGATCATTTGAAATTCCTGAATCGCCAGGCCGCCGGACTGCAGGTCTGCCAGCAGCAAACCGTTATCGCTTCCATTGTGTTCCACTCCGAATTCGATCCTGTTACCGACGATTTCCGCTCCCCTGATGCCTGGCCTTGACAACAGGAATTCGAGGGCCTTTTCGGGCGGGCCATCTACCCGCACGGAGTACTGATGGCTGCTGCCGTATTTCTCGAACAGTTCATTCACATCTCCGCAGAAGAGCATTTTGCTCTCCTCCATCACCATCACCCGATTGCAGAGCTCGTGCACATCAGCCAGGTGGTGAGAGGAAAGGAGATGGTCTTGCCCATGTCCCGAAGCTCTTTGAGAAGAGAACGAATCTGACGGCGGGCATGCGGGTCGAGCCCGGATGCCGGCTCATCAAGGAGCAGGACCTCCGGGTCGTGCAGGAGGCACCGTGCAAGGCTCAGCCGCTGCTGCATGCCCCGTGAAAGCCTTTGGACCGGCTCAGAGACTTTTGATTGCAGATCCACCAGCGCCATCAGGTCTTCGACCATTGCCGTGCACTCGGCCCGGCCGATCTTATAAACGTCACCAAAGAACTGCAGATACTCCTCGACCGTCAGGTCCGGGTAAAGGCCGAAATCATCCGGCATGTACCCAAACTTCCACCGGGCCCTGTCCGGCTGCTTGATGACGTCGATCCCCGCCAGCTTCACCTCACCCCTGGTTGGTTTGAGGAGGGTGGCAAGGATACGAAGCAGCGTGGTCTTGCCCGCGCCGTTCGGACCGACTATGCCGAAAAGATCGCCCTTGCTGACTTCAAAGGAGACGTCGTCCAGTGAACAGTGTCGCCCAAATTTCTGGGTGAGGTTTTTGATTCGGATCATTGGGTTACTATTCCCTTTCCACTTCCACGTTCAGACTCAGGAGCTCGAGGTTTTCTCTGGATGCAATGCGCAGACTCAAAACGTCTCTGGAAACGAAATGAAGTGGATCCTCCAGTTTGAGGCTCACCTCGTAATCCCCTTTACGGAGAGGCAGGCAATCAAAAGGCCGGCAGGAGATTGAGGAGTCTCTGATCGGCCTCAGGCGGTCCATTCCGTTCAGCTTTGGTGAGAAGGTCCGTGTGGTTGACCGGATCGACTTTTTGGACATTAAAAGTGCCGGAATCGGGTGGAAACTCCCATTGGGGACGCCGGAACGGGCTTGACGTATTCAAGACCAGACCTGCGACCAACTGTCTTAATCCCTGCCGAGAGTTTTCAAAGGACCGGCCTTTGTACACGATCTGCTTCCTGCCAGTTGTTTTACTCAGACGGGACCAGGATGGACGATGGGTTGTCCACTTTCCGGAGCCTGAATCTCTGATTGAGAAATAAACTGCTGGTCGGCTCACGTAGGAGAGGCCGGGCGCCAACGACGTGGATCCAATGTACGACTTCCGAAGCTGGCGGTATCGAGCGACCAGAGAGACATCCTTAATCTTGCCAGAGGACCACTTCGGGATTTTGAAATTCAATATATCTTTGGAGGTCCTGGCATTGATGCTGCGGTCAGCGGCAGGCGGATCGCTGTTGACCACACTCTCTCTGGTCAGAAATCCCCGGGGAAGCCGTTTCAGCATTCCATCGATGTGGAGCTCACACGTGAGGTTGATGACGGTGTATCCGCTCGACCGAGCCACGGGAGTATCCAGCACATTGATTTCTGCCGCTTCTGATTCTCCCCAGCCGATGAGTATCGGCGCCATCCACAAGCTGACTCCATACCTTCTGCGACGCAGGCTGTTCTCCAGAACTCGCGCAAAGAATGCATCTGAAGATTTGGGATTGGGAAAGAGTTGAGAGGTGGCTTGGACCAAAGGCCCTCTGCAATCTTCGGGGCTGATAGACAGCTCGGTATCGCCGTCAGGAATCTGACCGAGCGACGCCACCCACGCGGAGGTCACCAGGTAAGCCTGCTTCAACCTGAATCCCAATCGATTCTCTATCTTTACTCTGATCTCTCCGCTGCTGAGATGCACAGCGCCTTTGATGTCCATTTTTTCTGGCGTCCACCTGGCACGCAGGAGTCGCGCCTGCCATTGATTCACTCGCCAGTCATGGATCCTGATTCGATCAGATTGGTGCTCGATACTCAGAGGGCCCGATGCCCTCGCGGCCTCCGCATTCGGTTGGCCTTGGATCTCAACATTCGCGGGGTCCTGAGGCCCAGCTCCAGTTGGAAACCAAAGGTTGTTAGGAGCGGATGCTAAACGGCCGGAGATGGGGCCTGCGGGGTTTATGACTTCAGTTTCTTGAATAGCCTGGGCCACAATCTGGACTTTTCGAATGCGCGGGACTGATGGCTGCTCCACCTCAAAGGTCTGTAAACGGGCTCCAATACTTCTATCCAGCGAAGCCAGATGGGCCTGCGGACGCATAAACTCGATGTCGTAATCCTTCTGCTCCGGAGAGAAAAGACTGAAGTAGGTTTCGGCCGCCAATCGGTCCCCCGCGGAAAAGAAGACCGTCCATTGGCTGACCAGCGTGTCCTGCCCTTTCAGACGCCAGGCCCAGCCGAAGGCCACCAGAGTGAAGGTCAGCGCAATCAGGGGAAAGGTCACCCAGGTAAGCGCTCGCTTCCTGTAAACGCGTGAGAGAAGGAAATCCCCGGGAATCACGACAGCGAAGTAGATGGCGAGCCAGAGCGCAATGGTCTGAAAACCAGGCACCCAGACGTTCCGATACTCGGCCGTGAGGTCGCCCATCACGCGGGCCTGTTGAGGACTCAATGAGTGGGACAGTTGCAGTTTCTTTTCCGTTGCCTCGATGTATCGGACTTCCCTCAAGAAGTTGAAGATAAGAAGACCAGGATCGACGATCCCCTCGAAGGGCTTTTCATTGAAATCAAAGAGGGCCCTGACCACACGTCCGCTTCCCACTTTTCTGTAAACCGCGATGGGTGAGCGAAAGAAGCCGTCTGAGAATTTCGGAAAATCTCTGGCACCCTCAGGTGGCGTACCGACACGCACTCTCAACGGCCTGGTCGCAGGAATGTTCTCCCGTCGATAGAGCGGATCGGTGAGTCCTTCCAGGACGTCTTTTCGCAGGGCGTTGGGCAGATGTGCCCTGGGAAGGATGTTCCCCTGGTCGTAGAAATAGCCCAGACGCCGCACAAGGTTGAAATAGAGGTTGTGCCAGGATTCGTCCTCCATTTCCCATAGGTTGGTCTGTTCGTTTTCAAGAGGCAGGAGGTCGGCAACCGGTCCTTTCAAGGTCCATTTCCACCCGGCAAAAAGGATCAGATTACCGCCTCGATCCACCCATTGTGCCAGGGCAGACTGCCGTGCCTGCGAGAGCTCGCAGGGGCCATGGAGAATCACATCGCGCACCGGCCCGTACGCGCGCCAGTATGCAGGCAAGTCGGAAGCATCCAGAGGTTTGATTTCAAGTGTCTCACCTTTATCCAGATAGTATTTGCCGCCCTCTTTGCTCATTCTGCTGGGCAGCGTGCCGGCAAAGGGGGTCGTTCTAAGCTTTCGCAGAAATTTCTTCTCTTGAGACCAGATCCGTTTGCCTTCAAGGAGGAGCTCCACCCTGAGCTGCCGGCCGCGATGAATGGGCACGTAAAGCGGCACCCGCTTGTTCGCGCCTGCAGGCAGCGCGAGGTCCTTCACCGTCCTGCGGTTCGCATCCATGTACGCGTGCACTCTCACCTGAACGCCATCACCGGAGTTTTCTACTCTCAAGATGATCGGCAGATAAGCCTCACCGACCCGGTCCGGACAATTGAACGGCGCCGTCACCTGCGCCTTGATGATTGGCTTTGGCTTACTCTCTTCCTCGGCGAGTACCGGTGCCACCAGGATAACCAGCAGCGAGAGCCGGCTTGCTTTCGCCTCATAAGATTTGGAGACGGACGAAGAATATGCAGTGGTCATTTGCACCGTCGCTCGGACCAGTGGGCCTTGCAGGTGTTGATCTGCTCCCTGTTGTAATCATGTGCCACAGGGTCGTCCAGCACATCGTGGCGCGGGCGCGACACCGTCGCTCGAATCGCTCGCCATACGGCATGGTGAAGACACCACAGCAGTACTGTTATTCAAGGCTGGAAATGGTTTCCAGCCTCAGATACCTTAACGTGGCCTGACGGCCGCAACCAGAATCGTGGCACGGCCGTCCCGGCCGTGATTCACGGGCGAGACGCCCGTGCCACGAACTTCTCATCCGTAGCTGGAGTCACTCGCGGTGACTGCAATATTCAGCAATTGCACCTCAAAGAAGAAAAACAACACAGAAGCAGGAGTCACACATGAGCCAGGAGCTTAGATTTGGAATCATCGGAGTTGGCGGGATTGCTGGTTATGTTCACCGGCCCGGGATTGGGACTGTTCCCGGTGGCCGGCTGGTGGCGATTACGGACAACAACCAGGATCTCCTCGCAAGGAGATCACGGGAATGGGGCGTGCGCACACATTCTGACGCGACCGAATTGCTTGCCCAGGACGACGTCGATGCGGTGATCGTGTCGACCCCAAACTACCTGCATGCGCCATACGCTATCGAGGTGGCGAACGCGGGCAGGCATGTACTGGTGGAGAAGCCGATCGCGATGAATCATCCCGAGGCGAAAACCATGCTGGCCGCGGCACAGGAGAATGACGTGCGGCACATGACCGCGTTCACCTATCGTTTTGTACCGGCGATGCGTTACCTCAAGCACGTGGTCGATAAGGGCGACCTGGGCACGCCGCGGCATTTTCGTGCGCAGCGTTTTCAGGAGTTCTCGGACCACTCTGTCGGCTGGCGCCAGTGGAAGAAGACTGCCGGCACCGGCGAGCTGGGTGACATGGCTTCGCACCGCATCGATTTTGGACATCACCTGATAGGGCCAATCGCCAATGTCTGCGGCGCTTTCAAACAATTTGAGCTGCGCGACCAGGACGGCCATGGCAATCCGGTGGAACCATCGGACACGGATGACTGGACGGCCTTCATTGCCGAGTTCGAATCCGGCGTGACCGGGGTCTGGGAATCCACGAAGCTCGCCAAGGGATACGGCTCGGGTGGTGGCAGCCATGATTTCTGTGAAGTCAATGGCACCGAAGGCTCGGCTATCTACGAGCTGAAACACCCTTATCGCATTCTTCTGGGACGGAAAGGTGAGACGATCGAAGAGGTCCCCGTTCCCGATGAATTCATGAAGGTGGAAGGCTCTACACGTACCGCAGGCGAAGGCGATCCTCGCGCGGTCTGGCGCTACGACCAGGCGGTGGAATTCTCAAACGCAATCCGGGAAGGCCGGGATTGCAGTCCCTCTTTTGCTGACGGCGCAAATTGCCAGGCTGTCATGGATGCTGTGCTCAAGGCCATCGACGAAAGACGGTGGGTTGGTGTGGAGTACTGATGTTCTCTTCGTTGTAGTCATCTTAATCTGGTGTGCCAACCAACCAACTATTGATCTGACTTGGCTCACAGGCTGGCAGCCTATGGCCACAGGATGTACACGCATCGCATCTTCAGACAGCTCTTGGGACATTATCCAAGAAGATAAAACAGGTAAGTGAAAAAGCCATCGGCGAGGATGACAAGGAAGAGGGACAGGACGACCGCGGAGGTGGTGGCCTTGCCGATCTCCTCCGGCCCCCCTTTGACGTAGTAGCCCTTGTAACAGCCGACGAGGGCAATAATCATGGCGAAGGCCGCGCTTTTGAAAAGCCCGGTGAAGATATCCGCGAAGGAGACTGCCAGGCGCGTTTCTTCGATATAAGTCGCCGAGGGCAGGTCGACGTAAAACACACCGATGAGATACCCGCCGAACAGGCCGATGGCGTCACCGATGAGGGCGAGGCCCGGTAGTGCGATGAGCAATCCGAGCACGCGAGGAGCGATGAGGAATTTAAACGGATTCATACCCATGGTGACGAGTGCATCGATTTCTTCGGTGACGCGCATCGTTCCGATCTCCGCGGCCATGGCCGCACCGCTGCGTCCGGAGAGGATGACCGCGGCCATCAATGGCCCAAGCTCTCGGGTCAGGCCGACGCCGACCAGATCCGCGATGTAGATGGAGGCGCCCATCCGGCGGAGCTGGTAATCGGCCTGCAGCGCCATGATGAGGCCGACGACGAACATGATGAGCGAAACAATTGGGATGGCGTCCACCCCGTTCCGCGATACCTGCTGCATGAAGTAATTCACCTTGATGCCGCGGCCGGTGAAGGGCGCAATGAAACACCAGTAAAGTGAATTGGCTACCATGTTGATGACTTCGGTGAGATGGTCGAGAAGGGTGAAAGTCTCTTCTCCGATGTGCTCGAGAAGCCCCTGCGGCGGGCGCAGCTCTCTAGTCTGATCGAGGGCGGCCTTCTGCGGCACCATCTCCAGCAGCTCGCGCACGGGATCGCTGACCGAGAGGAACTGGAATTTCCGGTCCTGTATCTTGAGCTCAGCAAGCAATTCGAGCAGCGCCGCAACGCCGATGGTGTTGACTTCGGTGACGCCGCCCAGATCGAGCAGAAGGTCTCCTTCCGTCCGCCTGGCCGCTTCGTTCAGATCCGGCGAGTACCCATCGAGAATCAGCGGTCCTTCGAGACGAACGACCACTTTGCCTTCGGCCGAAGTTTCTGTTGTGACGGTGGGGGACACTACGTTTCGATTTCGTAGGTTTTGATACGGGCGTACAGCGTGCTTCTGTCGATGCCGAGCATTTGGGCGGCTTCCTTCTTGTTTCCGCCGGTGTGCTGGAGGATGCGGATGATGTGGACGCGCTCGAGATCGGCAAGGGTGCATAGCGGGTCGGTGGTGATCTCGGCTGGGCCGCTCGCCGGGCTGGCGCCTCGGACTTCGAGAGGGATATCTTCCAGTTGGATGACCTGGCCGCTGCTCATGACGACCATGCGCTCGACCACATTCTTGAGCTCTCGAACATTACCGGGCCAGTCGTGCGAGGTCAGCGCGCTCATGGCCTCGTCTGAGTACTGCAGCTCGGGCCGGGCGCATTTGTTCCCGAACTCGTTGAGAAAGTGACCGGCGATGAGCTCGATGTCTCCGACACGATCACGCAGCGGTGGGAGCTTCATGCTGAGGACGTTCAGGCGGTAAAACAGGTCCGATCTGAATCTTCCCTCCTTGATCTCGTCGCGGAGGTCCCGGTTGGTAGCGGCAATGACGCGGATGTCCACATGCCGGTCCGCAGTATCGCCCAGCCGGCGGAGCTCTCCGGTCTCGAGGACGCGCAAAAGCTTGGACTGACTCTCCTCGGAGAGCTCGCCGATTTCGTCGAGGAAGATGCTGCCCTTGTCAGCAAGCTCGAACCGGCCCGGCTTTTCTTCGCGTGCGTCGGTGAAGGCGCCTCTCGCATGGCCGAAAAGCTCGCTATCCATCAGCGTGTGATTGAGGGCCGCGCAGTTGACGATCTCGAGGGCTCTTCCTTCTCTGTCGGAGTTGTAATGGATGCCGCGGGCCACGAGCTCTTTGCCAGTGCCGCTCTCGCCGGTGACGAGGACGCATGCGTCGCTGGACGCGGCCTTTTCGATGAAGGTGTAGACCTGCTTGATGGCCTCGCTTTCGCCGATGATGTTGTGCTGATCGCGAATTTCACTTACCAGCACGCGGCGTTCTTCACTGACTCGGTCGGCGTATGAAATATTTTCGAGCGGCGGGGCGAGGCATACGCCGATGGCGTTGAGCATTTCGAGCTCATCGTGCGTGAAGCTCTGGGCCTCGCCGAGCCGGTCCACGTAGACGAGCATCTTGAGATTCTTTTCATAAAGGATCGGCACACACATGGCCGTGGCGATGCGGTTAACCGCAATGCTGCGTGCGCCCTGGAAACGCTCGTCTTCGGCCGCATTGACACTGAGGATGCCGACGAGTTTTTCTTTCGCGGTACCGACGATGCTCTGGCTGATCGGATGCTTTTCGAAATCTCGATCGAAATCGGAGCGTGAAAGGGCCCAGGGCAGAAGCTCTCCATTCTGGTCGACAGCAATGGGCACGATTCGATCTGGTTCGATACACACATCAATCGCAGCAGCGGTGCTCTCCATCAGTTCCTCGAGGCTGTGCACGGCGCCGACCTTGCAGGTGAGATCCAGAAGAGCCCTGAGACTTTCATTGGCGTTCTTGATATCGCTGAGCCCGGCTTCAGGCTCTTTCTTGACGAATATCTCCGACCCTTCGAGAACGAGAGTTTCTTCCAGAATGCGTTGAGGCGAGCCCTTGTCCTCCCTTGTATCAATCGCTTCCGTCCCGGTAGTAAACACCATGCTGATTTCACCGATACGGATCTCATCACCGGACTTGAGATGGGTGTTCTTGATGGACTGGTTGTTGACGAGGGTGCCGTTGCGTGAGCCCAAATCGGTCAGCATCCAACCGTCGCCATCGTGTTCGAGCATCGCGTGGTTGCGTGAGAGCTTCTTGCCGTGAAGCTGGATTTCGTTGGAATGATCCCGGCCGATGGTGACCTGTTCGATGGGCGCGGGGAAGCTCTTACCTTTTTGAACCCCGGTGAGGACAGTGAGCTTGGGCATCTTGAAAACGGGTCAGACAGACATGTAACCGGTCAATGCCTGATTCTCCCTTTCCCGCCGCTGATTTCCAACGAAGCCTTCAAATCCGTTCAAACGGATGGAACAGTCGCTGGTATTCTTCCTGCGCATAACGGTCGGTCATTCCGGCAATGTAATCGCAGACGGCGCGATGGATACCCTCTTTTTCCGCCGATTCCTGGAAACGAGGGGGGAGCGATCCGGAATACCTGACATATTCGTGCCACATTTCGCTGAGGAAACGTTTCGCCTTTTCGGCCATCTTGGCCACCCGGTAATGCCGATACAGGTTGTCAAAAAGAAAGTCGCCCAATTCATCCTTCTTATCACTTAATTCACTGCTCATTCTGATAATGGGCTCTTTGCATTTGCGGACATCTTCGACTGTCTGAATCCCAAGAGAATCGACAGCCGCTTGCGAGGCATGGATCAGGTCTGTGACAGTGATGCCGATGAGTTTGCGGACCGTGGAAAGGAAAATGACCTGTTCATCACAATCGGGATGGCTCTCTTTAACCATGTCCCAGGTTTCTTTGAAGAGCGGAACCTGGCGCATGTCCTCAACCGTCAACATGCCTGATTTTACTCCGTCGTCGATATCATGATTGTGGTAGGCAATGCTGTCACAGAAATCGACCACCTGGCTCTCGAGCAGCGGCCCCTCGTCGGGATGGTACCCCGTTGCATCGGGATGGTCGTACCTGGTCTGATGCTTGACGAGAGACTCCCGAAGCTCGTAAGTGAGATTAAGCCCGGGGAACTCCGGATAGCGCACTTCCAGATTCTCAACGATCCGCAGGCTTTGGCCGTTGTGCTCGAACCCGCCATGCTCGGCCATCAGCTCTGAAATAGCATCCTCTCCAGAATGTCCGAAGGGCGTGTGCCCCAAATCATGGGCAAGCGCGATGCCTTCGACCAGATCTTCATTCAGTCCCATGGCCCGCGCCACCGTGCGCGAGAGTTGGGCCACTTCCATGGTGTGTGTAAGACGGGTGCGATAGTAATCCCCCTCGTGGTTGACAAAGACCTGAGTCTTGTATTCGAGACGCCTGAACGCGGTGGAATGCACAATCCTGTCACGGTCGCGCTGGAAAGCAGTGCGGTAAGAGCGTTCGGGATCGGGGTGGACGCGCCCTCGGCTGTCCGCGCTCTTCATTCCGTAGGGCGCGAACTCACGGCGTTCTCGCTCTTCGAGTTCTTCTCTATTCATTCGGTTTCCTCTGCCAGTGCGTTCATGAGATTGTCATAGAACTTGTCCAGCGCCTGCGGCACGACGCGGGTATCACCGAGCACGGGCATAAAGTTCGTATCCCCTTCCCAGCGCGGCACGATATGAAGGTGCAGGTGAGCTTCAATGCCCGCGCCTGCTGCCTTGCCGAGATTGAATCCAATATTGAATCCATCGGGCCGCATCATTCGGGTCAGCACGTCTTCAAGACGCTGGGCAAGCGTGACCATTTCGACGAGCTCTGCTTCATCGAGCTCATTGAGGCGTGATACGTGCCGGTTGGGAGCAATCATCAGATGCCCGACATTGTATGGAAACTTGTTGAGAATGCAGAAGCAGGCATCACCCCGGATGGCCACATGGCGCGTGCTATCTTCTTCCTTTTGTACCGCATGACAGAAGATGCAGCCCTCCTCCTTTTCGTCAAGGATGTAGTCCAGTCTCCATGGGGCCCAGAGGTTTTTCATTTTTTCGCGTTCTTATGTGGGCAACCGCCCAGGTAGATGTTCATGCAAAGGACACTTGCAGGAGGAATTCCATACATTGATGACCATATTCCTTAACCTAAACCAATCCCGGCATCACCCTAAAGAAAAAGCCATAGGGCAAGGCAATCGGATTTCTGGCAGGCACAGAGGGCCGTCTATTTCGCGCTATAGTATAAAATCTAAACGACTTATAAGCCGACGGCCTGTTCATGCAATATCAAGTCTGAATGCTCTGCGCGTATCTTTTGAACGGCGTTGAAGTTTTGGCTTAAGGGTTGCTTTCCCGCGCGGGTCGACAGATTATTGGATATTATCAGCAATGTCACCTTTAGGCAGATTGCTGACACCTTCAAGCCCCGCAATCGGGCAAACCAGTTCAGGAGGAACTCGAATGGATCCGGCAGATAAATCAGTTTTGGTGGTGGATGACGAACCTGCAGTGCAGGCACTTTTAACAGATGCAGTTGAGGCTTCCGGCTGGACTGCTTTCACGGCATCCAATGCGGCCGAGGCACTGAGTTCGCTTGAAGACAGGGTACCACAGACGCGGTCATTACCGACCTCAGAATGCCGGGCGGCATGGACGGCTTCCAACTTTTTCAAACCATTCGCCGACTTCATGCAGACCTGCCGGTCGTGATCATGAGCGCCTATGGCAGTATTGAAACTGCCGTGGAGTCCATCAAATGCGGTGCATTCGATTATCTTCCCAAGCCTTTCAAAATCGAAAGAGTCGTTCACTTACTGGATTCGCTGCAGACCGTAAAGGAATTGAATCGCCGCGCATCCACAGAATCGGCTCGGGAAATCATTGGCCGCTCTCCCACCATGATCGGGGTGAAGGACTTTGTTGAAAGAGCTGCCAATTTTGACAGCACCGTATTCATCCAGGGCGATTCGGGGACCGGGAAGGAATTCCTGGCACGCAGCATCCATCGCCTCAGCGCCCGTCACGACGAACCATTTGTTACTCTGAGTTGCAGTGCCATGGACCCGAACATTATCGAGAGGGCTCTGTGGGGGCAGTCCGACACCGCACCCGGTGCAACCGAATCCTATCGCGGGCTCATGGAACGAGTAGGCAGTGGCACGCTCTTTCTAGATGAGATCACGGAAATCCCCGGGCACCTGCAGGCTGACCTTTTGCAGGTCATCGAGAATGGCGAGTTCTTTCCGATAGGGAGTGATATACCGGTCAAGCTCAATGCCCGGCTGATGGTCGCCACCACGTGCGACCTCACTCAAGCATTGCAGAACGGGCAATTCCGCAAGGACCTTTTTTACCGCCTGCACGTATTGCCCATTCACCTGCCGCCTCTGAAGTCAAGGACTGAAGACATCCCGCTTCTGTTCGAGCATTTCGTATCGCACCTCACTGATCGCGGTATCGAACCAAAGACGCTCACGCCGGACGCACTCGCCAAGCTCATTGCCTACCACTGGCCTGGCAATGTTCGCGAGCTCGAAAACTGCGTCGAACGGGCTCTCGTCATGGCACCGGGTCAGGAGATCCGCGCCGAAGACCTGCCCGATGAAGTCACTCGATCCGCCACACCTTCCTCACCCAAAGAGCCCATCGTCGGATGCCGGCTCAAAGACTACGAGCACGCGGCCGTTCTGAACGCGCTTCGTGTATCCGGCGGCAACAAGCGCCAGGCATCGCGCATCCTCGAGATCTCGATCGCCACGCTCTATAAGAAGCTCAAAGATTACAATATTGATGTGTGAGGCTGTTTCTCACTTCAATTCTTCCGCCTGCCTGCGAAGCATCTTTGTAAGGTTGTACGCGTACGCCATCCGCTGAACCGCCGCAATCTTCCACTTACCCCTCTCCGGGGTGAGAATGATGATTGGCCCTGACTTTACCCACGCCGGTGTGCCGAACTCGTCCGGTCTGGCCTCGTCCATGAGATCGACTATCTTCCGGCTCTTGGGCTTCAGGCCGATCACAAGCCCGGTCTGGATCAGATAATAGTGGCCTGACCATACGCCGGAGTAATCCGCCGCATATTTCTCATAGCTGAGCTGCACGTCGAATGCTTTGTCACGGTCGCCTGCCCGTTCTATGAAGTCTTCACGATAATAATCGGTCAGGAACTGCTCCCGCCCCGTCTCTCTCAAATTCCCGAAGTACTTTGTCGCTACCGGCAGTGCCGTTCGATTCAGTTTCGTGGCGGCTTTCTCAAGCTCTCCGGTTTTCTCGAGATGCTTGTAGAGTCGTGTCCGCACTTCCTTTGAGCCGCTCTTGAAATCCATCACAGCCCTTTCCAGCGAGATTTTCGGCACCGGTACAGGCTTTACCGTTGTTTTGGGCTCAGTCGTCTTTTGAATCGGAGGGTCGGTGCGCTTGGTCGCAACGGCCGTCTCAGACTTCCTGGATGCAACGTGCCTGACTTGTATCCATCCCTTTTTCGAGGCCCCTGCCTTATCGGTGTAATGCACACCAAGCCACGAGCCCTGCTGTTTGACAACCTTCAACAATTGGCCCTTGCGAACTACACCCACCACTTTCTGACCAACTTTAACCTGAGCCGCGGCAGAGACGACCTCGACGCTCTTTCCGGCAAGGGATTCGGCAAAAGTCTCCTTCGCCGTCCAGACTGTAAAAGCGACAGTGAGATATCCAGCAAATCTGATCAACGATGTCACTTGGCTTTCCCTCATAACACAGAAGTAGAATCAAGCATATAAGTTTCCCATCTGAATTCCTCTTCACCACCAAATCCGGAATCTGAGATCGAAAACGCCAAGGAGTGGGACGACCCGCAGGCACAGGATTCAGCCAGTAAGACATGAGCTGTTCCGCCCGTTCGGCCATCCCCCAGAGCGTCAAAGCATCCACAGCCGAGATGATCGTCGGCGGGAAACCATCGCACCTGGCCCACTGATATTTCTCCGCTCCGTACTTCGGATGATCGCCCTGGAAAGTTGCCTCAATGTGTGCGAGGCCGATGCGAACCGCGCGTTCGAGAATGGGCCGCATGAATCTGGATTCAGAGGGGAGGGCGATGGCTTCGGCTGCACGCCAGATTTCTTCCGGATCGTAAGCAGGCTCATCTCTGAGCGGCTCTGCGCACGCTTTGACTCGCTCTGGCAGATCATCCCCTGCTGGCAGCAGGGCCTCGCGAAACGGGTCGGCCATGGATTGAAGCCATTCTTCTTTCATCGTTTTTGACAGGAATGCTGGAGTTCATAAGCTGCGATACCGTCAGGTGGCTTGAGGTTCAAATCCGTTTCTATACGAATTCCTCTACACATCTTTGGCTCCTGCCATTTCAGAGGAGGCGATCTCATGAAGTCGATCATCATTGCAGTGAGCCTTTGCTGCACTCAAGCACTCTGGGCTCATCACGGCGCTTACACGGCCTATGCTGTCCCGCTGGCGGACATCACGATTGATGGCAATCTCGAAGAGTGGCCTGATGGCCTGCCGCAGTATCCCATCCTCACGAACGGGCGCGTCTATGGCGCGACGGATATCGACCACGCGGATTTGCGCGTCAGCGATGACCTGAGCGCTGCGTTCCGCATCGGCTACGACCCAAAGAATGATGTGCTCTACCTGGCGATACGCGTTAAAGACGACGCGGCCGTCGCGGACGGAAGCAATCCGTGGACGAACGATGCCTTCGAGATTTACGTGGAAGGCCGGCACAGCGGCAGAAAAATCGCAAATGCAAAGGCATCGGCCTCCAAACTGCCCGCGCTGCAATACATCGGCGTCCCAGGTAAAGGGTCTTATGGAATGCAGCACAAGAATCCGTATCTGAATGGCGGCGACATCGAGAAAACGCAATCCCAATTCGCGTGGTCGAGAAAGGATGGTGTGACGTCTTGCGAGTGGGTCATCGAAGCCTTCGACTACTACCCGAACGTCGCCACAAAGCTCGAGCCGGGCATGCGTCTCGGTTTCGAGGTGGTCATCGTGGACAAAGATTCGCGCAGGGATCGCCCGGCCTGGATCTGCTGGTCGAAAATGGGCGCGCTCAAATTCGCAGACGCGGGCCTGCTGGGAGATGTTGTCCTTCTGAAGGAAAAAACGGAGCTCGAGCAGGTCAAGGGCAAAGCCCACTCAGAGGGCAAACCGATAGCCGATACCGATCTGGAAATCTGGAACGGAAAACTCCCTGCGGGCGTCGTTAGAACCGATTCGAAAGGCGCATTCCATTTGATGCTGCCTCCGGACACGTATCAGCTTAGAACAGGCAGACAGGGGAAGTTTCGTCTGCAGCAAAGGTTCGAGGTGAGAGCCGGCGCGCAGACTGCACTCGATGTCGACGTACCGGCCGTTCGAGTGCCGGAGATGGTCAGAAAGTTTGCGGACGGACTGAAACGCATCAAGAGCTATCGCTCGAAAATGAACATCCGGCTGGAACTCTCCAAGCCGGGCCTGGCAGCCCAATTGGATGTGCCCATCCGTTTCGCGTTTGAACGGCCGAATCGCCTGAACCTGCGGATTCAGAGCCCGGCCATGCCTGAATCGGCCATCGTTTCTGATGGTAAGACCTTCACCGTGCGCTCGGAAATGATGCGGCAGTATCGACAGACCCGCGCTCCGCGGCAGTTACTCACTTCCACTTTGTATGAAGCGACCCGAAAGCTCTACGGATCAGTTCATGCGCAGATGCCGCTTGGACAGGGCATGGGCTCCTTCTCCGCTTACCTGCCTTTGGACGTGTTCCTTGAGTCGCTCTATGTGCCGCGGCTCCTGTTCGCACCTGACCCTCTGGCAGAGCTGACCATGGAGGCCACCGAAATAAAGGACCTCGGCGAAGAACTGCTTGGCGATGCCAGGACCAGGAAGTTCAGATTGATGAAACCGGCCACGCTGATGATGGGCGGCATCCACACCGGCGGCGGTAAGGAATCGCTTGTTCCGGTGGATTTCTGGATTGGTGAAGATGCCATGATCCGTCAGGTGTCCGTCCAATACGATATGGACAAGCTGAAGCTTTCGGGCCGACTGGAATACCTGGAGCGGATTGCCGGCACAAAGCTGAAGTTCACCGAAACGCATACCGGGGTAACGACTGAATCGCCATTGCCGAACGATGTTTTCGTCTTCAAGCCTTCCCAATTGGATCAACTGGTACCGGAGTTCATGATGGGAGGAGAAGAGAAGGCACCACAGGAATTCGTTCACGAAAAGGCGCCGGACTTTTCACTCGAGGATCTCGATGGCAACCGGGTCTCACTGTCAGCGCTGAAAGGGAAGGTCTGCCTTGTCAATTTCTGGGCCACCTGGTGCGGGCCGTGCCGGGCAGAGATTCCGATCCTCTCCGAGCTGCACGAGCGATTTTCAAAGAAAGGGCTGGTGATACTGGGTCTTTCGACGGATCGCGAGGAGCACGTAGTGAAAGAGTTCAGAAAGGAAAAGAAAATCAAGTATCCCCTCCTCATGGCGACGGAAGAAGTCAGGAAGGCATACGGCGGCGTGGCCGGTGTGCCCACCACTTTCATCGTGGACAAAAAAGGAATCGTCCGCGAAGTGCAACGGGGCATGCCGCCCATGAGCAGAATCCTCGAGTTCCAGAAATACGCGGAAAAGCTGCTGGCGGAAAAGTAATGCCGGAACAGACATTTCTCGTTCTACAGAGACATGTTTAGAATATCGCTCCCGGCCCAACACGCCGGCCGTGTGCGGTTTTCCTGGCCAAGCCGTTCCAGCCGGATGAAATTCCTGCCGCGGTCGGAAGAGTTCTCGGAAGCTGATTATGCTCGAGTTCAGAGAAGCACTTGATGTCATGTGGATGCTCGGCTGCACGGTGCTCGTTCTGCACATGCAGGCCGGGTTCACCTGCGTTGAGTCGGGGCTTGTACGCTCCAAGAACAGCATCAATGTGGCGATCAAGAACATTGTGAATTTCTGCGTATCTGCGACAACAAGATAAATCAGAAGTTTGCGGTCAATCTGCTGAAGAAGATGGGGCATACCGTCGTTGTCGCCAACAACGGTCAGGAAGGCATCGAGGCCTTTGAAGAGTGTCTTTCGACATTGTCCTGATGGATATCGAGATGCCCGGCATGGATGGTTTCGAGACGACCCGGGCGATTCGCAAAAAAGAGGATGGCACGGGTCACCGAGTCCCAATCATCGCCATCACCGCGCATGCAGTGAAGGGATTCCGCGAGCGATGCTTTGAAGCCGGCATGGACGATTACCTTGCCAAGCCGCTCAAACGTGAACAACTTTTTGAATCCATGAATGCCCTGGACGACGCCAGCCGCGGCCTGCCTGTGCAGGAGCCGATAACATTGCAGGAAGCTGAAGAGATTGCAGAAGAAATTGAGATTCCTCCCACCGCAGAGGTGAACCCGGTCAGCATTCTGCCAGCCACTACGGCCGCCGCTCCCGTCCCTGTTCTCGAACCGGCACCTGAGGTCAGCCCTTCACAGGCCCCGACCGGAGTGGCCGCACCTGTCACCACAAGTTCGGCATCGGTCATCAATCGGGATGAATTGCACACGAATCTCGACGGCAGCATCGAGCTCCTCGAGGAGTTGTTCGAGGATTACGAATCCCGCTGTCCGGAATTACTGGATGACATCAGGCAGCACATCGCCGCCGGCAACGCGGAAGGCCTTCAGTTCTCATCACACACCCTCAAAGGCGTCGTCGCCATCTTTGGTGCAGAGGCTTCACGAGACACAGCAAAACGCCTGGAAGACATGGGCAGGGAAGACGAGATGGCACAGGCGACCGAATTGTTTGCGCAGCTCGAACGGGAAATAGAACTGCTCGGCCCCGAAATTAAAAAGGTAGTCGAAGGAGGCTGGTAACGCGGGGGGAAGAATAGCTCTTCCGTCCCTTCGGGGCAGACACGCTGAACACATGCCGCATCCAAAAGGACTGCTGATTCTCCTGAAACCATTTCAGAAATCCGAATAAAGAATGATGATTGCTGATTTTTGATTTCTGAAGTCAAGCATTCGTTTAAGCAGCACATTTCTGACTTCGAAAATCAGAAATGAAAAATCGTCATTCTTCATTCAATTCCTGAAGAAGATGCAAGTGTTGGTGCGGCTGAATGTTGGATCATGGATTTTGAGTCACTTTCAGAGATTTCTTGCCAACAAAACAGAACTTCAACGGTTAACTGTGTACCCTGCTTCAGCGGGGCCGGTGGCTGAAGAACGCTCTGGGGATGGAGGCCTAAGCTATGACCAAACCGGGAAAGGAGATTATCGATGCACTCAAGAGAAAGGGGCTCTATGGAAGCATCTTTTCCTATGATGATTACCAGATGATCAAACAGATGAATTCGGTAGATGAGTTTCTGGATTTCCTGGAGTCAAAGGGAATAAAGGGCATACCAAGCACTGCGGGGGTGGAACAGATCATCGACCACTTGTACTGGGTGACCTCAAGCCCAGGTGGATCTCACCCTTACGTTCTTTCGGCGTCTCTGGACTTCACACGCTTCATTCATACATGGATGGAATCCGCCTCACTTGTCGAGGACGAGGAGGTGGGCAGCGGCGTCGGCCTGAGGCTCTATGAAGAACTGAAAGAGAACCAACTCCTGGGACTTGGATTCTCTTATGAACAGGTTCAACAGCTCAAGAAATGTGAGACTTTCAAAGAGGTGTTCGATTTGCTCAAAAGCTGCGGTTATCCGAAATTCGACCTGGCAGACCCTCGAACATGGAAAGAGCTCTTCTGAGGTCTGGTGCTGCCCTGCACCCCTCGGATTCACTGATCACCCAAAGGAACACATCCAAATGAATTCCAGCCAAAGACCAAACATCGTATTCATCCTTTCCGACGATCTGGGTTGGGCGGACCTGAGCGCCGAAGGCAGTGCTCTTTATGAAAGTCCCCACATTGATCGTATTGCGAATGAGGGCATGCGGTTCACCCAGGGCTACGCTGCATGCCAGGTATGCAGCCCGTCACGGGCCAGCATCATGACCGGAAAGTACCCGCCGCGGCATGGCATCACCGATTACATCGGGGCTAAGACGGGTGAAGCGTGGCGTGACGCGGGTCGCTTTACGAAGCTCCTGCCGCCTGACTATGAGCACGGACTTCGTGCCGATGAAATCACTCTGGCGGGGGCCCTGCGCGACGCCGGGTATCGCACCTTCTACGCGGGCAAATGGCATCTGGGGGATGTGGGTTCACATCCTGAGGATCACGGTTTTGAATTCAACAGAGGCGGGCACAAGGCCGGCTCGCCGCCGGGAGGCTACTTCGCACCTTTTAACAATCCCAAACTCGAAGATCTCGAACCTGGTGAATCGCTCCCGATACGTCTGGGCAAGGAGACCGCCTCCTTTATTGAAGAACACAAAGAGGAACCGTTTCTCGCTTACCTCTCGTTCTATTCCGTGCATGGGCCGATTCAGACCAGCCAGGATCGGTGGGAGAGATTTCGCCGGAAGGCGGCCGAACTCGGAGAAGCGGCCGACAATCGTTTTATCTTTGATCGCAGACTGCCGGTTCGGCAGGTACAGGATTGCCCCATCTACGCGGGCATGATCGAGGCAATGGATGACGCGGTCGGCATCGTGCTCAACAAGCTCGACGAGCTCGGACTTGCTGACAATACAATCGTCTGCTTCACCTCTGACAATGGAGGTGTCTCTTCCGGTGATGCCTACTCTTCCTCAAACCTGCCGCTGCGTGGAGGGAAGGGCCGCCAGTGGGAAGGCGGCATCCGTGAGCCTTACTACATCAAAGCGCCCGCGGTGGAACCCGGATCAACCTGCGACGTGCCGGTCTCCGGTATCGATTTTTATCCAACCTTTCTAGAGATGGCGGGAGTCCCCATTCCAGAAGGGCAGGTGGTCGATGGCATGAGCATTGTACCTCTGCTCAAGAGCGAGACGGGCGAAGAGATCGCGGCTCGCGACCTCTTCTGGCATTACCCGCATTACGGCAACCAGGGCGGAGAACCGTCATCGATCATTCGACGCGGTAATTGGAAACTGATCCACTATTTCGAAGACGGCCGCGACGAGCTCTACGAATTGAGCAGCGATGAAGGCGAACAGAATGATGTGGCCGCAAACCACACGGAATTGGTGTCGGAACTTCGTCAGCGACTGGATGAATGGCTCGTCGAGGTCGATGCGAAACTCCCAGTCCACGATCCGGAATATGAAGCCGAAAAAGAACAGGCGCGCTTGAATGAGCTGGAGAACGAGCTCATGCCCAGACTTGAAGCCCAACACGCGGAGTATCTCGACCCGGACTGGAGGCCGAACGCAGACTGGTGGGGCAGCCAGGTGACGGTGGATTAGTGAGTGCCCGATTTTGTCCGTAGGATGCATCGTAGAACTGGCCCAGGCCGGAGTGGTTTGCCTTCGGCCGCCGTGCAGCTTCAGGCCATAAGTGGTTGCACGAACTGTAAAGCTCACGTTCCATCTGATGCTCAAACTCGCCCTCCCATTCTGTTTGTGTCTGATCGCCTCTTCGCACGCCTTCGGACAGGCCAGCCTGGAGATCCTCAGCCACGGCTTCAATGGCATCACGGGTTTTCGAAAGTGGATACCGGTCGTCGTAAAAATCTCGAACAAGGGCGCGGCCTTAAAGGGGAAGCTCGAAATCCGGCCCGGTGATCCGACCAATTTTGGCGGGGTGTCCACCTATGACCCAAGCGTGGCCCGGCCGATCGAGCTCCCACAAAATGGCAAGAAAGTCTTTGTGCTGACAACGCTGCTTAGTTCAGGCAGCGTCGCTCGGGTCCGCCTGATGGATGAAGACGACACGGTCCTGGCCACTGCCATCACAAATGCCTTCACACGCGCCACTCGTGTTGCTCTCGTCCTTGGGCGCCGCGGCCCGGTCGAGTCTGCGATCCGTTCAAAAATCGGCGTGCCCCGAGCCGACCTGGCGAACGTGCTATCGAACACACAGTTTGCGGCTTTCCGCCCGGAGTGGCTGCCCGAGCACTGGATAGGATACGACTCGGTGAACTTGATTTTCGTTCATGGCGAAAGCCTGAACGACCTGCGCCCCCAGCAGGTTCTTGCACTCAAGGAAAAGGTGGCGTCCGGCGGCACCCTCATCATCTGCTACGACGGCCGAACTAACTTCACCGGGACGTTGCTCGAAGACATGTTGCCGGGCCGGTTCAAATCGGAGGAAACGGTTTCTGAATCAGGTTTGAGGATACGGCCATTCGAGATTCAGGAAGGGCGCATTCTCCAAAGCACTGGCAAGCTGCCATTGGCCGTAGAGAGACGGTTTGGCGCCGGGCGTGTCCTGGTCCTGACATTCGACCTCAATCAGCCGGAATTGCAGGCCTGGTCTGAATGGCCCCTGCTCGTGAGCTACCTGTTCCAGACCGGCAGAACGCTTCCGCCGCCGGGGTACACCAATGCGGCACGTGCAGCCGCGTCCCAGTTCCCTGAGCTCGAGGCGCCGTCGTTTGTCGGGATCGGGTTTTTCCTGTTCGTTTGCGTCGTCGTTATCGGGCCGGCCAATTACCTTTTTCTGAAAGCCAGGAATCGAAAAGAGTGGACGTTCATCACCGTCCCAGCCCTCTCGATTTTCTTCGCAATTGTGAGCTACTTCTGGACGATCATCATCCGCGGCGGCAGCTCGATCATTAAGCAATCAAGCCTGATCCATCTGAACACGGAATCCGATTACGCCCGGCGTGATGTATGGACCGGAATTCTTTCTCAATCCCGCGGCAGTTCCCGATTCGTCCCAAAGACCTCATCGGTGAACTGGAAAACCACCGATGTCTCGGATCAGTATCGGCGCGGGAATCGGACCTCTCTCGGCAACAGCTTCCACTGGGGAAATCCGGCGGGCCTGGACTCCATGACATTGATCCCCGAGCCGCTTCGAACTCATATATGGAGCTATGAGTTCATTCGTACCGCAGATGTGGTCCGGCCAGGCAGACTGGTTGCATCCCTCGAGCTCACCGACGCCGGCCTCAAGGCGCAGATAGTCAACCGCACCCGATACACGCTGCAGTTCAATCGATTCAGCTTTGGCTCGGTCGTCTACATGGCTGAAGGCACGATGCAGGTAAAAGAGGTCCAGGCGGATGTCTCGGCAGAGCCGAAGCAGGTTGCCCGGGAAATGGCCAATCCCCGCATCGAAAGGAGTCACCGCGCATTTCATCTCGCTCTCGATCCCGGGCATGGGGTCAACGCGGTTCTCAAGCCGAACAGAACCGGCAACCAGCACAACAACATGCGCGACCGCAGCATTCACCTCATGGACGTCCCGTTCGCACAGGTAGGGGGATCGATCTCCAAGGGGGACAGTCCCGTTTTTGAATTGGAAGGATTCAAGGCGTCGAAGAGGTCGGCCAGCACTTTCTTCGCGCGCCTCCCCGTCCAACTGACGAATGAAACCACCTGGCCGCACGGATCGCTTCAGATCAATGTCACGGATGCCACCCCGAACCAGGTCTACCTCTACTACCATGATCCCCTCACCGGCCATTATCAGAATTATAACTTTGGCCAGAACGACAACCGGCGCGATGCCGCCATCCGGCACTGGTATCAGATGTACTTTCAGCAGCGAGCGTATGCTGAATTCACCTGTGCCGTTCCACCAAACACGCTGGACTGGGAGACCGTAATCGCGGACGCGATCCTCATCCCCGCAAATGTCCAGATCGGTATGACCTGCTGGAATCCAGCCGAGAAGAAGTGGGTCCGACTGGGTAAAGGGCTCTCAGGCGAGGTGACCAACCTCATTGACCGCAAGGAACGCTCCTTGAGATTCCGTCTCTCATCCAACCAGGGAGGTAATTTGAACGACTTCACGATCAGCTTGCACAAAGGAGCGGAGTAGAGATGGCAGTTCTGGAAATCAATAAAATATCGAAGGGCTACGATGGGACCCTGGCCGTTGACTGTCTCAGCCTCACCCTCGATGCAGGTGAGATACTCGGCTTCATCGGACCCAACGGCGCGGGCAAGACCACGACGATTCGGATCGTTGCCGGCCTCCTTCAGCCCTCGCGTGGCGAAGTTCTCGTTGGCGGCTGTTCAGTGCGTAGAGAGCCGTTGAAGACGCGTGCCCTTACGGGTTACATGCCCGATGTCTTTGGCGCATACGAAAACACGACCGTCTACGAATACCTTGATTTTTTCGCGCAGGCATTCCTAATCGAAAAATCAGAACGGCAGACCTTTATCGGCGATGTGCTAGAACTGACCGAGCTCACCAAGTTCAAAGAGCGTGAGGTGAATACTCTCTCGCGCGGCCAATCGCAGCGGGTCTCGCTGGCACGCTGCCTTCTACACGATCCCGATCTGCTGTTGCTTGACGAGCCCGCCAGCGGGCTCGACCCGCGTGCGCGCATCGAATTCAGAGAGCTCATTCGTGAGCTCAGCAACATGGGCAAGGCGGTGCTGGTCTCCTCTCACATCCTGACCGAGCTCGAAGACCTCTGCACTCACGTGGCCATCATCGACAACGGCAAACTTCTCTCGACCGGCGCGCAGGAAGATGTCTCGACGGGGATCAGCGGCGAGGGGCATTTCCGAATCATCCTGGTCGAGGACGCAGAAGCGGCTGCCTCCGCTCTGCTCGCCATCCCCGGCCTGACCGTCGAAATCATCAGTGAAAGGGAACTGACCGGATCCTATCCCGGCAATGCAGAAGACGCGAGCGCAGTCGTGACTCTCCTTGTGAATGAAGGTTTCCGCGTCATGAACTTTGTCCAGGAAAAAGCCGATTTGGAAAAGGTCTTCCTGCATATGACACAGTGAGGAAGAGTTCGACTAAAACATCGTGACGTTGTCTAATTCGGCAGGACGACCTCGTCATAGAACGACGAAACCACAACCAGGAATCAAAAAGAATGAGCAATCCCTTAACAGTACTTGTCACCGGCTCCGCTGGCCGGATCGGCAGCGCAACATGCGTAGAGCTGATCGCACGCGGGCACTCTGTCCGCGGTTTCGATATTCGCGAATCCACTGGCGAAGAAAAATTCTACATCGGTGATCTCACTGACAGGGCCGCCATCGACGAAGCCATGGTCGGTGTCGATGCCGTCGTACACCTTGCAGCCACCCCGGACGAAGGCGACTTCATGACGAAGCTCCTGCCGAACAATATCATCGGCCTCTACAACATCCTGGAATCCGCCCGTGAGGCAGGCGTCAAGCGTGCGGTACTGGCAAGCACCTGCCAGGTCATCAGTGGACACGAAGGCCCGTGGCCAGTGACTTCCATCACCCCAATCAGCCCACGGAATTGGTACGCCTCGACCAAAGTATTCGCCGAGGCCGTGGGACAGATGTATGCGTACCGTCACGGCATCAGTGTCATTGTTGTCCGGCCAGCCTGGTGTCCTCGCCACCAGGGCCAGGTGGATTCCATCAGCGCCAATAAAAGTGCGCAAGACGGTTACTTCAGCCCCGGCGACGCGGGACGATTCTTCGCCTGCGCAGCGGAAGCTGACCTTTCGATCAAGTACTCACTTCTCCATGGCACGAGCAAGGCCGTAGTGGAACAGCGCGTCGATTTCAGTGAGGCCACCCGAGCCATCGGCTACGAGCCCCAGCACACCTGGCCGGAAGGCGTGGAGGTCGCCGGGGTGTTGAAGGATTCGTAGCCGCGCTAATACGGCAACTGCGTGATCGCGGACGCGATCAGTTTTATGGCGATGCAGGTCATACCCACGAGCCCCATGCCGCATCCGAATCCGGCAGCCAGAATGGGGGTGTATTGGCTCCAGCTCGCCTGGCTGAATTTCTTTGCGAAGTAATAGCGGCCCACCATCCCCGCAGCGAATTCCGGAAGCGCGTCCATTGGATCGCCCGCGAGGCCGCGGACCGTGCCCCACAGGAAGAGCTGCGGCAGGCCGAAGAGGACCATGACCGGATAGGCGATCAATACGTAAGCGAACCCCCAGAAGATGCGCCAGGGCTTGACGATCTCGAGAAAGAAATCGTTACCGGTTGTCGTAGCCGTCCACCACACGCACATCTGGAAAGCGTCCTGCGGCCAAAACTCGGCAGCGTACGGGTAAGCTGAGGATGGTATCTCGCCCATCTTCCAGATGAATGACCAGAACAGAATTCCCACAAACACCGCGAGCGGAATGGCGATAGTGATCGCCTTGAATTTGCTCATGAAGCTTGTGCCGGTGAGCTCGCATTCACGGAACGACTGAGACGCGCGTCCCATGTCGCCCATGGGTATCGGCGCGTTCCAGATGTCCACACCTTTGTACCCGGTCAGGATAAAGGTGGACTCTTTAACGAATGGGAAACCTGTGCCGTGTCCGGTCAAGCCGATCAGGCGCGCTGAAACGTATGAAATCAGCGGCGTATATATGAAACCGAAGACCAGCAGAATCCAGATGGGAAACTTCGGGACGAGGTAGTGGCACAGGATGATGGTACCGGTGGTCGAAACGACATAGAAAAGCAGCGCGAGTGGGATCGGAATATCGCCGCGGCCTTTAGGCGGATCGAGAATGCTGATCTTTTTCTTGTCTTTCTTCCTCTCTTTGTGAGATTTATAGAGCGCGCTGCCCGCTGCCCAGAATCCGACCACCGCACACCCGAAGGCTGTGCCGATGCCGAAGCTGAACCAGAAATCGAGCCAGTTGGCAACCTTGGTATCGATGTAGCCCATCCCGGGCTGCCAGGTGGAAAGGAAGCCGGTCTTGTAGAGGATCGGATTGAGGATGAGCTGCCCGAGGATGGCGCTGGCAAAGCTGCCCACGATCATCCAGAACGGCAGCACGAACCCGGTGAAGACCTGGCCCAGGTTGGTCATGATGGCGAGCGGCACTGCGGGCAGGATCTTCTGAGTGTTTCTTGTCAGATCCTTGAACGGGATGGGCAGAATCTCGAGACGGGTGTCGAAGACGATTTTGGTCAGGGTCGGCACACCGATGTAAATGGCGCCAAAGGCCAGACCGATACTGGCGCCGATAGTGAAGCATCTCCACCTCCAGGTTTCTTTCTCAGATTCTGCGAGAGCGGTGATGCCCTGCGCGGCAATCGGAGCCAGGGGGAACGGAAGACGTTCGACGTCCGAAGTGATCCTGAAGATTGCATATCCGAGCGAGAAAAAATTGAACCTGCTCCAGAGCAGCCCAATGCCCATCAGAGCAAGGTGGGGCCACCAGTCCCGATGAAGCAGCGAACGGAGAGCGTATGCCTCGGAGCCTGGTGGCGGCGCGACCCAAATCGGAATGCGGTCCGCTATCTCGAACATATCAGCAGCCGGCGATTGCACGTAATACTGCATCCGAATGAACGAGCCCTCGACGCCGGCCTGACCCAATACAGAGCCGGCGAATGCAAAGAGGATGAAGATCTCCTGCTTCGTCATTTCCTTACGGCAGCGTTTTGCGATTTCAATAAACAGGATCAGGGTGACCCACCTGGAGACGCCGGCCATCCCCTGCCCGAGCACGAGGTCCATGAACATGTCACCAGGCACGATCAGAAAACCAACGAAGAGCCCACCAATGACGGCCTTCCAGCCAAAGCCGTCTTTGTACTCTTTCGGCTGCTCCTGTAGTGATCGTTCCAGTTCGAGATCGTCTTGCATATGGACGTGTATATGCCTGGTGGCTCTAAAGTGCGGGCTACTCTGGTGTCTGGCTCTCCATCTCCTTCTCCAACTCCTCTTTCTCTCTCTCCGCTTCGACCGAGATCCGTCTTTCCATTTCTTCCTCTTCTCTCTGTTTCCGTTTCTCTTCTTCGGCCTTGGCCTTCTCCTGTTTTTCGATAATTCCTGCCGGCGGCTCGACGCCCAAGGTCTCGTAACCACGCAGGGTAAGCTCCAGCTTGTAGGCGGGCTCGACGAGACGCCAGATCAGGAGCTGTTTTCGAATGTCCTTCAGGAAGCCTGTGTTCATGCGCCTCCAGGTATCGACTTCGCCGGATGCGCGGTCTATGAAGAAACGCATGACATCCACGCTCGGGTCGTCCGGCGCGGTCATGGTTTCGATCCGCACCCACTGGCTGATGCCCATGTCGAGCGGTGCGATCCAGACGATGCTCGACATCACGTAGATCTCTTCTTCCGAATCTTCTTTTAGCTTGAGCTCGATCTGGTCCGCACAGAATCGGCCTATCGAATCTTCGTCGTGCGCTTTGAAGTAATCAAACAGGAACGTATTGATTGCGACCGCTTCCGCCTTGCTGACGGTGAACGGAAAGTCGAACACCCAGTGATCGCCGTCCGGCTTGGGCAGCCTGAGCTTGCGGGTTTCATCGGGCACGGAAAGCTCGGCCGCTTTCTTGGCTGGGAACAAGGTCGACAGAATCACAGTAGCGACGACGATGAGGGTGGTGACCACCGCGGAAGTAGCGGAATAATTGAGGCTGAGCTCTTTCCAGATGCCGAACGAGACAATGATGAACGCGACGCTCTGCCCGAGCAGATAGCCGAGGATAGCCCCGAGCGTGGCGTATACGCACGATTCAGCAAGGAACAGCGCGCCGATGTGCATGGGCGCCAGACCGACCGCGGCATAGATGCTGATCTCGCGCGTTCTTTCATAAACGGAGCCGAGCATCGTGTTAAAAACAATGAGCGCGGCGATAAGAATCGGAATGGCAAGACTCGATAGCCCGGCAACGCTGAGTGAATCACGCGAGCTGTAAAGCCAGACGGTACCTTTGGCAGCTTCCTTATCTTTCATGCCGGCGAACAGGATCAGCTTCAGGCGTTTCACATACTTTTCGAGAAGCTCTTTGAGCTCAGCCTTAGACAGCTCTGCAAGCCGCACGGCGACCGATTGCAGCGAAGCGCCAAGCTGCATTGAAAGCCCGGACGGAATGATCAGAACGTTATCGCCTTCCATATGTATATAGAGCTCAGGCAGCGCTTCTTCTGTGGCTTCCTCTTCTTCATCGCCCGACGCCTCGCCCTGATCGCCTTCCTGGCGTTGCGACATCTCGATCCAGTCCACAGGCGTAAGGGGCTCGTTATCGAGGTCCCTGTTTTCGTACATGCTGCCGCCGTCGATGATACCGATCACCCGATACTCATTGCCGGATACCTTGACCCGATACTTGTCATCTCTGAACTCGTCCTGCCCGATACCGAGGAATTCGGCCATGCGTTTGGGCACGACGCATACGAACTCGCCCTGCTCCTCCTCGGGCTTGAACCAGCGCCCCGCGACCAGCAATTTGTCGGGACGTGTGACCTCCGCCTCTGTCGAGCTGAGCCCGACCATGGCCATGGCCGAGTAAGACCTGCTTGGGTCATCCGCGTTAGTCACCTGAAGCGAGAGCGTACCGCCGACGTTCGGCGCGCTCTTCCATGTTCGCAATGCGATGCGGGCGTCTTTCTGTGTCTTGAAGAAATCTGCAATGCTGTAAAACGCGTGTTCCTCGAGCGCTCCCCAGTCTCGGCGCCTCAGCAGGATGCCCTGGTAGCTGGCCTCATAGTTCGAGGGGATGTCATTTACTTTGAGCTGCGTATCGAAGCTTGTGAATGACATCACGGTAAACGTCAGCAGAATCAGCGTGACACAGGTCAGCGCGGTGCGCATCTTGCGCCTTCTCATATTGGAGATGCCAAGGATGAACGCGGCCATGGTCGCGCTGCCCCGGGCCACATCCGCACCGTGGATGGCCGCGGTCTTCTGCCGCATTTTCGCCATCTGATCGTTGAACTTATTCAGCACGATTATGATGACCAACCCGCCCATCGCGAGGGTAAAGAAACCGTCCAGAATGATGACCGGGGTTTTTGAAATCCGGAATGCCGGATGAATGAAATGCAGAATGACATAAATCAGCATAAAGAAGCCACCGATACCGCCGAGCTGCTTGCGGACGTCCGGGAAGGCGAAGATCAGCCGCTCGGCAAAGAAGGCGAAGGGCAGCAGGATCGCAAAGTAAAAGATGACGCCCTTGATGACATCGTTGGCCGTGCCCTGCACGCTTGGATACGCGCGTGCTTCGAGGGCCCAGGCTTCACGGGCTAGGTTCATGAAGCCGTCGTAGTTCTTCGATTCGAGCTCGGTATCGGCCTGTCGAAGTTTTTCTTTGGAGAGGGCGTGCAGGTCTTCCACGCGGCGGTTGCGAATACCGGTCGAACGCAGCTTCTCCATGCGCGCGTCATCCAGCACCCACATGTCCTTACCGGCACGGAAGGGCGAATGCACGATGCCTTGCTCGCGATCCTTCAGGGCAAAGCCCCGGCCCTCCACGAAGCGGTCACCCTTTTTGCGTTCTTCGCCCTCGAGGAACAGTCGCGAGTCATCTGAATTCAGCAGCGTGAATTTGTTGCCGAGAAGCCCGGCCCGGAAGATGAGCTTGACGTCGCTGTCCGGCTCGCCGAAGGCCACCGCGCAGGGCTCTGAATAAGAGGACGCGCCTTTCCTGCCCATAAACGTGGCAAAATATTTCGGAGCGGTGTTCGTGCGCGCATCCAGTATCGAGATGCTTCTCAGACTGGTGAAGTAGAGCTGATCGAGCAGGTCATAGATCATCAGCGACGAGCATTTGAAAAGCGGCAGGCGTGTATCCGTCTTGCGGGGGAGGCGGTGCTCGCCCGAGAGCTCGTGCTCGACCAGATTCCTGGTGGCCCAGGACCGCTCCCTTCCGCTGAGCGTGTAAGTCTTGCCCTTGTTCGTCGCCAGGTTGGCAATTTTTTCGATAGTGCCGTTCTTGGGATCGAGTTGAAAGGCCCACACTGCAAACCTCTTCCCACGCTCGCGGGTAACGCCGGGAACGCCAAAAGCGCCATGCTCGTTCGTAAACGAATAGGTGTGACCGCGAACCCCCATCATCGATTTGTTAGGCGTCAGGCCGACACTCGCCACCGCGCCGTAGACCGGAGTCTTCGGCAGGTAGGCAATCAGTGAATCTTCGATCACCTGCGCGTAGATATCGGAGAACATGTTCTTCTCCAGCTTAAACGTCAACGGCAGGTGGGGGTTGTTCAATACCTCGTAGAGCAGAGGGAAGATCAGTTTGGCCTGCTCTTTCAGGTTTTTCGCGTTAAAGGACTCGAAGACGTCGTCAGGCGTATCGATCAGCCCTCGGGTGTCGTTGGTTGTGACGAACGACAGAGATCCGATGCCGGCCAGGAGAGGGACTTCGCAATCGAGGGCTATCTGATCGGGCATGTAGGAACGCCAGTCACGCCCCCGTTTGGGAACGACCCCGCTGACGATATCGGATTCGAGGTCGGGCAGGTCTTCTTTCACTGCCTCGGCCATATCGAGCAGCTTGTCCGCGATGGGCGCCATCTGCCGTTGGATGCGGAACTCCCCCGCGGCCCCGGCCTGATCATAGAAATTGCCTTTGTAGAAAAGGCCGAGCTGTTGGTTGCGGCTTGAGAGATCGAGCCCGATGAAAAGGGCGGGCTCAGGCTCAGGCTTCTCCAATTGCGCCTGTTTATTAAGCACCGGGTACGCACGATGGTAGAGTCTGAAAATCTCGTTGCCCGCCTTGTGCAATCGTTCCGTGTCCTCCGCGGCCAGAGCCTTGGCAAGTTCCTGTTGCGCGTCGTAGAGCGAATCGAGCTCGGGCCGAAGCTCCTCGATGGCGTGGAGGTCACCTGTCACGAGCCGGTAATCTCGAATGAAAGTCGTCAGCCGCTGGTGATAGCGATGGATAATGGAATCCTTCTGGCTCCGCTCTATGGCCGACCAGACGTTGTAGACCACGACCACAAGAATGATCGAGCCAAACAGAAACTGCACTCGCTTGTCGGCCAGCAACACCTTCAGTTCCTCGGTGTACAGCTTGACCAGCGCGCCGACCGTGACCAGAGACAGAAACAGAGCGAACCACCACCACTTCGACATCGGTATTTCGACGCTCTCGAGATCGGTCGGATCGAGGGTCAGCTTATCCGCGGTCTCACGCATCTGAAGGAGTTTGCCTTTATCGCCGAAAGCCTCGGCTTCCTTGAGGAAATGGTCGTAAGCGATCGTGCCCTTCTCCCGCTGCAAGTGCACGTGTCGGGCCGTCCATTCCCGAATGCCCGCGAGGGCCTGGAAGTGCGCGGAGGTCGCCAGGAATTCGACGGTCCGCCTTGGCGGATTGGCAGCAAAGAGCCGCGCCATCTCGAGCATTGTCGCAATGCCGCAGGCCGCGTCCGCACCTGGCGCGAGCGAGGGCACGGCCGAAATCGAATCGTAGTAAGATTCGATGACAATCTTCTGCGAAGCAAGCTGCGGGTCAGTGCCGCGGAGAGTCGCCACGATGTTCCTGCCGGTGGCGTTGTACCAGTCCATGTTGGCCTGCAGTCGCCCGACCGGGGCAGGCGAGCCCTCTGTGCCCATCTGTGCCAGTACGTCCAGCAGTTGCTCGTGTTTTGTGGGCACTTCGCTGAGCGCGTCCTTGGCAAAGGTCCGAAGCTCCGCTCTTCCGATCCAGAAACGTGGGATGGCCGCGGGTATCTGAAGAAATTTCTGTGTCGCTTCCGTTCGGAAGGCCGTCTTTTCGGGCTCGACAAAGACGATGGCTTTCGCGCCCATCATGGCCGCGTTGAGCCAGCGCGTTGCGCAGTTGAAATCCATCAGCACGATGGAATCCCGAATCGGCTTGCCGTTGAACGCGTTCAGCACGCCATCACGCAGGTAAATGATTGGCCCCTGTACGCCGGCCGCGGGCAGCTTGGAGGTGCGCACAAAATTCGGCCAGAGGCAACGCAAATCGATTTGCTCCTTCCCCTTCAGCCTGAGAGACGCCCCCCGATCCTTGGGCACAGCCACCTGAAATTCCTCGACCCTCGGGCTGAACCCATAGGAGGTCAGCTTCTCGATCACATAATCCGCGGCCCGCTCGCTGCCCTCATAGCCCGGGATACGCGTCCCAAGTTGGCTCAATTCCCACACCGTTTCCGTCGGCTCGATCTGTTCAAGGAATGCCTGCAGCCGTTCGCCTGAGAGTGAGATCTCCTCTGCGTCTGCCCCTGATGTCAGGAGCATCACATGTCCGCAGAAAAAGAATGTTCGGAAGAGTCGCATGTCCACAGAAATGCGGTGAATTGGCAGATGAGCAACGGGATTCAGAAGTGATCGCGCATCCTAGCAGGCGAAACCGAGATTCGGAAACCGAAATCGTCAGAGTGGGAGGATGGAGTGATGGAGGAGTGGAGTGAAATGTTGGTTTGGCACAGGATGGACCAGTGGCCGGACGAATCGAACGCAGTAGAAAGAGTCCTGCGACAGCACATGCAAGCCTGATTCACAGTGGCCTTTTTGGGAGTGGCAAATCGGCCAATTAGTGGGTTAATCCCGACGCTGTCTCTCGAAAGATTACATCATCCAAAGCATGCCCATTCGCCGCCTCCTTTTCTTCCACGCCCTCCTTTGCCTCCCATGCTCAGCCGAAACTTCCACCATGACCTGGGCGGCCGGGCAAAAGCTCATGGGGCGGTACTGCATCGATTGCCATGATGCCGATCTGGCCAAAGGAGATCTCGATCTCGAAAAGCTGACTAAAGCGACCGTTCTTCACGATTACAAGCTCTGGCAGAACCTCCCCGCACTCCAATGGTAAGATCGTGAATGGAAGTCATCTGAAGAGATCGGAGTACTAATGCCGACCCGATACATCATGGCACTCGGGCTGTTCGCTTTGATCGCGCAAGAGGCGGC
>Ga0066833_10000101_pt1 | contig 29347 bp, 16 predicted proteins | sample ETNtaG_13_FD_66728 | JGI IMG/M metagenome (GOLD analysis project Ga0066833, IMG submission 66728) | Marine microbial and viral communities from oxygen minimum zone, Eastern Pacific Ocean - ETNP201306PF47B | ecosystem: Environmental > Aquatic > Marine > Oceanic | place: Pacific Ocean: Eastern...
GTTCGGGCGTTCGCTGGAATCTCTCGCGACCCTGGCGCGGCAGGAGAAACTGAAAGCGGAAATTGAGAGCCAGAAGATCGACTGGCAGCAGTCACTCGAGCCTTCTGCGGATGAGACCCGGCTGGGAGAAGTTCTCTCGAATCTCCTGCAACGTGAGACTACCGCGCCCATTGCCGGCGTGGTGGTCGTCACTGACGGCCGGTTGAACGCGGGGATAGCGACGGAGTCCGCGATCGAGCTTGCAGGCAAGCGGGGCATTCCCATCCACGTCATACCACTCGGCGGCATTGAGCGTCCACGCAATTTGCGGATGAATCGTCTACAGGCACCGACCCACACTTATCCCAAGGATGCCTTTTCGCTTCAGGCGTTCCTGCAGGGCACCGGCTTCAGTGGCAAGACGATCAATGTTGAGCTGCTTAGAAAGCCCGATGTGGATGGGGCGGAATCTCAGAGTCTTGAAGTCCGGGAAGTGAATGTCGAAAAGGACAACGAACCGATCCCCGTCAGTTTTAATCAGACACTCGAAGATGCGGGCCGATTCCTTTACACCGTTCGAATCGAACAGCAGGAAGGCGAGCTCGTGAAGGAAGACAACGAGCAGAGCGCGTGGGTCCGTGTGGTGGATCGCAAGGCCAAAGTGCTCATCCTGGCGGGTGGCCCGACCCGTGAGTATCGATACGCCAGGTTGGTGCTGCACCGGGACAAGTCGATCGATCTCAGCGTGTTGCTGCAAAACATGGACGAAGGCGGAAACCAGGAATCGGGGGAACAACTGAAGGAGTTTCCCGAGCCCAAAAAACTATACGAGTTTGATGCTCTCATCGTGTTCGACGCGGATTTCACTGTCCTGAAAGATGAGCAGCGTGAAGCGCTCAACCAGTGGCTGTTCAAAGAGGGCGGCGGGCTGGTTTTCATTGCCGGCCTGCATCACACAGCCCGGCTCGCCCGCGGCAAGGAGTTCAGCAAAGTCAGGGAGCTGCTTCCCGTCGTGTTCGGCAACGAGCTCGAACTCGTCGAAATGATCGATCGTGAAGCCTCCAACGCGTGGCCCCTCGAATTCACCGAAGAGGGAAAAGCGACGGAGGCTATCCGTTTGAGCGACGAAGCAGTCCTGTCCCAGACCGCGTGGGAGACATTCAAGGGTGTCTATCGATGCTTCCCCGTCAGCCAGGAGAAACCAGGCGCCATCGTGCTGGCAAACTTCACCGATCCCCGGGCACAGTTTCTGTCGGGCAAAGCGGTCTACATGGCCGAACAGTTTTTCGGCAGCGGACGCAGCCTCTACTTCGGCAGCGGCGAGCTGTGGCGTATCCGCAAACTTGACCCGCGCTTCTACGAACGATTCTGGGTCGGCATGGTCCGCCACATCAGCCAGGGCCGCCTGCTTCGCGGGAGTCAGAAGGGTTTCTTGATGGTCGACAAAGATACCTTCACCGTCGGCTCATCAGTGCGCGCTCGGGCCCAACTCCGTGACAGCCAACTGAAGCCGCTGCTTACCCAGCAGGTTCCGTTGAATGTGGTCTCGCCAAGCGGCAAGGTGAATGAGGTCATCCTCGGCCCTGAAGAAGGGCGTCCCGGCTGGTATCGAGCGGAATGGCGCGTTCGCGAAACCGGTATTTACCGGATGCACTTGCTCGTGCCCGGCACCAAGGATCGAGTGGACAAATCCATCACTGCAATCGCACCCAATCTGGAATACGAAGATCCCAGGCGCAACGATCCTCTCCTTAACGAGCTTGCAGAAAAGACCGGAGGCCAGCGATTCGAACTCGACCAGTTGGGAGACCTGCTCAAAGCCATCCCGGACCGCAGCGAAGAAGAAATCGTGAGCCGCGTCCCCATCAAGCTCTGGGACAAAGAGTGGGTGATGTACCTGGCGGCCATCCTCCTCAGTTTGGAATGGCTGATCCGAAAGCTGAAGAATCTTGCGTAGGCGAGCAAGACGTCATTCCACGCTCCCATCCTCCCTCGCCCGTGCCTCATTGCTCCACCGGCCCTTTGCCAGCCATCTGAAAAATGAGATTACGTCCTCCAGCGCCAGATAAACTGCGGGAATCAGGACTAGCGTAAGCACGGTCGCGCATGCCAGGCCAAAAACGATGGAAACGACCATCGGTATGAGGAACTGGGCCTGGAAGCTTCGCTCGAACATGATCGGCGCGAGCCCGAAGAGTGTAGTGATGGTTGTAAGAAGAATCGCGCGCAGGCGTGCACGGGACCCGGAAACGACGGCCTCCATCAACGGCATTCCTTCGCGGCGTTTGCGGTTGATGAAATCTACAAGGATCAGGCTGTCGTTGACCACGATACCTGCCAGAGCGACGCCTCCGATCATGGACAGGACGGTAAACGGATAGCCCATGATGTAGTGGCCAATGATGGCGCCCACGATGGCAAACGGGATAGCCACCATCACCACAAACGGCTGCAGATACGAGCGGAACAGTACCGCGACGACAATGTAAATCATCAACATTGCCGCGGCGAAGCCCTGCTTCAATGAAGCCATCGATTCCGCGGTTTCCTTTTTCTGACCTTCGAAGGAAATCGAAATGCCGGCAAACCGGTCACCGATATCTTTGAGTTGAACGGCAAGTTCGTCGCTTATGTTCCGGATGTTGGCCACGTCTTCATCGACCTGCGCACGAATCGAAACAGCTCGGTCCCCGTCGACACGGCCAAGTGAGGCGTACCCTCGCCCCATGGAAAGAACGGCCACTTCCTCGAGCGGCACTCGGTGTCCCTGCGGTGTCGGAATACGCAAGTTTGAAATATCCGCGAGATTCCTTCGTGCGCTTTCGGGCAGCAATACCCGCACAGTGACCTCTTCGTCTTCGAGCTGCAGCTTCTGAGCCTCCATGCCGAAGAAAGCATGGCGTACGTTGAGCGCAAGGTCGCGGGTCGTCATGTTGAGCGCGCGGGCCGATTCACGCAGTTCGAGCCGGACTTCCTGTTTGCCCTGCTGCAGGTCATCCTCCAGCTCGACGATGCCCTCAAAGCTGGCAATTTTGTCTCGTATATAGGCCACGGCCTTTGCGATGGTTTCCAATTCTTCGCCTTTCACGCGGAGCTCGATGTCCGGGCCGGTTGGGCCGCCTGACTGCAGGAGGAAGGCGAGTTTCTTAACACCGGGAATATCCATCAGGTCCTTGCGCATCAGGTTGACCACCTCCTTCGAGGTGCGCATTCCTTCTGCCTCACGGAAATCTGCTTCGAGAAGCTCGACGCTGAGCTGGCCGACCGTTGCCGGGTCTGTCGGAACCGCAATGCCTTCGTCCGTAAAAGAAATCCCAATGACCGAGAAGACCGTATTGACCTCGGGATACTTGATAACCTGTTTTTCCAGATACGCGATAACTTCCGTGGTACGCTCGGCAGGCGTGCCCGCGGTCATCTCCAGATTGACCCAGAAGCTCTCCGCGTCGACATCCTGAATGAATACAAAAGGCACGATATTGCCAATGACGAGACCCGATACTGTCAGGCTGAGTGCAATAGCGGCAGAGAGCGTGACATACCGCCAGTAAAGGCAGTGACGAAGCGCCCATTCAAAGAGGTTGGCAAGGTGGACTTCGATGAGACTGCTTTTGAAATCACCAAGGGCCTTGATTTTTCCCCGCAACCCTTTCGCCTCACCCTTGTGCGGTGAATGGTTGAGATGCGCGGGCATGATCAGGAAGCACTCGATGAGCGACATGGCCAGCGCCGCGATGGCCACCTTCGGCAGAACTGCCAGGAAGGTGCCAATCTGGCCTTCAATAAATGCCAGCGGCAGGAAGGCGACAATGGTAGTAACCACTGCCGCCACGACGGGAATGGCGACTTCTGTGGCGCCCTCCTCCGCTGCCTTATCTCCCGGCTCACCGTTGCGCAGCCGGGTGAATACGTTCTCGCCCACGACAATCGCATCATCTACGATGAGCCCCAGCACGATGATGAGCCCAAACAGCGAAATGAGATTGATCGTTTCGCCAAGCAATCGCATGACGATGAACGTGCCAAGAAACGATACCGCCAGCCCTACGCCCACCCAGAGGGCCACGCGTACGTCCAGAAACAGAAGCAGGGCAGCGAGAACGAGCATGATGCCGTAGCCCGCATTCTTGAGCATCAGATTGATGCGCTGCTCGATAAACCGCGCCAGGTTAGTCGTCGTGTCGATGTTGATGGCGCCGCCCATACGTTCTTTGTTTTCGGCAACGTATTTTTTGACCGCGTCGGCAATCTTCAGCGCGTCCTTGCCTCTCTGTTTGAAGACGGTGACCGAAACAGCCGGCCTGCCTTCGTAACGTCCGATCTTCACGTTGTCTTCAAAGGTCTCGCGAACCCTGGCTACCTCTCTGAGACGAATAACGGTACCATCAGGGCGGCTGCGCACGATGATCTCTTCGAGCTGGCGCGCCCGGTCTTCTTCGCCCGTCGTGCGGACGCGGATGTTTCCCGTTTCACTCTTGATCTGTCCTCCGGGCAGATCGAGGTTGGTCGCTGCAACGGCCTGCCCGACTTCCATAAAGGTGAGGCCGAATTCTTCAAGCTGTTCCGGTCTCACTTCGACCCAGATCTCCTTGTCCCGAATCCCGGAGACGACGGTGTCTGAGATGGCATCCAACTCCAGGAGTTCTTCACGGACCTTGCGCGCCTCTTCGCGCAGACGCTCCTCCGATACATCGCCGTGAACCATAACGATGATGACCGGGATCTTGGGCCGAATCTCAGTGATCTCTGGATCTTCCGCGTCCTGTGGCAGGTCCGGTCCGACGCGGTCCATCTCCGCGCGAATCTTGTTGAGAACGCGATCAAGACCCGCGCCGTCTTCCAGCTTGACCGTGCTGATTGAGACCCCTTCCAGCACCTGCGAAGAAACTTCTTCGATGTCTTCGATAGGGTCGAGTTTTCTCTCGATACGCCGCGTAACGGATTCTTCGATTTCTTCCGGCGTGGCACCTGGATAGGGCACCGTGATCATGATTCTTTCCGCCTCCACATTCGGAAAGAATTCCCGCACCAGAGTAAACCAGAAGTAGAACCCGCCAATGATGATCGCAATCATGATCAGATTGACAGCCACCGGATTGCGAACTGACAGGCGGGGGATGTTCATCACTCATCCACATCAGCAACGGGCGCGGCTTCCACGACGATGGTCACTTTGCTGCCGTCAGCGATCTCTTCCACGTTGGTGAGGATGACTTCCTCGCCCTGCTCCAATCCGCTGTCGACGAGTGCGACGTCTGCGAGGCGCTTACGAATGACCGGGAAACGCACGCTCACGGTTGCCGTACTGTCATTGTCCTCGGTTCTGTCGACTACAAACAGGTGGTCGCCCACAAATGCGGTTCTTGGAATAACGATGACCTTCTCGTGCGTGGGGCCGGCGATATCGGCCATGACGAATGCGCCTTCGGGGATACGATGCCCGTTCTGCCCGGCCTGGATGTCCAAGTACGCGTGGAAGGTGCGGTCTGCCGCGTTCACATTGGGAGCGACTCTGGCGACTTTTCCTTCCCAGATTGTTTCGTCTTCTATGCGATAACGAAACCGGGCCGGCGAGTCCTTCTGCACCTTACCGAAATGCGAGGCCGGCAGGGAGACTGGAATTTCGACCCGCGACAGGTCAATGACTTTAAAGAGGGGACGTCCCGGTGCGATGCGCGCACCAAGCTGGACGTGTCTTTTCTCAATAACGCCGGCATAAGGCGCCAAGATGGTAGCCCTTGAGAGATCATTGGCCGCCCTCTCCAATTGGGCCTTGCGAAGAGAGACCTCGGCGAGAGCGCGATCGGTTGAAGGTCGGTTGGCACGCTCCCGCATCTCCAGAGCAACCACGGCCTTTTCTGCAATCGCGGTCTGCATGGATTGCTTGTCCACGGTACTCGCTGAGACACGTTCTTTTTCCATCAGATTGCGAAGGCGCTCTTCCTCGCGCCGCGCTGTTTCGAGTTCCTTCCTGGCAACCGCGAGCTGCCTTGTCGCGCCGTCAAGCTCGTACTTCAGGGTTTCGACTGCTGCCTCCGCCTGTTCCATTCCGGCCATCGCGGCCATCTTCGCCTGCACGAGATCACGGTCGTCAATCTTGACGAGGGCCTCTCCCTTCTCCACCTCGCCTCCCGCTTCCAGCTTGGGCGAAATCCATTTCACCACCCCAGGCAGTTCAGCCTCAACCTGCGTCTTGCGAAGGGCATGGGCGACTCCGTAACCTGACAGAACCTCCCTGTAATCCTGGAACTCGACCGACCGAACCCGTACCGCCGTACGTGGAATGATGACCGCCTTCTGCTCCGGCTCTTCCTTGAGACTCTTCAAATGCTTGAATGCCTCCCAGCCGCAATAGATGACGCCAGCGATCAGGGCAAGCGAGATAACCGCCCTTGCGGCGATGCTTCCAGCACCTTTTTTGCTCATAGTTTTCCTGTCGTGCGGTAGTGTGAAGCAGTTTAACTGGGGTTCGGCCTGTTGCCATTTGGGGAGATGGCTGATGGTTCATGGTTGATGGTTAATGGAAGACAGCGAGAGCAACTATTCCTCCATTCTTCAAACCTTCGACCATTAGCCATCTTCAGACCATTCTTCTCTTCTTGTCACTCCACTTGATAAAACGGCCCTCGTTCATAGTCTCTCCCGCCATGAGTCTGCAGAGAGAGGTCACACTGAAATGAATGCAGTTGAGAGCGTTTTCCGATGCCTGTTATTCCTGCTCGTTTTTGCGATGTCATCGCAGTGGGGGATGCCGTTTCCGCCGGTGGGGAAGGCATTCCTCTATGTCTCTTATGCAGACCTTCTGCTGGCGGCAACCTTTGGTGTCTGGTGTCTGCTGATACTGTTGAGACGTGATTTCAAGGACATCCGTTGGCCGCCGTTGCCGTTCTGGATCTTCCTCGGGCTGGTGTTTATCTGCACTGCGATTGCGGCCAAAAAGAAGGTCGCCATCAAAGAGGCCATCCAGGCCATTGAGTATTTCGGTGTCGCCGCGCTGCTCTTCCTCAACGGTTTCAGAGATGAGAAGGATTGGCATTTGGCGTTCAAAGTTCTAGCGGCATCTGTTCTCTGCAATGTCCTGCTCGCGCTGGCGCAGTATTTCAGCGCGGACAATGCGTTTAAGATTGCCGGAGCTTTCGGCAACAAGAATGTCTTCGCTGCGTGGCTGGCGCTGGTCGTGCCGTTCATTCTTGGGCTGGCCTGCTTTGAGCGTTGCCCCATCTGCCGCTACGGGATGGTCCTCCTTCTCGTTCCCGCGATGTATGTGAATCTGTCCGCGGGATCGCTCATCGCCATTGCGGTGGCATCGCTTGTCGTTTCGGCCGTTCAGTGCCGCAAAGGGCTCGTGCTCGCGGTCGCGTCCTGGGCCTTCATCTTCGCTGTGGGACCGAAGCTCTTCCATCGCGGCGGACACGGCGAAGTGTTGAAGACCTCCATAGCTCCGTTCGTGGCCAGCAATTATTCCTTTACACCAGAGTCAGCGAACTGGCAGGCACAGGTGGTCTACAACGAGACCGGCTACGATGCAGCGCGTGACTTCCTTGCGGTTTACCAGACCAGGTATCCCGAGCACGAAGCCCTGGTGGACCATCCCTGGTTTATCGAGCCTGACATCTTTGACTGGGGCGAGCTCTTCACGCAGCTCATTGACGAAAAGGGTGACGGTGGTACCGCGGCTGAGATCTGGAAACAGATACCGGATGATGTGAAAGAATCCGCACAGGCCGGACTGAAGAAGATGGAGGAGGATGACGATTACGAATACCGGCCGAATCGTGGGCAGCGACAGTTACTTGTCAGCATTCTCAATAAACGCTTCGAAGGCAAAAGCGATGAAGAGGCAATGGAGGCTCGCGTTGAGCTCACGGATGAGTTCGATTTTTCACTACGGTTGCCAGTGCGCTTGCGGATGAATACCGCGGTCGAAAAGGCCAACGCGAGATGGCAGGAACAGAAGGAGGCCATCAGCGGGGAGCTCGCATCGACAAGAGAAACGCACAAGGATCTTGAAGAGGGCGAACTGCTCGGAATTATCGAGGATCGCGTCGATGCACTCGAAGAAAAGAAAATGGTCTTCCAATTAACGGAGATGCCGCAGGCTGTGCCTAACACCCGCTATCTTCGCTGGCACGCGGCGTGGAAGCTCATCCGGGCGAACCGTGCCGCTGGCCTGATCGGGAATGGTCCCGGTCATTTCAGGGATGGTGTGAATCAGAGTTACGAGACAGGCGGCCCCCTCAGAAAGCCGGACGCCCAGGGACGGGCCGGCGCTAAAGACACCTGGGGACTCTCCTCTGATGAGCCGGACTCCTTTAACCAGTACCTCGTGCTTGCCGCGGAGCTCGGCTTCATCGGCCTGTTCTCTTTCGTCTGGATGCTGGCTGCCGGCATCGGGGAAGGCGTCCGGGGGCTCGTAGATGAATCAGACGGACGCAAGGCCATCGCACTCGGCGGAGTTGGCGCGATGGTTGGGATTGTCGTCGTCTCCGTGTTTCATCCTGTCCTCGTTCGCGGCCTGGGGGTGGTGTTTGTGTTTGTTCTTTCTTCGCTGTTCTGGCTGAGGGAGGAGGCCGCGGAGAGCGATTCGAATGAAGATGCCCGTGAACAGGGCGAGGACTTGCCGACAGTGCAATGACCACTCGCACAGTCATCCTGGGAATGCTCCTTGCCATTTTTCTGAGTGGTTACTGTTACTTCAATGACAGTGTTGTCAGGCAGGGATCGCTGGTATCGGACCTTCTGCCGGTGTTCGCGTATGGCGGCCTTGTCGTCTTCGTGATGTTGGTGCATCCACTTCTTCGAAGAGTGAAATCCCTTCGAGAATGGACGAAGGCCGAGATAGCGGGACTGGTTTCGCTCCTGCTGATCGTTTGCGCGATTCCGAGCTGGGGGCTGGTTCAGTGCCTGCCGACCAGCATCATGATGCCGCATCATTTCTCGCGGCAGCGTCCGGGATGGGTGAAACATGAGATTACGAGTGTGGCGCCAAAGCGGATGATGCCGGATGCCAGCGATACGGATGGGGTGCTCAACAGCTATGTCTCAGGGATGGCCGTCGGCGATGGTCATGTCGAGATTTGGAAGGTTCCCTGGCGTGCATGGTTGCCGGCCCTGGCCTTCTGGGCGCCGCTGCTGATCACCGTAGCCCTGGCGACGCTTGGCCTCACCCTGGTCGTCCATCGGCAATGGGTGCATCATGAACAGCTTCCGTTTCCGATCTCACAGTTCGCCCATTCTCTGCTTCCGGAAAATGGCCAAGTCGGCCTGCTCAAGAACCACGTCTTCTGGATCGGCTTTGCATTCATCTTTCTGCTCCAAATCAACAACTATCTGTTTCGATGGTGGCCGGAACGACTCATACAGATACCAACGTATCTGGATTTCAGCTCGCTCGGGCCTCACTTCACAACGCTAATGGACGGGCAGGGCGGGCTGCTGCTGAGGCCCAGGCTGATTTTTTCAGTGATTGGTCTGGCGTACCTGATTTCAACCGATGTCTCGTTTTCAATGGCGATTGGACCGGTCGTTTATTGCCTCCTGATGGGATGGCTGCTGCAGTTCGGGATCGAGCTTCGATCCGGTGACCATATGTCGACCAAGATTGAGGCGTTCCTTTTCACCGGGGGATACTTCGGCATCCTGGTGATGGTCGTTTACTTTGGCCGGCATTTTTACTGGGAAGTTCTGAAGAAGAGTTTATCGAAGCTGCCTGTCGGAAACGGCCCGGGGTCTGCACAGAACAACGTTGTTGACCTGCCGGTGTGGGGCATGCGGCTGTTCCTGATCGGCCTGGCGGCCTTTATCGCGCAGCTTGTGCTAGTCGGGCTCGACTGGCGGTTCGCGCTGCTTTACACCGGGCTGGCATGGATGATCTTCGTGGTCGTCAGCCGGACGATCGCCGAGACCGGCGCGTTCCATATCGGGACGGAGATCTTTCCCGGGGCTATTCTGCTTGGCTTTTTTGGCGCTGCATCTCTGGGGCCGAAGACGGTCGTCATCATGTTCCTGGTTTCGGTTGTGGTCCTGGTCGCGCCGGGCTGGTCGCCGATGCCTTTCATGGTGCAGGCATTCAAGCTGGCGGACATGTCTCGCGTGGACGTTTCACGCCTCGCCAAATGGGCGATTCTCCTCATCGTGTTAAGCATTGCGGTGGCCATCCCTGCGACTATTTATGTCCAGTACGATCAGGGCGCACCGAGCCGCGGTTGGCCTTACATGGTGTCGTCCTTTCCTTTCGAAAACCTGGTGAAGTGGCAGGACCGCCTGACCTCGCAGGGCATGCTCGAAACGAGCAGGCAGACGAAGGGCTGGGACAAGCTGCAGCTCACCTCGCCAAACTGGGCTTGCGTGACCGCGTTTTTTGTCGCGCTTGGGATCGCGCTCGGGATCGGATTCTGCCGCCTGCGATTCACCTGGTGGCCCCTTCATCCGGTGATATTCGTTTTCCTCGGCGGGTATCAGGGCAAAGCGATGGCCGGATCGTTTTTCATTGGCTGGATTCTGAAATCCGCTGTCATGCGATACGGCGGCGCGAAGCTCTACAATCGTCTGACCCCACTGATGATTGGCGTCATTGCCGGAGACGTGACCTCGCGTTTTGTGCCGATGCTTGTCGGTACGATCTACTATCTGGTAACAGGCCAGCAGCCGTGAATCGAACTGACTCAAAGATGATTACTGTCCGCAAATAGCTGCAGCTTGTGACATCCGTTCAGTCTCAAAGGTATCCCGACCATCCGGTTCGGACAGTCCTGAGTTTCAGGCTGAACTTGAAATAAAAAACGACACGGCAAGCATCCTTACCGTGTCGTCATTCTTACGTGTTCCGGGGCTCCTTGCGCTGATTCTGTCAGAGAATCGGGTTAAGAATCCCGCGGCGACCTTCACCGGCGAACTCGTTGTGGAGCGCCGAGACCACTATGTCAGACGCCTGCCCGATCAGAATTTCGTGATCGCATTGATCTGCCAGCGGGTGTAATCCTGGTCGGCGGTGTTGAGGGTGTTGTTGATGTTGTCCGTGACAAAGACCGTGGCGGACAAGAGCAGATTATCAAGGAGCTTATATCCCCCGCTGATCCTGAAGCCCTTGCGATTGGTTCCGAAAAAATCACTGTCAGTCAGTGGGGCGAAAACGGCATCGGCTTCGATTCTTTCGTAAACCAGACCGCATTCCCAATCGCCCTGGTTCTTGGCCTTGCCAAGCTTGGATCCAATACCCCAGGCGAGATTTTGTTCCAGCACCTGAGCGCCGTTGTTATCTGAGGTATTGAAAGCGATGTTCCAGTAGAAGCTGAAGGGCTTGTCAATCAGTTCCCAATCGTATTTGTTCACGATGTCGACAATGCTGTATTCGAAATCGAGGTCCAACGCGCTTCCGCTGTTGCCGCGTGAGGTTGCGACTGAGTTGAGAGCCGCTGAATCGTCCACATTCTCATATACGTAATAGGCAACTGCGAGCGTGGTGCTGAAGGTGTCGGTGCAATCTACATTCGCACCGCCCTGCCAGGCCCAGAGGAGGCTGTCGTTTGCGCTGGATTCTTCTTCCAGCACGAACTGTCCGGCCGTCCAGAAAAATCCCACATGCTCGAATGCCTGGTAGCTGACATTCTCAGAAACACCGTCAAAATTAACATCACCGTCCCAGACCAGCATGGTGTGGACGAACGGGTTCGGCATACGGCCACCGGTCAACGTCAGCCAATCCCACCTTTCAGGTGAATAGGTCAGATAGGCACGGTCAAGATTGAAGTTCTTGTTCGCGGCCCCCTCGAAAGTCTGGTTGGTGGATGTGGCATCGGCGGTGTTGCCTGTTGCCAGACGCAGGTGCGCGCCGACACCGTTGTCCCATTCTTTTCCGAGACCCAGCCGAAGGCGCACACGACCGCGGTTACGCTGCTTCTTGTCAGCCTGTCCGAGGTCGGTTCCGTCAAATTTGAAGCCTTCGTATCGAATGCGAATGTCGCCTTTGATGTAAAGGCCATCCAACCATTTCGGCATGGCGAAGGCGTCGGCCGGGGCTTCGCGTATGACCGCGTGGACTTCGTCCTTCATGGCCTTCAGGTCGTCTTTGGTTACAAATTCCTTTTCCTGATTCTCGCGGATGCCTGCAGCTTCGTCCGCGGTCAGAACGCCCTTCTTCTGCAGGATATCGATCAAGGCTTCCCGGTTAATCTTACCACCGCCAATATCTTCTTTGCTGATGATGCCTTTCTTAATCAGCAGATCCGCCAGGGGATCGTTGGGGGACTGTGCTTGTGCCGGAACAAAGGCCACTGCCAGCAGGGCTGCAGCGGCAAGGAGTTTTTGAGAAAACATAAAACCTCTCCAAGTGATGAAAGTGCCTCTTTGCGGACGCCCGCGATGAATTGGCTTTTAAAAGAGCGCCACGACATTGGCAACCGGTTTGAGTGAGCCAACGAGTTGCGATGAATCTGCCGCTGAGACAGGTGGCACGTTCGTACCGTCCTGCATCCACTACCCTTCAACACCTGTGTAATGCTGGAGAAACGGCTGCACATAATCCGGTGCGCGATCTATCAGGGCGGCAGCATCGGCGGATGGCTCCCATTCAATGCAGACCGGCCCGCGGGGGCGAAAATTCAATCCGACTGAGAGGCGGACATCCGGCCCCCGGTTGGTGAAAGCCGCGTGGTAGGTTCTGGCGGCAAAAACGATCAGGTCGTTTGGCTCGGTGAACAACGGGATACAGCCGGGTACTTCATGGAAGGCCACCGGCTCCTCCTCGCCATCTTTCGTAAACGAAGTGCGGCATGCATTGAGGGTGTACCCTTCCGGCCAGGTCCAGTCCGGCACATGTGAATCCTCCATGATGCAGAGCCCGCCCCGCTCGGGGCAACTGCCGTTCAGATAGAACCAGAGGCCCGATGGCCATTCGCCACAGTTGAGGGCCTGCCCCAGCTTCTCGGGGGGACGGGCGCCGGACCAGTCTGTATGCCAGCTTACGATGGCGGAGCCAATGTTACGCACGATGGCCGCAGTTCGGTTGATGGTAAGCTCGCTATCGTGGGTCACCTTCCTGCTGATCGCCATGAATTCTTCATTCTGCAGCAACAGAAAAAGCGCGCTGGCTTTCTCAATGAACGCATGCCTGACGCGGCTTTCCCCGGGCTCGAGATCCTCCGCGGGATTCAGCACGTCCTTTACTGCGGTTCTGAAGGTCTCAACAGTAGCGTCATCGATCACGCCCTTAACGATGGCGAATCCGTGTCCCTCGTTGCAGGCATCGATCTCGTTCAGTTCGTGCGGCTGGAATTCGTAGCGGTAGGGCAACTCGGGCTTTGAGGGGAGAGAATTCATTGATGGTTTTTTCTGGTGGAGAAACAGTTCGGTTGCGCCCGATACATGAAAGCTCACATAATTCATGGCAGTCAGAGATTCAACCCTTACGGGCACGTGGGAGAACGCAGAGGTTGGAATGTTCAGCAGACGAGATTTCGTTTCCAGGTCTGTAAAAGCTGCTGCGCTCCCCGCATGCCTGCTGTCCCTTCAAACACGTATGTCCAATAGCGAAGAAGCAACTGACAAGAAGCCCACCGGGCTGATTTCAGATCCGGATTACGTGAAGCATGACACCGGTTTCAGGCATCCCGAATCGCCGAAACGATTCGATGCTGTCATCAACGGCCTGAAGAAATCCGATGCCTGGAACAGGCTTGTTCAGATCAAACCGCGCAAGGCCGCGGAAGCGGAAATCCTCGCCTGTCACAGTGCGAATTATCTTAAAACAGCGAAGGCCGATATAGCGGCAGGCCTCGCCAACCTCAGCACTGGCGATACCAGCATCTGCGGTGATTCGTTCGATGTTGCACTGAAAGCGGCGGGCGGCGTGCTCGAGGCTGTGGATGCGGTGGTCACCGGGAAAATTCGAAACGCATTCTGCGTGGTTCGCCCCCCAGGCCACCATGCTACGCCGACCCGCGGCATGGGATTCTGCGTCTTCAATAACATTGCGATTAGTGCCCGCTACGCGCAGAAGAAGCACCGCATTGAAAAGGTCCTTATCGTTGACTGGGATGTCCATCACGGTAACGGCACACAGGATGTTTTCTATGAGGACGGCTCTGTCTTTTTCTTCAGCTCGCACCAGCACCCGTGGTATCCCTACTCGGGCATGGCTGACGAAACGGGCTCGGGCAAGGGCAAAAACACGGTTCTGAACTGCCCGCTCCCCGCCGGCTCCGGCAACAAAGAAATCGTGGGCGCGATCAAAGACAGACTCCTGCCGCTGGCAGACAAGTTCAAGCCCGATCTGATCCTCCTCTCCGCAGGATTCGATTCCCGCATCGACGATCCGCTCGGCATGTTCAGACTGACGGATGATGACTTTGCCGAGATGACAGAGCTGATAATGAAGTTCGCAGACGAACACGCCGAGGGCCGCCTGGTCTCCGTGCTCGAGGGCGGCTACAACCTGGATGGATTGGCAAAGGCAACCACCGCGCATTGCGAGACGCTGGTGGGGAAGGGATAGGCTGGATGGATGAAAGCAGCGCTACGAGGCGACTGCGTACACCCCCACATCCACATCTTCGGCCCGAGAGGCGAGAAGCCAAGAAGAATGTGAATCTCTCCTCAAGTTCCGATCTGAAAGCGGAATCAGTGTAAGTGGTGAAGAGGGTGTTGGAGAAACGTCTGCCGGAGTTGGAGTAACGGCTTTAGCCGGGCTCTTCGCAGTACAGCAGACCCGGCTAAAGCCGTTACTCCAACCCCCGCTCTGACAGCCTTAAAAGCTCCAGATCGCTCTCAGAGAACCACTTTGATCGCGAATCGTGAACGCTGGCGGTCCAAGACAGATTCGTGACGGGGCAGGAACGCTTTCATAGGATGGGCGTCCCGCGCGTCCCGCCCGTCCGAGACCGCATCCACCAGAGACGGCCGAGACGGCCATCCTACGTCCTTAACTCCGCAGCCATTCCATCCTACGTTGCCAATGCAGAATCCGTTAAAACACCTCCGTCTTGGACGCTAGTTTTCAATCTGCACCATAGTCCTTACCTGCGCTGCTCTGCCTGCATGACGCCACCCACGCCTCGAGGGTTGCTGCCATCGATTTGTACACTTCCGGATGCTCAGCGGCGATGTCCTTTGATTCTGAAGGATCATCCAGAAGATCGTAGAGCTTGTATTTGAGTGCTGGCTCTTTGGGTTGGGTCTCTTTTTTCCCCGGCGCGCCTTCCGCTTTTGCTTTCTTGCCTTTCTTCCCCTTCCTCCGTCCTTTGGCCGAGTAGTAAACGAGCTTGTAACGGTTGTCGGAGAGCGCTTGCCTGCCGGCGAAGTTGAATCCAATCGGGCTCGGACGCTCTTTCACGCTGCCATTGAAAACCGGCAGGAGGCTCAAGCCGTCCATCGGCCGTGGGGCCGGCAGCCTGGTGCCGACGATTTCAAGAATGGTCGGCAGGTAGTCGCTGGTAACGGCAGGATAGTCTGTGATTGTGCCGGCTTTGATCTTTGCCGGCCATTCAATGAGGCCCGGAACACGGACACCGCCTTCATACAGATCTCGTTTGCGGCCGCGGAAAATTCCTGCCGAGCCGGGCGCACTCTTGCTTCCTTCCGGGCCGTTATCGGAACAGAACGTGACCATCGTGTTTTCTGCAACGCCAGCCTTGAGCAGGGACTCACGAATGCGGCCGACCTGTTCATCCATCGCGGTCACACAACCGTAATAGTTCTTTCTAAATGAATCGTACTTCTCATACATTTTGGCATGCTGCGGCCCGGCGACGACCGGCAGATGGGGTGTATGAAACCAGACGACAGCCAGAAACGGTTTTCCATCTCTGGCCGCCTTCTCAATGAATGGGACAGCCCGGTCAGCGATGACTCGTGAATCGTCGCCCTCGAGATTGTCTTTGACCATCTCGCCCTTCTCGTTCCAGTAATGGGTGTTGTAAGGCACGGCCTCGTTCTTGTCTTTGATGTAATCCCAGCCCTTTCCGCTCGCACCGGTCTTGGGCTTGAGCATGGGATCGTAGGTCGGCACCTTGGCCTCCGTGCTGAAACAGACGTCGAACCCATTCACCCAGGGAGGCGCGAAATTCTTGATACCTTTCTCACCACCACGGTTTGATTCACGCACCGTCTTGGTGAGCGTGCCCAGATGCCACTTGCCGAAGTGGCCGGTGGTGTAACCCATCCTTTTCAGTAGCTCGGCGAGGGTAAGCTCCTGCGGTTTTATATGGCCGGCGTTGGCGGTCGGAATCCCATAACGAAACGGATGGCGCCCGGTCATCACCGATCCCCTGGTCGGGCTGCACACCGCGGACGCAGCGTAGAATCGCGTGAACTTCATCGCGTTCGCCGCCATCGTATCGAGGCGCGGCGTCTTGATGATCTTGCCTCCGTTGAAGCCGACATCGCCCCATCCGAGATCATCGCACATGATGAGCACGAAATTGGTTTTGGGAGGCTCGGCTGGCAAAGGCGCCGCATACGCGAAGGCCACAAGGAAGACGATGAAGGAGTGTTTCATAATCGGTTTACAGGTGGGAGTGACTGAAGGCGAGGTGGGGGAAAGAAACTCTCTCAAGAATTACTGCATATGGCAAGGCCACAGGCAGCAGGCCAGGTGGAAAGTTCCTTCCGCTCTACGGCATATAATTCCGAGGAGTAATGGGGAGTAATGAGTAATGAGTAATGAGTAAGTGTCGGCATCTAATCTTAAGCAGTTTAGACACAATGCTTTGCGAGACTGCCTGCGATCTCGCCACTTTTCTTGGGCACCGGCCTTGCGCTACAGGGGCCGCAGCTACAGCTCTTCTTACTCATTACTCATTACTCATTACTCATTACGCCATGACACCATTTCATGCAGCGATATTAGCCGTCAAAGGCGCGGGCCTCCTGATGCGAGGCATCAATTCTTTTTCTCAGAAATCCAAAGCCGTTCAGCAGGCTGTAAACCAACGGTCGCAGCCGCGAGCCCTGCCCAGTGGGCCTGATGTCTCAAATGCACCCTCTTTCGCTGAAGTCTTTCAACAGCAGAACGGCGCAATGAAATCAGGCAAGATGGCGAATGCGTTTGCCAGGCGATTAGTGAAGCAGACGGGGCGCCCAATGCGCACTGAACGGATGAATCAGTTTACCCAGCAGGCACAGACGGCCTTCACCGATCTGGCGAACGGAAAGACTAACTCAACTGCCATTCAGGATCTGAAAAAGAGCCTGAAAGACCGGCTCGGTCTGAACGACAATCAGGTCGAAAATGTCCTGGCGCAGATGGGCGAGCTGGCTAAGTCACCTCAGGCCCAGCAGCGTTTCATTGCTACCGAAGGCGCTTCCGTGGATTTTGTCTGACGGTCGACCAGGATTAGCGTCCAACATCACGGTTTCACTTTGGCGAAAAATTTGTCCGGTTCTTTCTTGAATCTGGCGAGACAGCCCTTGCAGCAGAAGCCAACCACCTTTCCTTTGAAGGCGAACGTGTGTGCCGCATTCACCGGCTTGTCCGCCAACGGGCATTTGCTGTTCACAGGCTTGGGAGGCGTCGCGCCGAAAATGATCGCGGCGTCTTCCCCATAGACGTTCAGTCCGGCCAGGACGGAGAGAAGTGCCGCTATTGATCCAAAGCTGAGTATGGAGAAGTGTCCTGCGTCGAGACAGACGGTCGCGGAACTCCCGCACTACGAAGAAAGACGGTTTCGATCTCAGTACTCACGTAGATTTCTTCTATGGTCATTCCGAATCTGGATCAGGATTGAACCGTGCATTACGGGGAGCCTTCAAATAAAAACAGGGCATGAAAGTCAGCCATCAATCCAATCACAAGCATGCGGAGCCGGCAATTCCGATTCGGTCAGGAGAGCAGTCATTCTTCGCCGGCACACTTAAATGGAGCCTGGAGGACTGGATGTGTGCAAGCTCTGCTTTCAGCCTGTACACCGGGATCATTCAGATGATGATAACCTCCCCCAGTGATTCTAATTTCGTACCTTTACTGTTCTTTTCGTCGTGCGTGAGTTTCATGATCACCGTATCCGGCGCGGATTGGGCCCAGTCGACGAATGTTCCAGCCATAAAGGAAACCGGACGAAGGTTCAGAAAGCGATGTGTCCTTATGGTTGTCGGCCCGATCATTGACTGCATGGTATTCGGTATCCTCTTGGCCTTTTACTTTACGGCCCTGTACTTCTTCGCCTTGCTGGGTTCGCTGCTTGGGGAAGCGGGAGCGTGGTTGCTGGTACTCATCGCTTTTCTTCCCGGTCTCTATTGGGTCGGGAAAATCGGCCTTCTGATCCGCCAGGATTTCCTCGTGGATTATCGCCCGGTATGATTGGCCCGCGCGCACTGAATGCCCTCACCATGCCTCAATGGGCCAGGTGAGCGATTGCCCCACCTTGAGCTCTTTGACGGCGCCCGAATCATCCACATCAAACACCGCCAATTCGCCGATACTCAGCGATCCGGATTTCGATTCCATTCTGAAAGAATGTTCTCCCGCCGGTTTGAGTTTGGTTAAGGTCGGTTTGGGGTCCTGAAGGCTGGGATCGATCAGGACAAGCTCACCATCCAGCACGAGGACCTGCATGTCGTTCCACGCGTTTCGATAGCGGCCGACGTATGCTTGCCATGCCGGATCGAGATCGGCATCCGGCTCCGACTGAGTGCGCAGGATAGCCGGTGACAACCACGCAGAGGCCTTCTCGATATATCGGTCCGGATTCCCGTCGTCGGAATTAGTCAGGACAATGACCCCGATGCGATCGTCGGGGCAGAGGCGTAGATGAGTGCGATAGCCGGGCACTGCACCGCCGTGTCCGATGAATGTCTTCCCGCGCTGCCGGCTGACACGGAAGCCAATGCCCCATCCTGCTTTCCAATCCGGGTCGAGCCAGTGCACTCGCTGCATCTCACGACGAGTGGCGTGCCGGAGGATTCGTTCATCGTCATCCTCGCAGAATTGGAGCATGGCAAACTTCGTCAGGTCTTCGACGGACGTTGCCATGTTGGCGGCAGCGGTAATCCCCTTGCTGTCGGTGAAGGAGACGTCCCCGCGGTTGCCGCCAGGGAGTTTTCGGCCGTATCCCGTGGCGAGAGCCGGAGCGCTGGGATCGGGTGAACGGACGCTCGTACTCTTCATATCCAGAGGATCGAGAATCCGCTGTTCGATGAAGTCAGCGTATTCCTGGCCGGAGGCCGCGGCAACGATTTCACCGGCCATGCTCAACGCAAGGTTGGAGTATTTCCATCTCTTCTCGGGGGGAAGCGCTGAACGCTGTTCTGGCAAGTTCTCACGCACTTCTTCTGCCGTAGGAAACCGGGCGTCCGACCAGTAAGGGAATGGGGCCTCGCGAGGCAGCCCGGAGGTATGGGTTAACAGTTGCCGTATGGTAATGTCAGGCGCGCCATCAAACGGATTCTGAATCTCGAACCAGGGCAGGTGGTGTCGGACAGGATCGTCGAGCTGCAGCTTGCCCGCATCACGGAGGATCATGATGGCCGTGCTGGTGAAGAGCTTTGTGATCGACGCGATTCGATAGACCGTCTGCGGCGTGGCCCGCGCCTGCTTTTCAATGTCCTGAAGCCCGAACCCTCTGGCCCAGATCAGTTCCTGTCCATGGACCACGCCGATGGAAAGCCCCGGCAGTTCGCGATAAGCCATCTGCGATTCTATCCAGGCAGAGAGCAAATCGATGTTGGAACTGATCGTGTGAGAGAGTTGAGATTCTGAGGACATCGTTTGAGACATATAATGAGAAAAGCGAATGAGATTGAGTTAATCGTTATCTTAATCTCTCTTACAATCGAATTCTGACGTTGCAGTCCCTTGCGACTGCCCAATCTCGATAATTCCGATTTAGAGAAGAATCAGGTTGAAGGTTAAGCTTCCGGGGTCAGACATCCACCAAAGATTTTATATGAATAGCAGGATTACAGGGCTCGGATTACTAGTGATACTTCATTCAGTGGGCATCCGCGCCGAAAAGGAAGTTGACCTCGGTCGTATCATCGAAGCGGAGCGCCATCACCTTGGAGACAGTGAGACACCGAGCTGGAAAGACACATCGCCCAAACCGGAAGGCTTCCTCCTTAAAGTCGTTTTCGAGGCAAAGCCGAATCCGAAACCGCTGAAGATCTCGATGCGACAGCGGCACGTACATGACCCTTGGAAGGCCACGCTGAATGAAAAGGAAATTGGCCGCCTGCAGGTAATACAACCTGCCTTGTGGACGAGCCTCACCATCCCTGCAAATGTGCTCCTCGACGGGAAGAATACACTGACGCTCAGTCCGGTCTCTCCCGATTCGAAAGATGATATCGTCGTTGGGCCGTTCCACCTGAATGACGTTTCTTTCAAAGAGTGGGCGAGGTTCGGGCAGTTGAGTTTGCAGGTTCTGGATGGGGATTCGGAGAAACTGATACCTGCCCGGATCACTGTGACGGACACCTCCGGAATCCTGGCGAGAGTGTTTGATGCCCAAAGTGCCGCAACCGCTGTGAGGGAGGGTGTCATCTACGTTCGACCAGCAGGCGTAAAGGCATCGCTGCCCGAGGGTGAATACGTGGTCTATGCGACGAGGGGAATGGAATGGGGTATCGCCACGCAACGAGTGTCGGTGAAGTTTGATGTGGAAACGTCGGCAACTCTCCGGATCACCCGGGAAGTCGATACCGCCGGTTTCATAGCGTGTGACACCCACATTCATACGCTCACGTATTCCGGCCATGGAAACGCGACGATCGATGAGCGGATGATCACGCTGCCTGCGGAAGGCATCGAGCTTGCCATAGCTACCGATCACAATCACAACACGGACTACGGGCCCACTCAGAAGAAAATGGGCTTGAGCAGTGAATTCACCACAGTGGTTGGCAACGAGGTCACCACCAGGCTCGGGCACTTCAACGCATTCCCACTCGGTCCGAATGATGCCGTGCCCGGCGGCAAGAAGGGTCGCAATCCTCTCTTCCTGAAGAAGGGCAGTTGGCCGGACCTGCTGCCTGAGATGAGACAGAAGGGCGCGAAAGTCATCATCCTTAACCATCCTCACTGGCCCAGTATCGAAAAGGGCCCACACAGTGTCTTCGGGCTTAACAGGGCCAGTGGCGACCGCGCAAATGAGACAGAGTTTGCTTTCGACGCGATGGAACTGGTCAATTCCGGCGTCGCTCCTCAGGACCCAATGCTTCTGTTCACGGAGTGGTTTGCCCTGCTTAACAGAGGCGAAACGATCACTGCCGTGGGCTCGTCCGATTCGCATACGGTGGAGAGCCCAGTCGGTGAAGGCCGCACTTACCTGAGATGCGATATGAATGACCCGGGGAAGATAATCCGGGAGGAGATTTACCAGACTTTCCAAGAGGGTGACAGCACCATCAGCCTGGGCATCTTTACCGAAGTGACCGTGAATGGGCGTTTCAGCACTGGTGATACAGTTCCAGATATTCGGGACAAGGTGAACGTGGCGCTCAGGGTCGCCGCGCCATCGTGGGTGCGCCCTCGCCAGGCCATGGTCTTTGCCAACGGCGAGCGTATCGCCGAATTGAAGGTGCCGACTCGTCCCGGCACCCCGACCGATCAGCGGCTTCATTTCATCCTTCCGAAGCCCCGATACGATGCGCACCTGGTATGCGTCGTTCTGGGCGATGGGGTGAAGACGCCATACTGGCCGACAAAAAACAGGCACACACTGGGCGCAACGAATCCGGTCTACCTCGACGTGGATGGCGACGGCAAATATTCGTCCCCCCGCGCAGTCGCCAGGGCCCGGCTTAAAGATCTGTCAATCCAGAATCTTGCCGATGCGCTGCGCAAGGAGGACCCGGTCATCGGTGTCCAGATACTCGCGCTCGCTCACAGCGAATGGCCGGAGAAGGATAGAGCCTTCCTGAAGAAAGTTGCCGGGGAACTTTCGAAAACAGATCCGCTGTACGTGTTGTATTACGAATTCGCTTATGAATGACGATTCGTATCCGCTCTGTTCATCCAGTGCCCGTAGGCACAGATAGAGTTCGGCCCCGAGTCTTCGCCTTCGTCATTTATCGTATTTTGACAGTAGTAGAGGACCTCCTAAGCTCCGATACCTTCAGACGACTCAGTGTGTAAATCCACAATCATGCGAATCACCCTACAAATCATTCTCTGTCTCTCTGCAATGAGCCATTCGTTTGCCGAAACGATATCGGTGCCGATCATTCTGACACCTGAGCTGAATTCACGAAAACTCCAACGTGAGGTCCGTGAGGTTATCCGGGTCAAAAGCATGAAAGCGGAACACGGCCTTGCGTATACCGCGGCCCTGCGTCTGCAGAGAGCGGCTGACAAGACTGGGAAGTCAGAGTGTGTCCTTTATGAAGACGGCAAACCAATTGGCCCATCCCGCGCTTTGCACCGAGACATTCGAGAGCTCGGCAAAGGACGATACAGCCACTGGACGCAAAGTACGCTCTACTTCTCCGCCAGCGATTCCACTGACCCTCGGACGAACGGCCGCAAATATGAGCTGGTGAGCTCCGAGGAATACATCTCGCAGCGCGCTAAGTGCGTGGCAGGGACAGGCAATTCCAGCCTCGTTATCAGGACCAATGAGAAAGCCAGGATTCGGCCTGTTCGTCTGCGGTGGGAGAATTTGAGCAGCCGGACGCTCCTGCCAACCCTGAGGCACACAGACTGGCCGGACCTCACAAGTACCGACGGCATCTTGAAGAGTATTCTCAAAAAGGAGATGTCCGACGAAGAGAAGGCCATCGCGATCTGGAAGTTCCTTGTCGACTGGCGATATCACTATTACCCCGCGGAGGGCGGCCAGGAAATCCACGACCCTGTCAAGTTCATCAACGTGTATGGATACGGGTTCTGTGACGACAGCGCGGCGAACTTCAGCGCGCTTTGCCGGCAGGCCGGCGTCAAGGCCCGGTCTTATGCACTGAGCGGCCATGTCGTGGCCGAGGCTTTTTTCGAAAACGGCTGGCACATGTTCGACCCGGATCATCATGTCTATTACCGTCGCAAGGATGGCACGATCGCCAGCAGCGCGGACCTGGAGAAGAATCCCAAGTTGATCACCGATGCGAAGCCTCTGCCAGGAGCGACTACATTCTCCTACACCCCGCGCATGGCCGAGCTCTACACGACAACCAAAAACAATCGGCCATTCACGTCGCCGATGCCCAAGAAGAAAACAATGGACTTCCCCCTCGCGCCCGGCGACACCCTCGAATTCAATTCAACACACGCGGAGCTCGTGCACAGCCGGCTCTTCAAGGATGAGCCGTTGCCTCCGGTGCTCGGCAACGGCATGCACTCGCATCCTTTCAAAGATCTTCGTTCTCTCACGAGTATCGGCGGGGGGCGTATGTATGAAGTCGAGTGCCCTTACGTAATTCTGAACGCAGAGATCGGATTTCAAATCACCGGCGACCATCGGCCCGGCATCTCCGTCTCGCTCGAAGGCGGCAAGTGGTCGCCACTCAAAGTCACCATCAAAGGCAATAGGGCAGCCGCATCGGCAAGAGAATGGCTGAGCCGGAAGAATGCCTGCTACGGTTTCAGGATCCGGTTTGAATCCGACAAAGGCGACCCCGCGGAATTCATTCGCAAGGGAGCGGTGACGACTACCTTTCAGTTCGCGCCCAGAGCGGTCCCGCAGGTGGCCGCCGGAACGAATTCGTTGCTGATTGCCATCAAGAACGGGCTCAACACTTCCATCGAGCTGAAAGGCATGTCGCTCGAATTCGAGTGGGAAGAGATTCTCAGGGAGAGACGCCCTTGAACTGCGTCAGCGTGGCGATGGGCCGCCAGGTTCCTTCGTAAGAAGTCCAGTGCACTACAAAACAGACGACGACATTTGCGGCAGCCCTCCGGACCTCATTCACCACCGATAGACCCAGGGCTCGATGCACGCCCCTGCGGGTCGGGGGCCGGTTGGGCGCCAACGCACTTCGTCTGGTGCTTCGTATTGGATATCGATATCCGGCAGCTCCGCTCGACCTGTCGAACATTTTCGCGCGTGCATGAAGGCATCGAGGACGCACGATACCAGCAGTGTCCGTTCGACCGGGTACTGCGGCCTGCCGGTGACAAACATCTCTTCCACGTTGAGGCCCAGGTAGCTGAAGTGTGCGTAAGATTCACCGGCCTGAGTGTGGAACTCGCAAGCGTGCTGCTCATCGCCGCTGCGGTACGCGAATGACCAGTCTCTGGCGTAACCTGACAACATGAAGACGTGGGCTTTCAGCCCGTCGCAATGGTGAATTTCGATCATCACGGGGTCTTTAACTTTTTCCTCCGGAGTGCCGTCATTGTCTTTGGCCCCCAGGCAGTCGACGGCCATGTCGAAGAGATCTCGATTCCATCTTCCGGACTCGCCGGCCTGCCAGACATCTGCGCCTTGCAGCACCTCGACGGCTTCGACGCCTGTTTCACCTCCTTTGCGGCGTTCGACCATGCACTGGAGGCCTTCAATGGTGTGATACGTGTAGGCTTCGATTCCTCCATACCCGATGGCGACGGCCTCATCGATGCGCGTTCCTTTTTCAACTTCGAGAAACGGTTTGCGCCAGGTCAGCGGCAACGAAGAGCCGGCCATGAACGGGAGTTTGAGTTGCTGAGCGCGGCGGTACATCCAAAGCGCATCCTGGGTATCGTAAGAAAGATGCTTGTCACTGAATACTGGGACGCTTTTGCCGCTACGTGCGATGACTGCTGTGATCTGTTCGAACAGCCATTTGCGGGGGTAGAGCTTCTGTCCGAATTCGTTTTCCGGATAGTCGCCGTGTTCGCCGATCAGCAGGACACCATCGACAGCCAGTTCTTTGCCCCCGAGGGTGAGTGCTGCTTCTACGTTTTCGTACAGTGGAATGTTGCTCGCGTTGGCCACGGCCGTACCGATACCTCTTCCCAGAGCGTTCGGCTGGTCGATGAACATCGAGGCCACGTCGACCCGCGGCTCGATCAGTCCGTCATCGGTCGGGAAGCCTTTGAGGAATTTGACGAGCAAGACATCCGCATGAGAGAGCGGGTAGAAGGCAGTGATGATGGCGGCGATTTTTGGGCGGTCAGCAGGCATGGGATGTGGATTTCAGTGGGTTCGCCATCCAACAATGAACCTGGATTCAAGATTCATGGCCCCCGTGTGGCAAAGAAAACGATGATGAGAATGGCTGCTACCACGGCTCCGATGATGGCGATGGTTTTCATCATCTTCCCTGCCCGGATTTCCGCCTCGATCTCTCGTTCCGCCTCTTCTTTCAGATCTGTGCCACCGATGAGATGACGGTCAATGGAGAGGGCAAGATTGATTTTTTCGAGGGTCTGTTCCCACTCCTCCTGCTGTTCATGTTTCCTGGCTTCTTCAAATTGTTGTTTGGCCTCGTCCACTTTCAGTTTCAAGCCAGCGATCTCTTTTTCAAGGCTTTCCTCGCGAAAGGGCTGAAGCTGTGCGATGCGCTGGAACAGTTGAACGGCGGCCGAAGGATCGAGGTCTTCGATCAGTTCCCTCGCCTTCTGTTCCATGGATTTTACCTGTTTGTCTTTCTCCTGGGCATTCTCGAGGAGCTTTTCAAGCTCGATGTCGTTGGCTGTTGCCTGGAGCTCCCGGGCTTCGGCGATCACGTCCATAAAACGACCCTCTTCCGCACGGTCGCGGAGCCAGCCTAAATGGTGGTCAAGATCGGCAACCTTGTCCTTCAGTTTTTCGATCTTGCTTTCATCAAGGGTCTCGACATTGATGACCCGGGATTCCTGCAGCTTGTTCAGTGCAGTGCGCCATTCACGGCTGTCCTCATTGGCAGCGGCCTGGCTGACCAGTGCTTCGGATTCGGACAGACGGGCGGTCGCCTGTTCCAGCAATTCCACTCCCTCCGGCCAGGCGCCAAGAGAGAGAGCTTTTTCAAGCGCGGGGACGGCTGAAGTCAGCTTGCGCTCGCGCATCAGCGATTCCGCCTGACTGATGGCGTCGGACTGTGCGCCCTCGCCGACGGCAGCATCCTGCTGCAGGGACAACACCTCTTCATTCACCGGCCAGATTTCCGCGGCTTGAGCGGCGAGCTCACTGACCTCGGACCAGTTTTTCTGTTCACGGGCCTCGTTGGCTCTGGCGATGACCTCTGCAGCCTGGCTTTGCTCATCCTTTACCTTTGAGAGCAATGCATCTGCTTCGTCCCATTGCCCGGCCTTTGCAGCATCGTTGATGGCTGGCTCTGCGGCCGCCAGATCTTTGGCCTCGACAAGTTCGCGGGCTCTTGCCACAGCTTCTTCAAATGCTTCGAGAGAGGAACGCGATTCACCCAGGGCCCATTGTGCTTCTTCGTTCGCGGGCACGAGCTCGACAGCTTGTTCAAATGTCTGCACGGCCTCGGCCCATGATCTGGCTGCTTTCTTCTCCTGCGCCTGGGCAAGGAGGGATTCGGCCTGCGTCCTTTTCTGTTGGACCTCAGCCAGCATTTCCTGGCCTCCCGCCCAGGCGCCCGCGGCCAGGGCTTCGCTGAGCAACGTTTCCGCTTCCGCAAGTTCGCCGGCAGCGATGAGACTCTCTGCTTTTTCACTTACGCCTGCAGATTTCTGCAACGCTGCGCTGGCCGTCTCCAGGCCGGCCTGTGCTTCGGGGCAGAAGTCCCAAATGGCGAGGGCCTCTTCATAGGACGTGATGGCCTCCTGCCAGCGGCTGTCTTCACTTTGACGGGCCGCATCTGCCAGGTGACGGTTAACAGCCTCGAGTTTTTCACCGGTCTCGATATTCAGTTCCAGCGCGGCGGGCTCTTCGGAGTTTTTATGCAGAACGTTTTCGCAGAGAGACTGAATGCTGATCAGGTCGTTCGTATCAGCAACAATCTTCAACTGTTCGACAAGCTGTTCGGCCTGCTGCAGATTGGCCTGGCACTGGACTCGAGCGCTGGACGCGTCGGCGTTATCCGCGTCGATGCTGAGCACCTCTTCAACGAGCGCCATGGCCGTGACCAGTTTTTTTTCCGCCATCGCCGACTGCAGTTCAGCCATTATACGCTCGATAGACTGGGTTCTGATTTCCGACTCTATCTGTGCTTTGAGCTCTTTCGAACCCGCGTGATCCGCGTCATCTGCGAGGGCCTGTTCCAGCTTGCCGATGCTGGGCTCGAGCTGGCCGATTTCGTGCAGAGCCTTTGCCTGCTCGAGCAGACGATCCGCTTCAGATGGCGCGGCCGGGACTGGCGCCGCAGGCGCGGGCGTTGCCACTTTCGCTGCAGGTGCGTCAGCCGGAGCATCTTCCACTTTGCGTGCGACTTTGGGCCTGGCGACGCGTTTGCCCTGGATGCGGCGTATGGCGCGTAAAGCCTCGCTGGCCGATTCGTATCGCTTAGCCGGCTGTTTGGCCATCATCTTTCGAATGTAACGGACGAGCCGCGGATTCAGGTCTGGATTCGTGTCCGATGCGTTGGGAACTTTGGTCTGCACATGCATCAGCATGACCTGCAGAGCCGACTTTGCTTCGAAGGGCTTCTTGCCTGTGAGCATCTCATACATTATGCAGCCAAGAGAGTAGATGTCCGCCGAGAACGTGACGTTCTTGGCATCCTGGGCCTGCTCGGGCGCGATGTAATCGGCTTCACCCATCATGACACCGGAGACGGTGACCGGCGCATTCTCCGCGCCTTCATCGGTGAGGTTGAATTTCGCCAGTCCGAGGTCGGCGAGTTTTATTTCGTATCCATCGCCGCCGGGCTTCTCACCCAGCAAAATGTTAGATGGCTTAACGTCTCGATGGATGACGTTCTGCGCGTGCGCAGCTTCCAGGGCCTGCAGGATCTGTTCGGAGATGTCCATGGCCAGGGCTTCATCGAGCGAGCCCTTTTCTTCGAGCAATGCACTGAGTGTGATGCTCTCCATGTATTCCATGACCACAAAATTGAGGTCGTTTTCCTTGCCCACGTTAAAGACTCGGACCACATGAGGAAGGTTGAGTTTCGCCATAGCACGTCCGGCGTGAAGGAAACGCTCGATCTGCGACTCGCGGAATCCCGGCAACGCCTGGGGAATGATCCGGACGACCACCTCTATACCCATCCCCTCATGCCTGCCCCTGTAAATCAACCCCTGGTCGCCCGTGCCCAATTGCTCACTCAGACGGCAGCCACCTACAACTTTGCCAAGGAGGGGATCTCCACCGTCTCCTCCCGATCGCTCTTCCGCAACGACAACAACTGCATCCGGTTCATCAGATGACCTCTGCTCCTCTGCATGTCCATCCGCGTGGGCCTCTTCAACCGAATCTGGGAGCCCGCCTTCTTCTTCCTGAGTATCTTCCGGAAACTCGCCTTCCATACGCTGTTCCTCTGTGGTGGTTTCAGGCTGAGATCACTGTCGAAATCCTTCCCTGGCAAATCTGTCCAGCCTTGAGAGGCAGGTATTTTATTGAGATATCAAGTGGGGTCAAAGGCCGCAGTGAGTGATGCGTAATACGTAATGCGCAATTCGTAAGAAGCAACTGCGGGCTGTGATGCCATGCCACCTGATAGTCAGAGGTCCGCCGACCAAGTCTGACATCCTGAGGGCACTGGGATCGAGCTTACGTATTACGCATCACGCATTACTCATTAGAACCACTTCTCTTTATCGACAACATTCTCGAGCGGCTCATCGCTCGCGAATCTTCTGACGTTACTTACAAAGATCTCTTCGCGGCGTTTGGCGACATCCTCTGTGCCGCCTGCGGCAACGTGAGGGGTGAGGATGACGTTTGGCTGCTTCCACAGCAGATGACCTGCAGGCAGAGGCTCGGTTTCGTACACATCAAGACCGGCACCTTGAATGAGCCCCTCCTCGAGGGCTGTGACAAGATCGTCCAGCACGACCACCGCGCCGCGGCCGATGTTCACGAAGAAGGCCGATGATTTCATCTGGCGGAAACGATCGATGTTCATCAGCCGTTCGGTATCCGGAGTATGAGGCGCGCAACACGCGACGAAGTCCGCGGCCTGGAGCATTTCGTCGAGCGCATCGGGACGCAGAAGCTTGCTGACTTCAGGTGGGCAGTCCTCACGTCTCGGGTCGACCGCGATGATGTCCATGCCGCTCAGGTGGCCGCGCAGTGCGAGCGCATAGCCGATTCCTCCCAAGCCAACGATGCCCAGAGTTTTACCGGCAAGATCGACCCGGTTGTAGTCGGCACTGTTCCAGACACCTTCAAACTGCTGTTTCAGTGCCCGTGGAAGCCGTTTGGCGAGCCCAAGGATGAGCGCGTAAGCGTGGTCGCCTCCCTGGTCATTGTAGATGCAGCGGAGATTTGTAAGGGTGACGCTGCTCTCAATGAGCTCAGGGAACATATACCGCTCGAGGCCGGCGCTTGTGGCCTGAACCCACTTTAACTGTTTACCGACGGCAAGGAGCTCCGGAGTGATGCCGCCGATGAACGCGTCCGCGTTACCGATTTCA
>Ga0066833_10000106_pt1 | contig 28777 bp, 25 predicted proteins | sample ETNtaG_13_FD_66728 | JGI IMG/M metagenome (GOLD analysis project Ga0066833, IMG submission 66728) | Marine microbial and viral communities from oxygen minimum zone, Eastern Pacific Ocean - ETNP201306PF47B | ecosystem: Environmental > Aquatic > Marine > Oceanic | place: Pacific Ocean: Eastern...
TACAACCTTGATATTTCGGTGGGACCACTTGTTGGACTGGTTGCCATCGTTGATACCGACTTTGTCGAGCACGTGATTGCCTACCGTGCGCGTCGCTATTTTGGAGGAGACACTGCCATCGCGGACAATCCGGAGCCGAGCCCCGTGCCTCCGCCCACTCTTCCGGAGGTCGCGGCCAACACCCCTCCCAAGGTGAATCCCAATCCGAGTCCGGCACCTGCCCCAGAGCCAGACCCCGCCCCAGAGCCGGCACCCGCCCCAGAGCCAGAGCCCGCTCCAGAGCCAGAGCCCGCGACCCTGAACGCCGAGCAGATCGTGGCGGCTATGCAGGAGAGCGTGAAGGGAGGAGGCATCAAGGAGTTCAAGTTTGAGCAGGTGGAAGGCTGGAAGGCCGGCGAAGAGGAGAACGTGGACGGGGAGATGTACCAGACCGGGTTGGCTGCCTACAAGGCGCAGACCATCTTCGGCGAAAAAACCGTGCAGGCCAAGGCCCTCATCAAGGAGGGTAAGGTGGTCAAGTGGATCTACGCCAAGACCGGGATGGAAATCCGCTAGGCGGGTTTCCATTTTGTTCCGGGTTGACGGTTGATGGCAGTGGGAGAGCGAAGGCTCTCATGCATGCTCCTTCACTTCAGGGAGAGGTCCTGTGGGTGGGATGCGGCCCGGGTGATTGCTTTCCGATGTTGCCAGTTTCCAACCGGCTTCTGGAACCGTTTGCCCTAACAGAACCGCGTTCGCAGGTGAGTCAGGTAATGCTCCGGATTGGTCCGCTCCCCGGTGACGGATTCCATCAGATCCTGGGGGAGCAGGGTGGATCCGGTGGCGTGCACCTTGTCCTGCATCCACTTGAGGAGGGGGAGGTAGTCGGCACGGGTGCAGGCGGAGGCGACCTCTTCGTCTCTGATGGCGGCGGCGTGCAGCTGGGCAGCGTTGAGATTGCCAATACTGTAGGTCGAAAAATAGCCGAGCCCACCCATTGACCAGTGGATGTCCTGCAGGCAGCCGTTGGCGTCGTCGGGGGGTCGGAAGCCGAAGAGGGATTCGAATTCCGTATTCCACGCCTCCGGGACGTCAGCCACTTCCAGGGTCCGGTTGAGCAGGTGCCGTTCGATGGAGAAGCGCAGGAGGATATGCAGGTCGTAGGTGGCCTCGTCGGCTTCGACGCGGATACACGAGTAATTCGCACGGTTCACTCCACGCAGGAAGTCATCCAGGGAAAGGGTGTGGAGGTTGGGGAAGATCTCCGCTGCCCTTGGAAGCCACTTTTCCCAGAAGGGGCGGGCGCGTCCGACATGGTTTTCCCAGAGCCGGGACTGGGACTCATGAATGCCGAGGGAGACCGCCTGCCCCGAGGGCAGGCCGTGCTCGCTCCCGGGCAGGCCCTGGTCGTAGAGGCCGTGGCCGGCCTCGTGCATCACTCCGAAGAGCGAGGAGAGAAAGTTCCGCTCTTCGTAGCGGGTGGTCAGGCGTGTGTCACTGGGGCCGAGGTGGGTGCAGAAGGGATGGGTTACAGTATCGATGCGGCCTGCCTCGAAATCGAATCCAAGGCTCTCTGCGATTTCACGATTCAGGGCTTTCTGCCCCTCTATGGGGTAGTGCGCGTCCAGCAGGTCGGCAGGGGTGGATCTGGAATTCTCAACCGCTTCGCGGGCGATCCCGGCCACCGGTTTGCGGAAACGGTCGAAGAGGTTTGCCACCTCCGCAGTATCGGAACCACGCTCGTACTCCTCAAGGAGGGCGTCATAAGGTTCGCCATCATAACCCCAGAGTTCGGCCTTCTCCCGGGCGATATCGAGGAGGTTATTCAGGGAGGGAGCGAACCTTGAGAAATCAGACTCCTTGCGGGCTTCGACCCAGGCAGCCTTGCCGTGGGAGGAGCTCTCGGTGTCACGTTCCACCAGTTCCCGGGGCAGCTTGGCGGACCGGTCGAAGTGGTGGCGGAACTCCCGCAGGTTGGCTGCCACCACCGGGTCGTCGCTGCCTTCCGCCTCGGCGGCTTCCAGGGTGGCACGCCATCGGTCGGAGGTGGTCAGTTCATGGGCCTTTCCCGAAAGCCAGGCCAGTTGGCTTGCACGGTAGCTGACCGCGGCGGGCGGGAGGCCGGTTTCCTGATCCCAGCCCAGCACCGAGGCAGTGGTGGAAATGAGAGCCCGTTCCCGGGCCAGTTCGCAGAGGGACTGGTAGGCGCTCACACTCATGAGCGAGCGCTTAGCGTTCCGGGCCCCCGTGGGCAAGGTAAAGCTCGATTTCCTCCTTGTGGGAGAAAGTGTCGGCGCCCAGACTGGAACTGGGTAGCACTGAGAACCCCGGAATCTCCCCGTTCATGAGTATCGTCAGTAGCAGCTATGCCAGTCCGGATGCCGCCGAGGCTCTCAAACGCCAGCGGCGCATGGCGAGCATCACCAGTCTGATCATCGCTATTTTGTTGGTGGCGCAGGTTGTGATTGTTCTTGCTCTCTTCCTCCTGCCCGCCTTCAGGTTGGAGGTGGCTCCCATCGTGGCCTACTCGGCGGAGAGTGAGGAAGAGGAGGTCGTCGAGCGGCCTGAGGTCACGCCTCAGGTGCAGCGACAGCCCGCTGCTCCCAGCTCCACCATGGCAAAGGTGATAGCGACCTCCGTTCCCAGTCCCACAGCTGTCCCGGTGCCGGAAACCGATACTCCCGATCCGTCCATGGAGTTCGGGGACGGCGACGACTTCGGTGAAGGCTGGGGAGAAGGATCCGGATCCGGGCTCGGTGGGGGCACCAGCTTTTTCGGGGTAGCTTCCCGGGCGGAGCGCATCGCCTATGTCATCGACTACTCGGCCTCCATGCGAGGGCAGGGGAGGGAGGAGCTGATGCGCAAGGAATTAATACGTTCGGTGGACCGGATCGCCCCCAAGACGAATTACGCCCTCATCTTCTTTGCCGGTCCGGCGTGGGTGGCGGGGGATGAGGTGGACTGGACCAAGCAGAAGGCGACCGTGACAGGGAAGGGTCGACGGAAGTATGACTGGAAATCGCCCGGCACCGCTCATGAGTGGGAACAGGTCGGCAAGAAGGAACCCGTTGATTGGCTCGGAGCTACCGACGGACAGCTCTCCAAGTCACGCAGGATCATCAAGGAAACCCGCCTGGTGTGGGGGACGCGCTGGGACAATCCCCTCCAGATGGCCCTCGACATGGATCCTCCGCCCCAGGTCATCTACTTCATGACGGATGGTTCGGCCAGGGGGTCGGCCAAATGGGCGCGCGAGATCGGAGCCAGGGCCAGGAGCCGTGGGATCAAGATCAACTGTGTGGCCATGATGCAGCCCAAGGCGCACGATGACATGGAGGAACTCGCCAAGAGAACCGACGGTCACTTCACCATCGTCATGCAGGGTGGACAGCGAAAGAAGGTGCGCTAGCTCCCCCGCTTCCCTCCTGAATCAATTCGGGATATGCCGTAGTGGCAACCTTGCTGCAGAGTTGCACGATTTGCTTCGTTTCGGCGGCCTGCAGGCACTGGTTGGCCAGCGTTGAGCACTCCTCAAAATCGAGCAGGCGGACAGCTTGTTTCACCAGCGGAGCGAGAGGAGCGCCCACCGAGAGTTCATCCACGCCGAGGCCCACCAGGAGGGGAAGCAATATCAGGTCGCTCGCCATTTCGCCGCATACCCCGGTCCAGATGTCATGCTGAGAAGCGCCGTCGATGACCATCTTGATCAACCGGACGATACCCGGATGGGCGGAGCGATAGAGCTTCGCGACGCGTGGGTTCACGCGATCGACCGCTACCGTGTACTGCACCAGATCGTTGGTTCCGATGGAAAAAAAGTCGACCTCGGAGGCGATGTCGGCGGCGATCATAGCGGCGGAGGGGACTTCGATCATGGCACCCACCGCGATATCCTGGTTGAACTCCACTCCACGGGCGGCGAGCTCCGCTACGCACTCGGCCAGCAGGCTCTTGGCCTGTCGCACCTCCCCGATCCCGGAGATGAGGGGAAACATGAGTCCGACCCGGCCCGCGGTGCCGGCTCGCAGAATGGCGCGCAGCTGTTCCTTGAAGAGGTCCTTGCGGTCGAGGGAGAAGCGGATGCCTCTCCAGCCGAGGAAGGGATTCGGTTCCGGCTCGCTCAGGGGTTCCCCGGGAAGCTTGTCGCCCCCGGCGTCCAGGGTCCGGAAGATCACTTCGCTGGGTGCGACGCGTCGTGCCACCCGCGAGTAAAGCGCGGCTTGCTCCTCCTCATCGGGACATTCCTCTTTTTCCAGCAGGAAAAACTCGGTCCGGAACAGGCCCACCCCCTCCGCGCCTGAGCGGTCCACCAGATCCAGTTCATCCTCGGATTTGATGTTGGCGGAGAGGATGATGGAGTGTCCGTCGGTGGTGATCGCCTTCAGATCGCGCAGCTTATCAAGTTCAGCCCGTCGGCGCTGGTGCTCCTCTTCCAGTTCGCGGTATTTCGCGACAGTTTCCGGGGTGGGATTGGAGATCAACTTGCCCTCGTATCCATCGAGGATACAGGAATCGAGGGCATGCAGGTTGAAGACAGCGTTGCGCAGGCCCACCACCGCGGGAATGCCCAGGGAACGGGCGAGGATGGCGGTGTGGGAGGTGACGCTGCCCTGTTCGGTTGCGAATCCCAATACCTGGTGCCGGTTGATGGCTGCGGTGGCGGAGGGGCTGAGATCGTAGGCTACAAGGATGTGCAGGTGATCAGGTTCGTCGGGAGCGGTTTCCTCGTGTTCCGTGTCAAAATTGCGCAGGACCCGCTGGCAGACATCCTCGATGTCGGTGGTGCGATCGCGCAAAAAGGGGTCGGGGATGCGCCGCATCGACTCAAGCTGGTTCTGCATCACCGCGTAGAAGCAGTATTCGGCATTCTGCCGTCGTTCCTCGATGGCCTTGGGCACGCCCGTTAGCACAATAGGGTCCTCCAGGACCAGCATGTGGGCCTCGAAGATACGTCCCTCCTCGTTGCCGGAGAGGGATTCCATGTGTTCACGGAGTCCTTTGAGCTGCCTGTGGGTGCGGCGCAGGGCGTCTTCGAACCTCCCGGTTTCGCGGGCCACGTTGGCGATGGGATAGACCTCAGGAGCTGAGAATCCCCGGGCCACCACATGGATCGGGCCGAACACGATCCCGCCTGAGACAGGCGTCCCCGCATAGACCATTTGCTTCCTGGCTCCGCCCATTGGCCCGAGCTTGACGGGCGGGCGAGGCATGGTCAATGCCGACAGTATTCACCTGAGAACGATCAGATTTCCTCGAAGTTTCGGTTCACCAAATCTTCCAGAGCTTTCAGAGCATCCTCAGCATCAGTGCCTTCTGTGATTACATTGACGACGGAGCCATGACCGGCCGCCAGCATCATCAGGCCCATGATGCTCTTTCCGTTCACCTCTTCACCGTCCTTTTCGACCCGGATGTCGGCTTTAAACTTACTTGCCGTCTTCACGAATTGGGCCGCGGGCCGGGCGTGAATTCCGAGTTTATTGGATATGGTGAGTTCCTTGCTGGTCATAGACAACATCTCAGCACGGGAAGCTTAGGTGGCAGTCCCGTTCGGTGGGAAGGCAAAACTCCCCGCCGTTCGTGAAGAATTGGTCATTAGCTTCAACGAACTTGATTTTTTGGGTGTTCAATCCACCAATGCGGGTCATTTCGGGGGGGAAGCTCCAGAGCCCAAGCCCGAAGATAGCACTTGGCCGCTTTGTCCAAGGGGCCAGCCCATCCAAGCTGGGTCCGCGGCAATCCGCGGAGGTTGGGGAAGGGGTCCAAAGCGGATCGCCACCTCGAAAGACGGCTGCTCCCGGGCGCGGCCGAGGGAAACGAGGGGATTGCGGGGCTCCCGGCTCCTCAGATTGCCGGGTCGTTGCCCTGCATTTTGGCGAGGAGCTTCTGGTTGAACTCGTCGGCCATGTCGTAGCCGAGGCGGCGCAGTTGCAGGTCAAGGGCGGCCACCGTTACGAGGCGGGCGGTGTCGCGTCCGGCGGCCACCGGAATCTCCACGTGGGGAATCGAGTGGTCGAGGATGACATGGCCTTCTCGGTGGAGGCCCAGACGATCGACATTGTTGAGGTCGCTTTCGTCCTTCAGGGTGACCACGAGGTCGAGTCGCTTTTCCGGGCGGATGGCGGAGAGTCCGTAGAGGTTGGCCGCGTTGATGATGCCGATGCCGCGCATCTCGATGTAGCCGCGGGCCAGGTCCGGACAGGAGGCGATCAATTCGTCGCCGTGGCGTTGTATGCGCACCATGTCGTCCGCTACCAGAGCGCCACCCCGTTCGAGAAGACCGATGGCGGTTTCACTTTTTCCTGATCCGCTGCTGCCAATGATGAGGATGCCCACGCCGCGGAAGTCGACCATGCAGCCGTGCAGGGTGATCGATTCCGAGAACTCCTGTTCGAGGAGAATGGAAGCGAGGTTGAGGAACTGCATGGTCACCATCGGGGTGCGGAAAATGGTGAGCTTGTACTCGGAAGCGATGGCCAGTAGTTCGTCGGAAAGAATGTGATCGCGGGAGGTTACGACACAGGGGACCTTCTTTTCACAGACCTGGCGGAAGCGCTGGGCACGCAGGCCGGGGGAGAGTTTCTTGAGATAGGAAGCCTCCGAATTGCCGATGATCTGGATGCGTTTGTTGGCAAAGTAGGTGAAGAATCCCGCCAGCGCGAGTCCGGGGCGGTTGGGGGCCGGTTCACGGATGGTCCGTTCGAAGCCGTCCTGCGAGTCGCCGACCAACTTGAGTTTGAGGGCCTCGTGGTGGCGTTCGTAGAAGCGGCCCACGCTGATGGAGGTGATCTTTTTCACCCGGGATGCCATGGCCCCAGGGTAGTGCGTCCGGGAAATATCTAAATGCTAAATCTCAGTTTCGGGATCTCAAACCGCAGATTCCGGAGCTCAGGGGGCGGACGGGACCTGTCCTCATGCGAAGGCGGTGGCATTATGAGCGGCAATTCTGCCGGAGGTGCTGCGCCCAATGCCCTGCAGGAATTGGGGGTCCCCCTTGCAGGATTCCATGGTTTTAAGCGGTGGTATCCAGTTCCACGAGGGCGTACTCACCGTCCTCTCTTCGCTTGTAGACGATCTGGAGGACACCCCGTCGGGCGTTCTTGAAGAGGACGAACGGGCGGTCACTCAGTTCCAGCTCCATGATCGCCTCTTCCTTGAAGAGAGTGGGCAGGCGAAAGGATTCCTCGTGGATCTTGCTTGGTTCCGGTTCCGTTCCGTCGTGCTCCTCCTCAATGACGTGGGTATCGAGGAAATCAGACGCATAGATTTTCTCATCGAGAAACCTGATGGTATCCTTGGCGCGGGGGCGGTGTCGCTTGAGGAGTCGCGTCTTGTACTTCCGCATTCGGCGGGCGATCTTGTCGATGGTCTCGTCGATGCTTTTGTACATATCCTCGGTCTCCGAGGAAGCATCGATGGTGATGTGATTGGCGCAAAAGAGGAGAATCTCAGCGGTGTGGCGTTTGCCCTGCACGTCGAGGATCGCCTTGGCCTCGATGATTTTCGGGTAGTCCAGATGAAGGCCTTCAATCTTGTTGGTGGCGTATTCCTTGAGGAAGTCGGTCGCCTGTTCGTGGCGGACGGTTATGGTGATATGCGGTTCGAGGTTTGCGCTTTGCATTGGAGTCTTGTTGTGGATGAGGACGGCAAAAGAACTCTCGAACTCTCCGTCCATCATCTTTCAACCTAGAGTAATGAAGCCGCGAGCGCTACACCCTTCTTTGGGGGATGTTTGATTGTTGATTAGTCGGATGTTCTCATCCGAATGGATGATCTGCCAATTCGATCCCTCGATGAATCGCGACGGGTCTTCCCCTGACCAGGAATCCTCAAGACCTGCAGGAAGTCCTGGAGATATGCTTACATGGAGAAGTTCTCGCCCAGGTAGTGGCGACGGGCCACGGGGTCGTTGGCGAGTTGCTCGGAAGGGCCCTCCAGGACCACGCGGCCTTCGAGGAGAAGGTAGGCACGGTCGACGATCTGCAGGGTTTCGCGCACGTTGTGATCGGTGATGAGCAGGGAGATGCCGTAGTCGTTGCAGAGTTGCTTGATGATCTCCTGGATATCAAGGACTGCGATGGGATCGACGCCGCTGAAGGGTTCATCGAGCATGAGGAGGCTGGGTTCGGTGCAGAGTGACCGTGCTATTGAGAGACGGCGTTTTTCTCCACCGGAGAGGGTGAGGGCGGAGGAGCGGCGCACGCCGTCGATGCCGAAACGCTCCAGCAACTCTTCGCAGCGGGCATGTCGTTGCCTGCGATTCAGGTCGCGACGGGTCTCCAGGACAGCCAGGAGATTCTGCTCTACACTGAGCTTACGGAAGATGGATTCCTCCTGAGGGAGATAGCCGAGGCCGTGGCGGGCTCGCTTGTGCATGGGCAACCGGGTAACGTTGCGGTCGCCCATGTGAACCTGCCCGGCATCGGGAGGGATGAGGCCGGCGATCATGTAGAAGGTAGTGGTCTTGCCGGCCCCATTGGGGCCAAGCAGGCCAACCACTTCGCCTGGGCCCACCGTGAGGCTCACGTTCTCCACCACCGGACGTCCGCTGTAGACCTTGCGGAGGCCATCCACCTGCAGGACAGGTGAAGCCGCTTCCGGGGCCGGGGCGGGTGTCGGTTGCGGTTGTTGTTCAGCGTTGGCGTCCACGTTAATACCGATTGCTAGTTTTCTTTCTCCTTGCGAAGCTTTTCGAAGTTTTTGTCCTTGAGGTCAAAGAATTGTTCCCAGGCGCCGCGGGAGAGCTCAAAGCTGCCATTTGGATGGAAAAGGATGTAGAGGCCGTTCTCGCGGGCCTCGAAAAAGCTCTTCCCCTGACGGATTCCAGGGCGGTCTCCGCGCAGGGCGAGGATTCCCGAGCTGGCCTCGTAGGTGGCGGCAGCGGAGTTGGCCACCACCGGTTGCGCCCCGGCCCCGGGGATGCGGGTGATGATGACCTTCCCGAGGGCCACGATCTTATCGACATCGGAGAACGCTTCCGGCCCTTCCAGGCGGTTTTCCGTGGCATTTATCCGCCGGGCCAGGGTGATGCGCATGCTATCACTGCAACGCAGGCGGAAACGTGGTTCGTGCACCACAATCTCACCGAGGTAGACCACCTCGCCCTTGATTGAATCGAAGTAGAGCCCACCCTCGCAGGTCACGGTGATGAACTCGGTCGTTTTTTTCTTTTCACCCTCCCTGCGGCGCAGATTGGCGAGGTCGCCAGTGGTGATCCACGGGCCTGGTTCGGCGAAGAGGCTGCCGTTTTCGTAGAAGCGCATGTAGAGGTCCGGCTTTCCGGCCCGGAGCGAATTGTCGCCCTGGCTGATGGTGGGCGTTCCTCCGCGTAGAATGATGTTGGCAGTCGTCACGTCGAGAATGGCATGTTGAGCGGTCGCAGTGACGGCGGCGCGTTTTCCGTCCGGATCTTCCCGGATAAGACGCACCCTGCCGCTGGCCACCACGTGGTCAACATCGGAGAAGGCTTCCGGTCCGGCCAAATCCCCGGCCGAAGCTTCGGGTTTCCTTCCCAGGAAGATCTTAATCTCTTCGTCGGCCTGGACGTAAAATTGCGGATGCTGGACCTTGACGTCCTTGAGATAGACGATGTGCCCCTCCCGGGCGTCGAAGTAAAGGCCGCCACGGGAGGTGACGACGATCAGTTGCGGTTTTCCGTTTTCTCTCCCGGGTTTGGCCTCCGTCTTTTTGTCGGCTTCACCTCTCTCGCTCTCCTGCGAGGAAGGTTGGTGGGCGGGCGCAGCGGGTTCGGAGTCTCCGGTTGTGGCCGGTTTTGTCGGGGGCGTCGCGTCAGGTGAGGGCTTTTCCCCATTTTCGGCGCCATCCCCCAGGTGTTTGAGGGCAGAGAGGTCGCCCACGGTGGTCCAGAGGCCTTCCTCTGCATAGAAGTCCCCGTTCTGGGAGAGGCGGAGATAGAGATCGGGGCTCCCGGCAGTGAGGGAGTTGAGTCCCTGTCTGATGGTGGGGGTACCGCCCTGCAGGACGATGTCTCCGGTGCGGCGGTCGATGACGGCGGTCTCACCGGTGGCAATGCTGGGCGGATTCCTGCCGGATGAATCCTTGAGGGTCACCCGCACTCCACCTGAGACCACGAAGAGGTAGGGATCGATCAGTTCCGAGAAGGTTTTGTCCTTTTCCCCGCTCGCGCTCTCATTCCCCACCTGTGTCCTGTTTTCGCTGCTGGATGTATCCGAATTCCTGATGGCCTCGGAGAGGTCCTGCGGGGGGAAGAAGACCTTGAGGTGTCCGGCGCAGGTCAGCGTGAAGCGGGACTCGGTAACCTCGATATTGCGAAGGTAGGAAACGTGCCCGCGCTCCGGGTTGAGGAACATGCCGCCTTCCGCCGTGATCAGGACTTCTCCCGCGGCTACATCGACGGGCGGAGGAGTTACAGGATTTCCCTGTGGGATGCGGGTGAGGAGCCTGGATTCCGGAATCTCTACGGTATGCGAAAAGCTGCGAAGGTCGGTATCCGCCTTCCCGCTCGACTGGCGGCTTTGCGTCATGAAGTTGCGCGTGGGAGCACGGTTGGCGAGGACCGACTTGGTGCGTGACTGGAGGAGGGCATCGATCTTGCGACGTTCGGTGCCGGTCAGGCCTTCAGGCCCGGTGAAAGCGGTGGCGAGTTCGCTAAGGCCCGCAGACGAGAGGGGCTTCTCCGGGGGGTGTTCATTTTTTTCGGAGGCAGGATGATTCCCTTTCTGGTTGTCCGGTGCGGCCAGGAGAGTGGAGACCGGACCGCGCACGAAGCCGGAGCGGGACTCCAGGTGGAAGACCCCTCCTGTCCCCTGTCCCCGGATCTTTCCACCGCGCAGGGTGATGACCTTATGGGCCCGGAGGATTCCCGTGTTGAGGGAGAAGTTCGCTGAGCCCATCCGCATGCGGATTAGAACCGAGTCGTTTTGAAAATAGCGGAGGGCAATATTCTCTCCGAGGAGGTCCCGCTTGGTGAGAACCTTGAGGAAGCCGGATTGCAGAAGCGCCATGCGCTCGAGCTTCTTGTTGAAGACGGGGATGCGAACTTCCTTCAACATGCTCCCGGCCGGCAGGTTGTCCATTATTGGTCCGAGCTTCTGGTAGGGGAGTTCCGGATTTTGTCCCTCCGGCACCTCCTGTGCCGGTGCGCGTTCGGGTCCGGTCCCGAGAAGGACGAGGGCCAGAAGGAGCGGAGCAGCACGCATGGGAGGGAACTGGAGCGTAGGGGTCTGGGTTATGAACTGGACGTTCTAGCTGGAAAGGGCAGGGCAGTCTCTCCGGCGCGGTGAGCACCGTCAGGTGGAGAGAGCCCGGTGAATCTTCATCAGGGAGATGAGGACGGCTTCGATCTCTTCAAGGGAAATCTGGTTGGGTCCGTCGGAGAGAGCTTCCGCGGGGTTGGAGTGCGTTTCCATGAAGATGCCATCCACTCCGGTGGCCATTGCGGCGCGGGCCAGAACGGGAGCCAGTTCTCCGTCGCCTCCGGTGGTCCCTCCCAGGCCGCCCGGGCGCTGAACCGAGTGAGTAGCGTCGAAGATGACGGGGATGCCCTCCTGCCGGATCCAGTAGAGGGAGCGCATGTCGGCCACCAGGTTGTTGTAGCCAAAGGTTGTCCCGCGTTCGGTGATGAGGAACCGTTCGCAACCGAAGGAACGCAGCTTGTCGGCAATATTGGTGCAATCCCAGGGGGCGAGGAACTGGCCTTTCTTCACGTTCACGGCACGTCCGGTAGCCGCACAGGCCTCCAGGAGATCGGTCTGGCGGCAGAGGAAAGCGGGCACTTGGAGAAGGTCGACATGCTCGGCCGCGAGCGCAGCCTCTTTCGCTGTATGGATGTCAGTGGTGACCGGAATGCCAAGTTCCTTCCCTATCTCACCGAGGATGCGGCATCCCGTTTTCACTCCTGGTCCACGGTAGGAATCGATAGCCGTGCGGTTGGCCTTGTCGTAGGAGGCCTTGAAGAGGAGGGGCACGTCCAGGCGGGAGGAGATTTCAGCCAGGGTGCGCGCCATCTCCCAGGCAAATTCCTCGCTTTCCAGGCCACAGGGACCAAGGATGAAAAAGGGGTGCCCTCTGCCAACTTCGACGTTCTGGATCGTGAAGGAATCTACCATCGCTTCTTGGTGCCACCACCATGCCGTAGGCTGGGGACTGATTCAATAGCGGGATTGGGTCAGGGGGACTTCTTGTCTCCGAATCCAGTTTCCCGGGATTCCGATGATGGTGAAAGGTCCTGCCAGGGATGGCTGTCAGCGGCAAAGGGCCGGAGGTGTTCTCAGGATTTCCCCTGCTTGCGGCACCAATCCGTCCGGATCGGCACCCTTTCGTTACAGGCGCTGCAGAAGGTTGAATCAGGCTCCGGCAGCCTCCCCCCGTGCCTCAATCTCGGCGTGGAGGGAGCGTAGATTCAGCAAGGCGGTCTGAAGAAGCTTGTCTTCTTCCGGTGTTCGATTGCCCGTGGTTTTGTTTTCCAGCATCTCAAGCGAATCGAGAACCGAACGGGCGGCCTTGATATTCACTTCCAGCTTTCCGCTGGTGGGATTGGGGACCTGTCCGAGGAACATTCCTGCGTTCTGGGCCTGCAGGATGACAAAGTCGGCGAAGCGTGGGTCGTTCTCCATGTGGTGTCGCCGGGACGGTTACACCGGATGAAGGTGGAAGGCCAGTCGTTACCACCCGCGAAATCCTTGAGGCCCCCGGGTCTTGCCGAATCCGGACGGGAGGGATGGCGCTCAGGGCTTGGCCTGAGGGCTGACTGTTGCGATGACCGGGTCTCTCCCGAAGTACCTCCGGGCGGTGGCGAGGATCTCTTCACCAGTGAGGGACTTGATCCTTTCAGCGTGTTCGAGGTGGTGGAGGGGTCCAAGACCGAAAAGGGTGTTGAGGGCACAGACCTGCGCCATGGAGTGGTTGCTCTGGTTTTCGAGTGCGTCACTGGCCAGAACGCTGGTCTTGGCATGGGCCAGAGGATTCTCCGGGATGCCTTCCTGGGTGAGGATTTCTATCTGGGCAAGCAGTTCGCGGCGGGCCACGTCGGCTTGGTCAGGCGCTGTTCCCACGTAGAAAGCGAAGAGTCCGCTACCCAGGCCGTGAAACTGGGTGGCATTGACGTAGTAGGCCAGTCCCAGTTCTTCCCGTAGTCGCGTGAAGAGGGGCCCAGCCATGTTGGAGCAATACTCGTGGATCAATTCCAGGGCGGGGATGTCCTCGGAGGTGATGTGGGCACCCGGGTAGCCGATGGCGATGACGGCCTGTTCCTTGGCCAGATGCCTGGAGATTTCACCGGAACTGGTCTCTTGCCCGGTTCCGGAGTCGGCTTCGATGGCCGACCCTTCGGGGAGGGAGGCAAAGATCCTCTCGCATAAGTCTGCGGTGGCATCGGGATCGATGTCTCCAAAAACGGCCAGGACACCGTTCTGGCGCGTCATGAAGCGGTGGTGGTGGTCGAGGAGGGCCTGGCGGTCGAGTTTTTCGAGCGATTCCTCGGTGCCGAGGCGCGGGAGGCCATAGTGCCGATCTCCAAAAAGGGTGCTGCGCAGGAGCCGGAAGGTCGTCTTGAGGGGATCTTCCCTCGCCTCCCGAAGATCCGCGCGTTGAATCTCACGTTCCCGGTCGAGCGTGTCTTCCTGAAAGGCAGGTGCGCTCAGCGCTTCCCCTGACAGACTGAGGACAGTAGCGAGGTCGGGCTGGAGACAGAAGGAGGACACGATGCTGGTGTTGTTGCCCGCGCTGGCGCTCACGGTCGCACCAAGGGACTCAACCGCCCGGGCGAATTCACCACCGGGGTGGTCCGTGGTGCCCCTGGTGAGAAGGGATGCATGCAGCGGATTGATGCCGCAGTTCCCGGGAGTCTCCACCGGGCGACCCGTGCGAAAGACACCTTGAAAATGCACGGTGGGCACCCTGGGGTCAGATCGCAGCACGAGGGTGAGTCCATTGTCGAGAGTCCGCGTCGTGATTTCACCCGGGGCCTTGCCCGGACGTGTCACATGAGCAGGGGCATGTGCCTCGGTGGGATCGAGAGAGGTGATGGTGAGCCCATCAGGTCGGAGGTAGTGGTGAGCCACCCGGATGAGATCGTTAGGGGTCACCTGATCGAGCAGATCAAGGTAGTCACGGGTGAAATCGAGGTTCCGTGCCTCGTGCCAGTTGGAGGCCAGATCAGCAGCGCGTCCCGAAGCGGTGGTGAGGATTTTGAACTGATGGGCGAAAATCTGCCGACGGGCCCTCTCGAGAGCAGGTCGCAGTTCGCCTTCGAGGGCCGGGGTGAGGTCGGCGAGGATGGCCTGCTCCAGACGGTCACGCTGATCATGATCGACCTCCGCGGAAATACTGAACATTCCGGGACCATCTGCGGGACTCCAGGCCCAGGATCCGATGTAATGGGCGAGTCCCTCCTGCTCGTGAAAGCGGCGGTAGAGGTGGGACGAGCGACCTCCTCCGAGCACGCCGGAGAGCAGTTCAAGGGCGGGGATGTCCGGGTGATCGAGTCCTGGCGTCTGCCACGCCAGGGTGGTTTTACTGACCGGGATGGTAAAGGGTTGGCGCTCTTCCCGTCGCCCGAGCTGTCGCGGTTCCTGCAGATCATTGACCCGGGAGAGAGCCCGTCCGGGCAGGCGCTCACTCATCTGTTCCAGGTTGGCCAGGACGGTCGAGCGATCGAAGTCGCCCGAGAGAACAAAGATGCTGTTGGAAGGGAGGTAGCGCCGGCGGTGATAATCCATCATGTCCTCGTAGCTGAGGGCGTCGAAGAGTTTGCGATGTCCGATGACTGGATGGCGGCGGGGGTCGTGCTGAAAGAAGGTTCGAAAGAGGAGTTGGCTGGCGGCGGAATCAGGATCGTCCCGGCCCATGTCAATCTCGCGCCGGATCACGTCGCGCTCGGTCTCGAAATCTTCCTCCGGGAAGCTGGGGAGGAAGGCCAGTTCGAAGAGGATATGGACAAAGGTGTCACAGGAAGTGCTGGGACCATCGATGTAGTAGACAGTCCGGTCCAGGGAGGTGTAGGCATTCCATTGCCCTCCCGCGGAATTCACGCGCGTGGCCAGTTCCGCTCCCGGAAAGGAATCCGTGCCTTTGAACACCATGTGTTCGAGGAGGTGCGAGAGCCCGCTGCCGGAGAAGTGCTCCTCGTGCTGGCTGCCGGTTGCGATCCAGCACTGGGCGGAGACAACCGGGGCGGTTTGGTCCACCTGCATGATGACAGTAAGCCCGTTGGAGATGGTGTGCAGCGAGGCGTCGGTGGCGGGGAATTGCATTGAGTTACCGGAGGAGAGGCATGGTTATTGGGGCGAGTGGTGAGGCAGGTCAAGCGGGATGCCTGTCCCGACCGTTCTGCCCAGGGCCGGGATTCCCCAAATTCCCTTGGCGTGGGGAGGTGATTTGCTAGAACACCTGCATCTAAGTAATGATGTCGAAAGATTTTTCCCACCCCACTCATGGCCGAGGAAGATAATAAGAAGCCGGATACGCCTGAGGAGGCGGCTGCCGAGGAGAAGCCCGTGGTGGAAGAGAAGCCCGCGGTGGAAGAGAGTGCCGCAGAAGAGGTGAAGCCTGTCGCTGACGCGAAAGAGAAGTCTCCCCCCGGCTACGAGAACCGCAGGCCGGTAGTTATTGTTATTGCCGTCATATTGCTTCTCGGTCTGGTAGGGGGAGGGATTCTGGGCTGGATGTACATGAGCCGGGACCGGGTGGGCGTTCTGAATTACCGGGTGCAGGTGGGGGAGGAGGTCAATATGCGGGAGGTTATTGCGAAGGAAGAGAAGTTCCTGGAGAGCGATCAGGTTCTTAAACAGGTGATCAAGAACCTGAGCCTCATCGAGGGGTGGCGTATGGATTCCGAGGAGGAAGTCCTCGCTCACATGCGCGCCAAGCTCATCGTGAAGGAGGACCGGATGGGTGCCCTCGTGCGGGTGATCTACCGGGACCGCAAGCAGGATCGGGCCCTGGAGATCCTGCAGGAGATCAAGAAGGTCTTCACCCCGATACGCTCTGAGGCCGTCCGTAGGAATGAGTTGCCAGCGCTCATGCCCATGGATGACGAGGGAGCTCCCCTGCCGACAAGTCCCTGAGCCTGGTCAACAAGTTGCCCTCGCAGGAGGTTCAATCGGCGCCGATTTTCAGGGGCAGGTTGATGGAGGGAAACTCGCGGAGAGTGAGACCGATCATGGCGCCAAACTCGTCGTTGTAACGGTGGTTGCGGTGGAAAAGTCCGAGTGAGACGACCCAGTTATCGAAGGTGCGGTGGACAGAATAGTGCTGGTATTCCAGGGTACTGTCGTCGATTTCCCAACGGTGACTGAAGCCGGCTCCCCAGTCCTTGTTGAATCGTTTGAAGGCTCCATACTCGAAGCGGATGGAGTCCTGCAGGATGGGATGATCGTTGAGGAAGCGATGCCGGACAGTGAGCTCCAGGTTGTCGGAGGGCATGTAGCGGAGGGAGCCCATTATCTCGGTGAAATCTCCCACCTTGCTCAGGAGTGGAAACTGGGTTTCCAGTCCCAGTTCAAGCCAGGGGACGGGATGAAAGTAGATTTCATTGTAGAAGTTGGAAAACTCACGATCAAATTCCGGATCTTCCTGGAACCAGTCCAGGTAGGAATTGATGGAAAGCCACTCATGGCTGCCGCCGTCGCGCCTTGTAAGGAAGCGGTTGCGAACACCCAGGCGGATGATGGTCCAGTCTTCAATGTCGTCGATGGCAGTGAAGCGACCTATCCCCAGCGGGCGGGGACGGGTGCTGGCGGTGAGACGGTCGATGCGGGGAAAGCTGGAGTCCAGTTCGTTGGTGGCGATCCACGAGGCCCCCGCGTAGGGTTGGATGACGTGCAGGAGACTGTCCAGACCCAGGGCGTCGCTTTCGACTTCGGGAAAGGAGCGGGAGAACTTTACGGAGGCGTCGATCCCGGCGTAGATGTGGGTGCGTTCTTCGTTGTCTCCAGGGCCGTCAACATTGTGGTAGGTGGTGGAGCCGAGTCCGGCCCGCGGGACGAGGTTGAGTCGGTTGTCGAGGCGCATGGGAAGGGAGAATTCCTGCCAGAGGTGCAGGCGGGTGTAGCCATGTTCGGCCAGGATGGTGTTGATTTCGGAGATGCGCGGGTCGCCGGGTTGCAGGGCGGCCGCTTCCGCCTTCAGGTTGCGACGCTCGAAGGTGGGAAGGTGTTCGTTGTAGAGACCGGCCACGAGTTGTCCTTCGTGCAGAATAGGCGAGTTGAAGAGGGGATGGCGGACCTGGTCGAGGGCGAACTCGGGCAAGCGGGTATCGGTCTGGTAAAAGGAGTTGGGACGCAGCCGGGTCCACAGGGTGAGCAGGTTGCGCTCGCGCCGGTGGGTGAGAGCAAGGGTGTTGTCGGGATTGGGTTCTACCCGAAAGGTGCTTGGGTCGTAATCCTCAAGGTAGAAGCGATCACTGAGGTAGGTCAGGTTGGCGTCGAGGCGGCTGTTGCCGCCCGGAATGATGTCGGGGAGCTGGAGGCGGTGGCGTAACTGGAGGCGAAAACGGTTTTCGGTCACGTTCTCGCGCCGGATGCCACTCCGGTTGTGGGTCGAGTCGAAGTCGTGGATGTGGTAGAGCTTGAGCCAGCCCAGGTTCGGGTTTTTGTGCTGGTGGGTGTCGAAGAAGTCGACCCCGGTTCCTGCCCCGCGTTTGGTAAGCAGGTCGAGGTGCCACTGGGAGAGCAGCCATGCGTCCCTGCGTTCGCCGGTCCGGGGGTCCTTGTCGCCTCCGAGCATGAGGCCGTAGCGGTTGAGGAGGTAGGGGCCCCAGTTTGAACGAGCTCCCGGGATGAAGTGGTATCCCAGTTCCGTGTTGAGAGGCTGGGCCAGGTAGGGCAGCCAGAAGATCGGCCTGTCTCCGGCATAGAGCTTCATGTCGCGGAAGATAACCTTCTCGCCCGGGATGACAGTAGTCCTTGCCGCCCGCACCCAGAAGGCGGGATCCCTGATGTCGTGGGTGGTCACGCCCGCATCCTCGCCCACGAAGAGGGTGCGCCCATCACTCTGCACCATTCGAAATCTGTCTGCCTCAAGGAGAATGGGATCCATGCCGATGCGCAGACCGTCGCCCTCCAGGCGCTCTTCCTCATACCAGAAGGTGGCCGATTTGCCGCGATGCAGGATTGCACCCTGGTAAACGGACACATTTCCGGTGAAGCGCACGAATTTCCCCTGCAGGTTTATGACGATGTCGTCCGCAAAGAGCTGAATGCCGTTGTTGGTGCGGCATTGCATGTTCCCGTGATAGAGGATGAGTTCCTTCTCCGCGTCCCACCTGGTCTCGTAGTCATCGCCGATGATGCGGAGATTTCGGGGCATGGCGGGGACCAGGTTGAAGGGATCGCCAGGCACTCCAGAGCCGTTCCCTTCCGGAATGGTCAGCAATTCCTCTCCGGTGGGCGGGGGATCGACCTCCTGGCCGGAGCAGGGCAGCGGGACCAGCAGGACAAGGGCGCAGGACAGCGAAACGATCGCGCCTTTTGGCGCTTGATCGGTATTTCGCTGGTTTCCGCCCGCCACTCGCCGCAAAGGCATAGGGTAATGGACTCTCATTCGGAGGCTCGAAACAACCAAAATTGTTTGGGAAATGATCCTGCAATTGATTGAGAAGGGTGGCACACCCGATCAAGGCAAGAGGCGCGAGTGCCGGGACGCCGGAGATCTAGAGGGTCGCGATATTTCTCGATGGGGATTTTGACTGGGTGCCCTGCCAAAGGATCGGTCATGGGCGCAGGTGTGAAGGGATCCGCGTATCGCTGTTTAAACCTACAAGGGTGCTTGAGGTTCCCTAACAGTGCTGAGATCACCCCCTTTCTGTTGGGGCTGTTCGAAGGAGCGGCACTCCCTGTGGGGGCGACCCGAACTTGTCCTTGTGTCGGTCCCGGTGCACTGCATGGTTAGGACACGAATTTGACCCATGGCGATTCCACAGAGCACGATTGCCCTGATCTACGATTACGATCAGACGTTGAGTCCCAGCTATATGCAGGATGACGTGCTTTTTCCCGAATTCGGGATTGATCCTGAGCAGTTCTGGAGGCGGTGCGACACTCTCGTCAGGGAGCAGCAGTGGGATGGTGAGCTGGCCTACATGAAGTGTCTGCTCGACTACCTGCAGATGGATGCAGTGACCAATGCGCGCCTGGTCGAACTGGGGAGCGGACTCCGCTACTACCCGGGGGTCCCGGAACTTTTCGATGAGATCCGGTCCGCGGTTCTGCGCCCCGAGCATCACGCCGCGGGAGTCGCCATCGAACACTATATCATCTCATCGGGGCTCAAGGCCCTCCTGGAGGGAAGTAGTCTGGCGGGCAAGATGACAGCCATGTTCGGCTGCGAATTCGGCGAGGACCATGAAGGGCGCATCAGTTTTCCCAAGCGCACCATCTCGCATACCACCAAGACGCAGTTTCTCTTCCGGATCAACAAGGGGCTGCTCAATCACGAGGATGACGTGAACGATCATATGCCGCCTGAACTGCGGCCCATTCCGTTCGAGAACATGATCTATGTGGGTGACGGTCCTACCGATGTTCCCTGTTTCACGGTAATGAAGAGAAATGGAGGGCACGCCATTGCGGTCTACAATCCCCAGGATCCAAGCGGGCGCAGCTTCCTGAAGTGTTACAAGTTGTGTGCGCACGCTGACCGGGTAAAGCACATCGCTCCCGCGGACTACCGGAAGGGAAGTCACCTTCGAAATCTGCTGGAAGAGATGGTGTGTGAAACAGCGGACCGCATCCTGGAGCGCCGCCGCGAAGAACTGGATACTGCCACGGTGGCAGCGCCGGGATTTTGAGAATTCCGGGTGTTTAATGTTGAATGAGCGAAGCGGGATGCTGGATGATTCACTGATGACGAATGGCTGAGAAAAATCACTATCATTTCATTGGTGTTTGCGGGACGGCGATGGGTGCGGTGGCTGCTGCCATGAAAGAGCGGGGGATCACGGTGACAGGATCCGATGAGCGCGTTTATCCACCCATGTCCACCTTTCTTGAGGAGAGCGGGGTGGAAATCATGGAAGGCTATCACGCATCCAACATCCCGGAGAGCGCGGATGTCATCATCATCGGGAATACGATCAGCCGCGGCAACGAAGAGGCGGAGGAGGCCCTCAATCGCAAACTTCTCTACCAGAGCCTGCCTGAAGTTCTGAAGGATCAGTTTCTGCGCGGAAAGCGGAATTTTGTGGTGACAGGGACACACGGCAAAACCACTACCAGTGCGATTCTGACCTGGGTTCTGCAATCGTCCGGGCGTGAACCCGGTTACATGATCGGGGGTATCCCGGCCAACCTGGGGCGGGGGGCATGCTTCACCGATTCCGAGTTCAACGTTCTGGAAGGCGACGAATACGACACCGCTTTCTTCGACAAGCGCTCGAAGTTCCTGCACTACCTCCCCGAGTTTGTCATCATCAACAACATCGAGTTTGATCACGCGGACATCTATGACTCACTGGACGACATCAAACTGACCTTTCGGCGATTCCTGAACATTGTTCCCAGTGGTGGGTTGACGGTGGTCAACGGGGATGACTCCAATGTCCTGGATGTGATCGAGGGGGCTCTCTGTCCGGTGCGCACGCTTGGATTCGGGAAGCGTTGTGACATGAGGATCGAGGAGGTTTCCTACGAAACGGATGGCAGCAGTTTCACTCTGGTGGACGAGCGTTACACCATTCCCATGGTGGGTGAGTTCAATGTCCGCAATGCTGCCATGGCGGTGGCCGGGGGAATATTTGCGGGACTGAGACCCGATGAGATTCGCAGTGGGTTTGCGAGTTTTCAGGGCATAGCCCGCCGCCAGCAACTGTGTGGAGAGGTGCGCGGGGTCAGGGTGATTGACGATTTTGCTCACCATCCCACCTCGATCAGGCTCGCGGTGCAGGCTCTGCGGCAACGCTATCCCGACGCCCGACTCTGGATCATCTTCGAGCCGCGTTCCAACACCACCAGGCGCAACATTTTTCAGTCCGAGCTGGCGGATGCACTGGCCAGTGCCGACCGTGCGGTGGTCCCCGCCATCGCGGATCCGGAAAAGTTTGCGGAAGAGGAGCGGCTTGACCCGGAGCAGCTTGTGCGTGACATCGCCGCAGGGGGAGGGCAGGGAGTCTACCTCCCCACCGTGGAGGAGATAGCAGGGCATGTGGCGGCCGAGGCCGAGGCAGGTGATGTGGTGGCGATCCTCAGCAACGGAGGGTTCGGAGGTCTGCACGGGATCCTGCTTGAAAGACTGGGCGATGCCGCAACAGGGCGGTGATCCAACGACACGGTATCCATTCGATCTGATCTGAAGGATAGGCTCCCGCGTCCATTAGCTCTTGTTGCTTTGCGCGGTCTTGGCGTTTGTGCGTCCGGCAAGCCGATTGTTCAGCGTGATCGAAAGAGTGAGGGCGGCCATCTGATTGATGAGGCTGCGGTGCTCGGAAGCCACTTTGGCAACGGAGGGATCGTGGTGGTAAGAGAGGATGTAGCGACCGATTTGCGAGAAGAGAGAGATCATCTCGCTCTCCAGGGAGCCCCTCTTCGCACGGTTGCTGGAGAGGTCCTGGTTGGCCTTTCCAATGTTCTGGTAGTTGCCCAGGGCTTCGTCCCGCATCTCGGAGCGCCGCGTTTCGATACGGGCATCAATGTCCTTAAGGGCGCTTTCGATCGAATCGATCCTGACGACCAGGGCATCGCGGCGATCGCGCAGTTCCTTGAACTGCGTCTTCAGCCTGAGGAGTTCCTGCCTGGAGGCATCGAGTTTCGGAGACTGCTGGTCACTCTCACCGACGAGGACTTCAAGCTTGGCTGTGACTCCGTCATGGCGTCGCTTGACGGCGCGGGCATCTTCCACGATTATTTCACGCTCGGATTTGAGTCGTTCGCTTGTTTCGGCCAGGGTCGCCCGTTCGTCCGTCAGGTCCTTGGAGCTGTCAACCACCATGCCCAGCAGGTCTGTCCGGTGCTCGTTGTAGTCCGACAGGTTGACGTTGGCAGATTCGATTTTCTGGGAGAGTTCCTCGTAGTTCTTGGTGAACTTGCGCAGGTTCCAGTATTCCACTGAGAGCTCCTCGATTCCTTCGACCTCCGCCCAGGCAAGGCGCCCCAGGATTTCCTCGGCTTCCCGCAGGAGATGAAGTTCGGTCGCGGCGTGGGTCGCATGACGTTGCCTCATCGAAATACCGAAAGCCCGGGCTAGACGCCATAGGAGATAAGAGGTTTGGGTCATCGTTGGGGGGTGGGATGCTGGGCGGCTGCGGCTTGCTGGGCAACGTAAAATTATTTTCTCAGGTTCTTCTGCAGGTTGCTGACCACGGTGAAATCCTCGAGGGTCATGATATTACCGGTCACTCCTCCAGTGGCCACCAGCTCCTTGAGAATGCGGCGCATGATCTTTCCGGAGCGGGTCTTGGGCAGAGCGGGGGTCAGGTGGATTTCGTCGGGGCGGGCGATCGCCCCGATCGCTTTGACGACATGCGCCTTGAGATTCCTGTCAGTGGTGGCAGTTGCCTTCACGCTTTCCTTGAGGGTGACGAAGGCCGCGATCCCCTGTCCCTTGATCTCGTGAGGACGGCCCACGACCGCAGCTTCCGCCACGTCCGGGTGAGCCACCAGGGCGCTTTCTACTTCGGCAGTGCCGAGGCGGTGCCCGGAGACGTTGAGGACATCATCGAGCCGGCCCACGATCCAGAAGTTTCCCTGCTTGTCGGTGCGGGCGCCGTCACCCGCGGTGTAGATACCCTTGTAGTCGTTCCAGTAGGTTTTGCGGTAGCGGCCCTTGTCGCCGTAAATGGTGCGCAGCATGGAAGGCCACGGTTTGCGGATGACCAGCTTGCCACCCTCGTCGGCCTGGCATTCGTTGCCTTCCTCGTCGAGGATAGCGGCATCCACTCCGAAGAATGGCAGGGTGGCCGTGCCCGGTTTGGTGGGAGTGCATCCGGGTAGGGGCGAGATCATGATGGCGCCGGTTTCCGTCTGCCACCAGGTGTCGACGATCGGGCAGCGTCCCGATCCGATCTTCTCGTGATACCAGATCCACGCTTCGGGATTGATGGGTTCACCTACCGTCCCGAGCAGGCGCAGGGAGGAAAGATCGTGGGCATCGGGAAACTTGTCACCGGCCTTGATGAAGGCCCGGATGGCGGTGGGAGCGGTGTAGAAGGTGGTCACTCCATACTCCTCTACGATGTTCCAGAAACGGCCGAAGTCGGGGTAGTTGGGTGCGCCCTCATACATCACCTGGGTCACTCCATTGGCCAGCGGGCCGAAGACGATGTAGGAGTGTCCGGTGATCCAGCCCACATCGGCCGTGCACCAGTAGATGTCGTCGTCCTGCATGTCGAAGATGTACTTGCAGGTGGTGTAGGTTCCCACCAGGTAGCCACCGCTGGTGTGGAGGATCCCTTTTGGTTTTCCGGTGGATCCGGAGGTATAGAGAATGAAGAGCGGATGTTCGCTGTCGAATCCCTTCGCGGTATGGGAAGCTGGTACCTTTTCGGCTTCCTTGTGCCACCACACGTCCCGGCCGCGTCGCATGTTCACCTTCTCGCCGGTTCTCTGGTAGACGATGCAGCGCTTGACACCCTTGTACTTCCGGAGGGCCTCATCAACGCTTTTCTTGAGTTCGACGACCTTGCCGCGCCGGTAACCACCATCCGCGGTGATCACCGCGGTGGCCCCCGAATCCTCAAGGCGGTCCACGATGGATTCGGCCGAAAAACCACCGAACACGACGGAATGCACGGCCCCGATGCGGGCACAGGCCAGCATGGCGATAGCCGCCTCCGGCACCATGGGCATGTAGACCAGGACGCGATCCCGGGCCTTGATGCCGTTTGCCTCCAGGATGTTCGCGAAGCGGCAGACCTCCCGGTGGAGTTGCTGGTAGGTAAGGACCCGCTTGTCGCCCGGTTCCCCTTCCCAGATGATGGCAGCCTTGTTCCTGCGGCCGTTGGTCAGGTGGCGATCCACGCAGTTTTCACAGACGTTGAGACGGGCTCCGGTGAACCATTTCGCAAAGGGAGGTTTCCACTCGAGGACTTTCTTCCAGCGCTTCTGCCAGTGCAGTTCCCTGGCCTCCCGCGCCCAGAAGACGGAGGGCTTCTCGATCGACTCCTTATACATCCGCCGGTACTGTGCCATACTGGAAATGCGGGCCTTCCTGGAGAATTCCTTCGAGGGTTTGAAAACCCTGTCTTCGATGAGGTGGCTTTCGATCTTCTTGCTCATGGCCTGACTGGGAGCTTGCGGTGAGTGGTTGTTTACTCGACGGGGCGGTTGGTTGCAAGGAAGGGTGCGGGATCAGGAATGGTGGGGCGGATCGAGACTGAGCATTTCAGTTTCGTGGCGTTCCAGGTGGCGCCACCGGCCGAGGGGCAGGTCCGGGTCGGTGAGACGGCCGATGCGGATGCGGAAGAGTTTATCAACCTGGCGGCCGAGCGTCTTGAACATTTCACGGATCTGGCGCTTGAGGCCGGTCTCAAGGACGATGGAAACGCGGCGGGGCGAGAGCCGTTTGAAAGACTTGGCGCGGGCGCGGCCCTCCGGAGTATGAACTCCGTCGATGAGTTTTTCCAGGTCACGATTATCGACCGCGGCGGTGAGGGTCACCCGATATTCCTTTTCGACCCTGTTGCTTGGATGGGTGAGCCGGTTGGCCAGTTCGCCGTCATTGGTCAGCACAAGGAGACCTTCCGAATCGCGGTCGAGACGACCCACGTGATTGAGGTGTTGAAACTTGGGGGGCAGAAGTTCGTAGATGGTGGCCCGGCCCAGTTCGTCCTGCTTGGAACAGACGTAGCCGCGTGGTTTCTTGAAGAGGATGGTGGTGGTCTGCCGGGGGGAAACCCGTTTTCCGTCGAAGCGCACGACATCATCGTCCTGCACGCGGGTGGCGGGGTTGGTGCAGGCCTCTCCGTTGAGGGTCACACCGCCTTCCTGAATGAGGGTGTCGCAGGCACGCCGGGAGCCGATTCCGCAGGAGGCGAGGAACTTGTTCAGGCGGGTGCCTTCGGAAATCATGACGGGACGCAGGACAGAGAAGGCGGAACCCTCCGGTTCCGCCTTTCTCGAAATTTGCAATATGAAGGGAAAGCGACCCTAGTTCTCGGACTTGGTTTTCGGCAGGCCGATGGGGCTCTGGCCCTCCTTCCACTGGTCGCGCTCCTTGAGGAGCTTGACGCGCTCAAAGCGCTTGAGGACCGAGCGCTTGCCGATGGCGCCACCGCTGATTTTCAGGCTGTTGTGCTTGGACATGAGATGAGGCGGTTCGGGGTGGGGGGACGGGACGCTAGGGGGAATCCTGACCTTTGGCAAGGGGGAAGTCCGGACTGCCCCACCTGCCTGGGAGATCAGATCATCCCAAGCTTCATCTTGCCCTCTTCGGAGATCATGTCCTGGTTCCAGGGAGGATCCCAGACCAGTTCCACCCGGGCGTCGTCAATCTGGTCGATCGTCATGATGCGGGCCTGTGCATCAGCCGCGATGGCGGGGCCCATCCCGCAACCAGGGGCAGTAAGGGTCATCTTGATGGACACCACGTTCTGTCCGTCTTCATCGTCCACCGTGCAGTCATAGACCAGTCCAAGATTGACGATGTCGACGGGGATCTCGGGATCGTAAACCTGCCTGAGCTGGTGCCAGATCTGATCAGTGACCGGGGCGTCCTTCATGCGCTCATCTTCCCGGGGCCTTTCCTCCTGGCCGCTCTGATCGATTCCGAGGGCATCGGCATCATTGGAAGAGATGCGGGCCAGTCCGGACGAGGTCGCCACCGTGTAGGTGCCACCGAGATTCTGAGTAATCACCACCACGGTGCCGGTCGGAAGGGAGATCGTGTCACCAGATGGAATCTGGATGGCATTGATTTCGCGGGAGAGCGTAATTTCCTGGTTCATGGGGAGGTTCGAAAGCCGGCGTCCCCTGGGCGTTTGTCTTCCTCGTCCAGGGGAACGATCCGGGAGGAAGTGACCGTGATGGCGGTCTGGCGGGCTCTGTCATCAAATCCGTCCATTGCCTGAGGCAACAAATCATGAGGATGCGGTGGGATCAAATCTCAAAATGTGGAAAGGAGGGCAGTTTCGTGACCCACGCAGGCCAATCAATGGCGACTGCGGTCACTCGCTTCTTTGTTGCCTCATCGTGCTTGTCACCTGCCCGGTGCCTCCCTTCAATCGCCGTGGGCGAGTAATATGTACTTCATCGGTGTGGACAACGGGGCGACGCGCACGCAGATGGTCGTGTTCAACCTGGAATCCGCCTGCGCGGGCATCTCCCCGGAAGAACCGCTGCGGTCTGTGGGATGGCCTGCCGGAGCAGGGGACTCAGGGAGCGGAAGGACTGGCTGGCGGAATCGTTGCAGGAAGGCAGTTTCTGACAGATGAACAACAAGGAGAAGGAGCAGGAAATCCGGACCAGCTGGAAGATGCGGACCCTGGGCACTTTGGTGGGCTGGGTGATGCGATCTGTCGCCGTGACCCTCCGCATGGAGGTGGTGGATCGGTGCGGGTTCATCGATCGCGCCAGAAACCGCTCCCCGCGCATCTGGTGCATCTGGCACAGTCGCATCGCCGGGACCCTGATGTCCCGCAATCGCATCTTTCCCTGGCGGAAGGGCGTGGTCCTGACCAGCGCGAGCCATGATGGGGCAGCCCTCGCAGGGGTGGCCAGGGTGATGGGACTGGAGGCCGTGAGAGGATCCAGTTCGCGGAGGGGATCGGAAGCCCTGAGGGAAATGGTGCAGGCGGTGCGCAAGGGGCTGGATGTGGCTGTGACCCCCGACGGTCCGCGGGGTCCGCGCTACCGACTGGGTCCGGGCCTGATAAAACTGGCTCAAGTGACCCGCGCTCCGGTGATGGGAGTTCATGTGCACTACAGTCGGGCGATCCGCCTCAAGACCTGGGACCGTTTCGTCGTTCCGCTACCCTTCAGCAAGCTCACCATCATTTTTGACGAGCTGCTTGATGTCCCGCGGAAGCTGGATGACGATGCCTTCGAATCCAAGCGTGTGGAGGCCGAGAACATGATGCGCGCCGGAGTCGACGATCTCGATCTGCCAACTTATGACCATTCTCAACGGAAAAGAAATCGCCGCTGAAGTCCTGGCGGAGTGCCGGGAAAAGGTGGGAACCCTTCAGTCAAGAGGTGTGACCCCGGGACTGGCGGTCGTGATTGTCGGGGATGATCCCGCTTCCCATGTCTACGTGAATTCCAAGGTGAAGACCTGCGGCGAACTTGGAATCCACTCCCGTAAGATCGAGTTGCCGGCGGAAACGACCCAGGAGGAAGTGCTGCAGGTGGTTCGCGATCTCAATGGGGATCCCGCCATTCATGGAATCCTGGTGCAGTCTCCGCCCCCGCCCCATATTAACGAGGAGGAGATCATTCGCCTCCTTGATCCCCGCAAGGACGTGGACGGTTTCCACCCCGTCAACGTTGGCAAGCTCGTCATGGAGGATGAAAGCGGGTTTGTTCCCTGCACGCCGCAGGGATGCATCCATTTGCTCGAGAAGGCCGGGATCGAAACGAGTGGAGCCAACGCGGTGGTGATCGGGCGCAGCATGATCGTGGGCAAACCGATGGCCCTGCTGCTCATGGGGAAGGGCGTCAATGCCACCGTGACGGTAGCCCACTCCCGCACCCGGGAACTGGCCGCGGTGTGTCGGCAGGCCGACATCCTGGTGGCTGCGATCGGTAAACCCGGGTTTGTCACCGCGGATTTCGTCAAGGACGGCGCGGTCGTGATCGACGTGGGGATCAACCGGGTGGAGGACTCGTCGAAGAAGCGCGGATTCCGCCTGGTCGGGGACGTGGCTTACGACGAAGTGGCTCCCAAGTGCCACGCGATCACGCCGGTGCCCGGCGGGGTGGGCCCCATGACCATTGCCTTCCTCATGAGCAACACGGTCAAAGCGGCCGGGGGTTGATGTTGAGCGCGGCAGCTACTTGCCGATCCCGGGTTGTGTTCTGGAAAAGCGGTGAGCGTCTACTGCTCCCCGAAGACAAGCTGCAGACCCCGTGAGGACCAGTATTTGACGAGGCGTTCCTGGATCACATTGGCCTCTTCGGTGGGAAAGGCAGGGGTTGCAGTGGAAAGTTTCTGCAGGCTGGAAAGGTGAACAGAGGCTCTTGCCCGGCGATCTGCTCCGCCGTGGAAGTGATAGTGGACCAGCAGGAGAGCGGTGGCGTAGGGAAGGTAGGCATTGCCGTCGAACTGGTTCTGCGAGGCCTTGAGCCAACCCGGATGATCGAGCTTGAGGATCTCGGCAACGGGAATCAGGTGGAACTTCTCTCCCGCCCTGTTTTTGCTGATGGCATGGCGCAGGTGGTTACGGATGAGGCTTTCGAGGTCCCGGAAGAGATACCAGCCGTCGCCCTGGTGACACACCGCAAAGTATTCCGCCACCCCTTCCGAGAACCAGGGAGGCAGGCGCCAGAGAATTCCCGACATGCTCATGTGGATCAGTTCGTGCACAAGAAGGTCCTGGTTCGGCCGTGGTTGCAGGCGGGAATTCGCAGGTTGGGGAGGGGCGAGGAAATAGTCGGCGCGAATCAGGGCACGGCCCCGGCGGCCATCCCACCATCCGACCGCACCTTCGTCGCCTCCCGCCCGGATGAAACTTGCCTCGTCCTTGCAGAGGATGATGTCGATATCTTTCTGCTGACGGGGAGCCCACAGCGGCAGCGGATGGGCCCTGATAAGTTCAGGAACAGACTCCACCACCCTGGCGAACCGGGCGAGATCCTGGCGCGCGATCCTGGTCTCGACCACCATGCGGAAGTGCCGGGTGGTCACAACCTGGGTCCCGTTGGCTTCGTCATTGACGATCTTCAGGGCTGCC